>Ga0224495_10000117_pt1 | contig 60310 bp, 59 predicted proteins | sample SF_Jul11_sed_USG_FD_168128 | JGI IMG/M metagenome (GOLD analysis project Ga0224495, IMG submission 168128) | Sediment microbial communities from San Francisco Bay, California, United States - SF_Jul11_sed_USGS_4_1 | ecosystem: Environmental > Aquatic > Marine > Sediment | place: USA: California...
CCTGCATCGCTGTGGATCGTGATCTCACAGATTCAACGTGGCGTGGGCTCTTTCATCGCGCGCTGGTGGAGAATCGCCGATTCCAACGCGGTCTGTTCGACGGCACAGACATCACTGGGCGTCACAAAGATGGCCATGCCGAGCAGACCTTGATGGGTCGGCTGAAAGATGTTTCGTTCGAGACGACTCCCTTTACGGTGGCCGGTATCCGTCAACTCAGCCGGCGACGGCTCATCGGCAGAGAAGCTGATCTCTTCGACTATGGCCTTGCCCTCCTGAAAACCTCCGTCTCACTGGTGTATACCATCCAACTGGCGACGGCTGAACAGCTGGCCGTTGCGACTGACTCGCGCGCCCATTTCACATTACTCACTCGGCTGATAGAACGAATGGGCTTCACGATCGAGAATAAGTTGGTCGAACAAGGCATGTCTTAACCCTTACGCTCAGGCATGCTAGCCTGCATGATTCATGACGGTTCGTCGCGAAATCGCGCAGTCGCGTCGCGAGACGGGCATGCAGAGCCCCGAGAAAGCGAGGCATACTTGAAACAGTATGTCGAGGTTGCGAGGGGCGAGCCTGCCCGCCGAAGGCTCGTCGCAGCAGCGAATTCGTGATTGCAGCAGAAGTGCTCATGAATCATGCAGGCTCGAACCTCCGCCCATGCCTGCCCATCAGCGCCCCAAACAATTCCGGATGTCACTGAAGACATTGAGACCGGCAGCGGCAGCGGATTGGGGAGAAGCCGGGATAACGGAATATTCGATCAGATCAGGGCAAATGACGCCGGGTACTTCTGCTCTTGGTCGAGACCTGCCGGTTGCTTCCGACAGCATCTTTCCGATCTTGTCGGCGTGCTCAAATGCATGCTGGCATTTGAAAACTTTCCGACTGTCGATGTGCTGGTCAATCGTTGGATGAAGGGATACGGCCATGAAAAACATTGAGAGAGTCGGCGTAGTCACAGTGTGATGGGTACAGTGGATTGTATATGACGATTCCAAATTGAGTATCGCGCTAGCCATTTGGCTCTGGCTTTGAGTAATTTGCTCCCAGGTCTCTTTTTTTGCTCGATTGAAGTGTCTTTTCGTCCTCCTGCCCCTTGACAGATACGAAACTTCGCTCCTGTCGCAGAGAGCTCTCATCCCCAGAAATGTGTTGAACCTGTGGATAACCATTGGATTGATGGTGGGGATCTGGAAGTTCGTGTGGTTCGTCTAAATTGTGTCAAGTCCTATTTCTAGGAATATGCAAGAAAGCAATGAACATAGACGATTGCCACTATTACTTGTGGTGCTATTGCGACGGAGCGGATGCCTAAAAAGTAGGCACTTTGATAAATACACACGCCATTTGCACTGTCTTTTATGGAATGCTGCACTTTGTGCACAGGGCTATCCACAGAAGATGTGGAATGAAAATTCTCATGCCATTCCTATTCTGAATGGGGAGTTTTGGGCAGCTGTCTGGAATTCTTTGGTTACATACCAGCTCATGTGCCGGTTGTACTGCCTGACCGTCTTGATGCTGGGTGGATGGACCTGTTCTAGGCGTTGCGAGCTGAACGGATTTGCAGAATGTGAGAATGATGCTGAGGAGGTTGCTTCAAGAACGTCTCATGCATAAGGCGGAGCGTGACCCGGCTTCCACTTGATGCTACAGCCGATGCTGGGCCGCTGAGCGCCATCGATTGCCTTACCCGCGAGCACGGCCTGGATGGCAGCGCGCAGATCACGGCCGGTCACCGGCTTGCCATTACTGGGACGGCTATCGTCCAATTGTCCGCGATAGACGAGCCGATGGTCGCGATCGAAGAGATAAAAGTCCGGGGTGCAGGCGGCACGATAAGCTTTCGCAACTTCCTGGGTCTCGTCGTGGCAAAAGGGAAAGGTGAAGCCGAGCCGCTGCGCCATTTCTTTCAATCTCGGCGGCGCATCGTCGGGGTATCCACCCGGGTCGTTACTGCTGATGGCGAGAATTCCCAAGCCTGTGTCCAGATAGTCCCGCCCAAGCTTAGCCAGCTCCTGCTCGACATGCACGACGTAAGGACAGTGCCGACAAATAAACATGATGAGGAGCGCGGTCTTGTCCGAAAATGAGTTGAGTGAATAGAGTTGGCCGCTCACTACGTCGCGCAGTTCAAACGCAGGAGCCGGAGTGCCGAGGGGGAGCATGAGGGATTCCATAGCCATGATGGTCGTTCCTTGTTTAGGCCTGTCGCAGAAAACATGCCGCATGTCGGCGTCCACGTCAAGTAGTCGCCGAGTCGGGACGTTTCTTGCGCGGCGATAAGAGGAAGGATAAGCTGCCTGTGCATTGTTTGGAGACGGTGGGCGAGCAGATGACGAGTGTCGGCGGGCAGTGGAGAAAAGGAGGGCGGCACATGGTGGCGTTAGGATTGCTGGTACTGTTGGGCGTTCCAGTTGTGACGCTGGCGCACGATGAGACGAAGCCTGAGACGCCGACTCTCACGGTCAGCGAAACCGGGGTCGTGACGCACGCGCCGGATACGGCTTTCGTGACGTTCGGCGTGGAGACCGTCAGTAAGTCCCTCGCCGAGGCTCAGAAACGGAACAGTACCGTCATGAGTAAGGTCAAGGACCGGTTGCGGGACTTACAGATCAATAAGGAACAGATCCAGACCTCGTCCTTTACGGTCTCGCCGCAATACCGATCGTTGCCTAACCGCCCCGGCGATGCGCCGACTGCTTCTCCGGAAATTATCGGCTACGTCGTCAATAACATAGTGACAGTGGAAATCCGTGCTCTGGACAAGGTCGGGACCGTGATCGAAGAGGTCCTAAAAGCTGGGGCGAACAGCTTTCAGGGGTTGCACTGGGGGTTACGCGAGGAGCAAGCAGTCCGGCTTAGTGCGTTGAAACAGGCCGCGGGCAAGGCCCGTGAGAAGGCATCGGTGCTGAGTGAAGCGCTTCATGTAAAGCTTGTGCGGGTGCTGTCGGTCAATGAAGGGAGTCATGTCGTCAGGCCTGCGGTGGCAATGGCACGCATGGCTATGGAAGCCAGCGCCGGTGATGTGCCGATTTCATCGGGTGAACTAAAGATCGAAGCCTCGGTGACGCTCGTCTATGAAATCGCACCGAAGTGAAAGGGTCAGGTTGACGGATAACTTGACTCACACTTGACTCATTTGGTTGGGTCTTTGATTGCGCTAGATTCTGATGCTCTGATTCAGTATGCTTCGTTTCTTCTTATGGTGTCACAAGCCTTAAAGATTGATCTCACCGAGCAGTTCCGTCGACTGCCACGCGCTCCTATTGTTGAGGCGGTGATTGAAATGCGGGCTCGCGCTGAGGTGCCGTGGGAAGAAGCGACCATACGAGGACGGCTCACTCCACTACTTCCAGGCTATCAAAAAATTGAGTCACAGAGTGAGTTTGAACATGAGATGCAGTTCGGGCCTGGGCAGGACGCTGTGCAACGGCACCGGGATCTCGGTTGGAGAGGGCTACGGTGTGAGTCTGCCGATCATCTCCATATTGCTCAATTTAATCGCGACGGATTTGTCTTCAGCCGGCTTCGACCTTATGACCACTGGGAACAGTTTCAAGGCGAAGCGATGCGACTGTGGGGGATTTATCAGGGGCTTGCCAGCCCATCAGGGATCCAACGACTAGGTCTTCGTTTCATAAACCGAATCGAACTGCCGGTTGATGGTCCTCCTCCGGATGATTATCTGCGCATGCCGTCCGAAGTCCTTGCCGGGATGCCTCTCTCTCGTGATGGCTTCTTCCACCGAGATGTTCTTGCTGTGCCAGGGTATCCCTACATTATCACCATCGTTCGTACCGTTCAGCCGATCCAAGTTGCGGGCAGTAAAGGGTTTGGATTACTCCTCGATATTGACGTGTTCTCAACGGAGTCATTCGAACTCGGTGGCGACCTGTTGAAGCAGCGGCTGGATGAGATGCGATGGTTGAAAAATAGAGCGTTTTTCGGCAGTATTACTGAGCAGGCATTGGAGAGTTTTGAATGACGCTTGCAACGCTCGATTCTCCCCAGCTTTCCTACAGTGCTGTTCCTACTCGTGGCGCTGGCCCAGAAGCACATTTTATCGCAAAGCAATCCGAGGAAGGCCAGCGCCGCTTGCGTGAGACGCACTCTCTTGGCCTCGGTGCTGATCGCGCTTTTGAAGAGCTGTTTGTGGTGGCGAGAGAATGCCGATCGCAGAATTGGGATGGGTATGGGGCATCACCAATTGCATCTCAGACCTTCAATCATGCGTGCCGATTTCTCGGTGCACTCCCGCTTGGAATCCCTGCGCCCTCCATTGGGGCTGAGCCTGATGGGCACCTGACGTTCGAGTGGCATCGCAGCCTACGATGGACTCTTTCCATAAGCGTCAGCCCTGAAGGAGATCTTCATTATGCCGCGCTACTCGGCTCAAGCAAGGTTTACGGAACCGAGCCTTTCTTTGGCGAAACCCCCTCCCGTATCCTTGAACTGATCCGCCAGGTCAGTTTTCTGTGAACCAGGATGTCTCCTTCGCTCCTGTCACAGATAGTGAAAACCTGGCGCGTTTTGTCCTGTTTCGAGGATGGGTTCGAAGTAGTAATAGTACGGTTAAGCCGGACGCGTTCATCCCATATCCCTATCCCGACCTCTCTGTAACTCGCCACATTGGATTGTCGGAGCAAGAAATTTGGCAACTCGGCCAGGCGGTGGCTGATAGCCGTCCCGCTACGCTGCATGGGCGAGCTGACATTCAGGCTTTGCAGGTTACAGGGCGATCCCTTCGAATTGTTCCAACTTCTGAGCCGAAGAATCATGCCAACATCACAGGCTGGCCAAAGGACAAACCGGCGCAGAAAATTATCGCCTTACAACTTGCTGCGGATGCTTGGTATGTGCCAAGACCTTCCGGTAACTAAGCGTTCACGGCCCACAGAAATCAGGTGAGGATTGATAGACTACTAGCTGATAGACGATGTAAGCGTTGGTGAAAAAGCGCTAAACAGGACAGGGGAGCCTACTGGTACCGAGGTACCACTGCTTTCAGATCTGTAAGTCAATCAGCCGGTGGTCGAGCTTGTGGTAATTCATTACAAGCCTGTGCCCTATACTTCAGATTTCTCTCCCCCTTCCCACAGCTTCACCGTCCGATCCCAGGAGGCGCTGGCGAGGCGTTTGCCGTCCGGAGAAAAGGCGAGGCAACGGACACCGCCGTTATGCCCTTTGAGCGTGCGGAAGTTTCGTCCGGTGGACAGATCCCAAAACTTGATCGTCTGGTCATCACTCGCGCTGACTAAGACTTTGCCGTCCGGGGAGACGGCGAGACTGCGGACCCAGCCTTTGTGGCCGGTAAGGGATTTTTTCTCCACGACGGTCGGCATCTCGAAGAGCTTGATCGTGGAGTCTCGGCTCCCGGTAATCAGGAGTTTGGCATCGGGGGTAAAGGTCATGGCGCCGATCCAGTAGTCCATCGGCTTTTGGAACCCGCCGTCATCTTCGATGAAGTAGCCACGAGTCTCGGTGGAATCTTCCTGGTCTCGTCGCCAATGGCCGTCGTGGAGCACCTTTTCCTCGCCGCTCGGCAGTACCTCCCAGATTTTGATCTTTCCGATGTCGGTTCCAGTGGCGAGATGAATGCCATCCGGCGAAAAGGCCACACAGACCGACCAATGGTGATCGTACTCATCTTTTCCGAGGAGAGTCATCAGCTCAGTGCCCGTGGTGACTTCCCAAATCTTGATGTCTTTATTATGGCTGCCGCGCGCGAGCATGAGACCGTCCGGCGAGAGCGAAAGACTACAGACACTGTGATCGTACCGGGTGAACAACAACTTCATCGGCTCGCCGGTTTTTCCGTTCCAGAGGCGGATGGTGCGGTCTTCACTCGCGGTCGCTAAGGTCTGTCCGTCCGGAGTGAAAACGATGGCGCGAATGTCATGGGTGTGGCCGCGAAGGGAGCGCAGCAACCGACCGGTTTCAACGTCCCACATGCGAACGAGGCGTTCCGCGCCACCGCTCGCGAGTGTGGTTCCGTCCGGTGAAAACGCGACGGCCCAGATGCCATGAGAATGGCCACGAAAGGTTTTCACCTCACGGCAGTCGGCGCTCCAATACGCCAAAAAGTCGAGAGGAGACGTTGAGGCCGGGGTTGTTTCTAGAGGCGCGGTCGGTAGCGAATGGGACGTCATGTGTCGTGTGTTTCCTCAGCTGTCCGGTTCCTGCTTGCTTGATTGGTCAACGGCCCGGCCAGTATAATCCTGCTGTTCGATACGGATCGTAAGAGATGCCTCGCAGACAAGTCAACCCTTCGACCTCCATATAGGGTGAGAGAAGCAGGCTCAGGGTTGACGCTGAGCCTGTTCCGTGTTCAAGACAGTGTCGAAGCGTCAAGTTGGCTCCGGTGGCCATGTCGGCCAGGAGAGCATGCAGGATCGTTCAACGTAATTTCTCTAGCCGCGGAGCGTTTTTTCAATGGAAATCAGATTCCAACCAGCCTTACTTCAGGAAGTGATCGACTCGTTCGTCGAGAAGACCGAACGGGAAGGCGATCCGACCTACTACAAGGAATTTCATGAACATGCTGACCCGATTTACGAGAAGTTTATCCTCGAAGATCGGGAGGCAGAATTTAAGAAACTCTATCAGTATCTGTTCGGCATCTGGGGATTCTCGGATATCGTGCGCGACTCGTTCAACGAATATCCGCTCTTGAAGCAACAGGTTGGCATCGTGCTGGTGAAAGGTGTGCTGAAGGAAGATCAGGAAGGCGTCGACATCCTGAGGAAATGGGGGTCGGTCGAAAAGGATCTGGCCAAAGAGTTTGAAGAGAAAGGCCTGAAAGGCGTCGGAATCAAATTGATTCCCCGTCGATTTTACGATCCCGCGTTGACCCGCTATTGCCGCCATGAGTTGATGCATATTTCGGATATGATCGACCCGCAGTTCGGCTACGATCCAGATACCAAGATGGGACTCAACCCCGGTGAAGAGACGTTGATTTTACAGCGCTATCGCGTGCTCTGGAGCCTGAGCGTGGACAGCCGGTTGGTGGCAACGGGCAAGGAACCCATGTTGAGCAAGGACGATCGGTTCAAGGAGTTTCGGTCGTGGTACCGAAAAATTCCACCGCCTCAACTAAAGTCGGTGTTCGAAGGCCTGTGGCAAACCTCGTACTTTACCCATTCAGAGTTGATAGAAATGGCCGCCGACACGCTGCGCGTTATGGATCGAGCCGTGGATGTGGAAGGCGGCGAGGTGCCGGAGACCGAAAACAAGATCATGCTTATGCCGGGTTTCCCGTGCCCGCTCTGTCGGTTTCCAACCTATTCATGGGTCGAGGATATGGGCACGAAACTAGAGCCATATGTGCTCGACTTCATCCGGGAGAATCATCCGGGGTGGGATATTGAATTCGGGGCCTGCGATCGCTGTGTGGAAGTCTATAAATTGCGAGCGGATGGTGTCATGTAGATAGCGGAGGGTGAAAAGCGCTGCCGGCTGCGTTCTTGGCTTGCAAGAGTCTTCAACGTACCGTTTATCACTTACAAGGTACGCCTGTGGATCTTGCCGAGCGGCCATTTTGAGCCTCCCCCCCCAAAGACCCACAACCATGGCCACCAACCCTTCATACGGTCGACGAGACTTTCTGAAAGATTCCGTTTTCTCCACGGTCAAAGCTGCGCAAGAGTTCGTCAAAGAGGCAGATGGTTCTCGCGAGAAGCCAGTCTCGGTTCGGGTTCGGCTGGATTGGTTGCGTCCTCCCGGTTCGGTGGAAGAACCACTGTTTCTTGAGCGATGTACGAAATGCTCTGACTGCGTGACGGCCTGCCCGCCTCACGCCATCGCCGTCCATCCGTCCGACGGCACGCCGGTTCTCTATGCCGATCAATCACCCTGTCTCCTGTGTGAAGACTTTCCCTGTGTGAGAGCCTGCGGGGCTGATGCGCTCTTGCCGGTTGAGCACAGCCGCCAGGTCAGAATGGGAATGGCGGTGATCTCGCATCGGCTCTGCACGGCAGGCCAGGGATGCCACGCCTGTGTGTCGAGATGTCCAACGGACGCCCTCGCTATGGATTTCGAGTCGTTAAGTCTGTCGGTGGCGACAGAAGCCTGTGTGGGATGCGGGATGTGCGAGATGGTTTGCAAGACCGTCAACGATCATGTGGCGATCAGAGTGGTGCCTGCGAGGCATCTCACGGAGGACGACCGATGATGCCGTTATTCCAACGAGGCAACTGGTCGAGAGAAATCTTCGCCGATCAGGGAGACGCCAATTCGCCCTTGACTTCGTGCAAACCTTTTCATATACATACATGGCTTTGTTTTTCGTCCATCCGTGAGGACTCGCGTTGTAAGCGAAGTGGCTAGGAGGCGATGTCTGTGACGAGCCAACAACCAACAAAAGGGTTGTCCCCCATAGCAACCGCCACGCTGCCAAACCCTTCTGCTCTCAAGGATTCTCCAGCCGTCGAACGTGCGCTTGGACGCAGCAAGATCTATCTGTTGATCTCGTGGAGTCTGCTGTACCCTGAAGATGAAGAATTTCTTGATTACCTCCGGTGCGGAGAGTTCGTGGAGGATGGCAGGGCTGCACTGGATGCGCTGGAAATTGCCCTCGGCTCGGACGGGACTGAGCGGGCGAAGGGGAAATTGGGTGCGTTGAGGAAGCAGATAGCCTTGATTGAAAACTTGGTTACGTCGGAATGCTCCAATTGGCAACTCAGTGACCTCCAGGCTGAACATCGGCGAGTGTTTAGTAATGTCATCACGCTCGATTGTCCCCCGTACGAGACGCTGTTCGGGAATGATCACGTGTTTGCCCAATCCCATGTGATGGGGGATATTTCAGGATTTTATAAAGCCTTCGGCGTTGAGTTATCAAAAGATATCCACGAGCGGCTGGACCATCTGAGCGTCGAATTCGAGTTCATGCACTTTCTCGCCTACAAAGAATCATACGCACGCTGCCATGATGGGCTCGAAAAAACACAAATCGTGGTCGAGGCCCAGAAGAAGTTCGTCAAAAACCATATCGGCCGATGGGTTCCGCTCTTCTGTCGCATGTTGGCAAAAAAGGCGGATTCCGGTCCTTTTAAATTAATCGCCGATCTGACAGCCGACTGGATGGAGTTTGAGACCGCATTTCTTGGGGTGGTGCCTCAACCCTATACGGAGACCGATTATCGTCCGGCGACATTCAGTTCTCCTGAAGGACAGACCTATGAGTGCGGTGCGCAAGATCAAGGCAACGAATTGAGCATGTTGCTGAATGAGGTGGGTGCGCAATCATTTATGGATGTGAAAGAAAAAGAGAAGGATACGGATGCAGAGCAGGGTGGGCCTGCGGGAAATGCGTGACAGACTCGGTTAACGAGAATTGAAGGAAACGTTACCTTTACCATCATCGAGAGGAGGAATTAGCATTATGAGAGTAGCGCAGACGACCAACAAGAAATTGGTGTTTGCCATTCTTCTCTCCGTCCTCACCGTCGGATTCATGCTGACGATGGGGCGAGTACCACTAGCCGTCAGTCAACCGGTGACGATCCCGGCGAAGACGGTCAAGGGCCCGATTCCTATGGACGGCGCCAATCCCGTTTGGGAAAGTGTTCCAGGTGTCGTTATTCCGTTGAGTGGGCAGTTGATCACAACACCGATGCATCCCAATATTTCGGTCAAGTCGGTGTTCGTCAAGGCCATGACCAATGGGAAGGATGTTGGGTTGCGTTTAGAGTGGATTGACCAGACGAAGAATGACACCGCAATCGGTCCGCAGGACTTTCGTGACCAGGTGGCAGTGATGTTTCCTGTCAACACGGCTGGAGCTCCGCCATTTCAGTGCATGGGACAATCCGGTGGGACGACCAACATCTGGCGGTGGAATGCCGAGTGGCAGAAGGACCTCGGAAAGGATAGTGCCGGTATTTGGGACGTGGATGATCAATACCCCGGCATTTTCTGGGACTTTTACTTTGAAGAGCCTGCTGGTGGCGTCACGTATCCGGATCGTATCGGTCGGAGCCTTGGCCCATTCAATTCCGGCATCTGGTCGGGCAATATCATGTCCGATCCGACGCTGCGTGTGAGCTCAGTGGAAGATCTGAGCGCAAACGGCTTCAGCACTCTTACGACGCAAGCACACCAGGACGTGATTGGAAACGGTGTGTGGGAACCGTCAGGGTCCGTGAAGGGTGGAGGCTATACCGGTCCGACGTGGCGGGTTGTCGTCAAGCGGACTTTGGAAACCGGAGACGCCAACGATGTGCAGTTTAAGGCGGGCATGTCGGTGCCGATCGCGTTTGCAGTCTGGGATGGCGCCAACATTGAACGAAACGGCATGAAGTCGTTGTCGACCTGGTTTACATTGAAGCTGTAGTCAGTGCCGTATCTGCATGTGCATTGGAAACAGTGCGCATGTGTAGAGAGGATCAAGAGAAGCCTCGGGTTGGCTCGTGAGCTGTGTGAGAGCTGCCCGAGGCTCTTTTTTATTGTGAGTCCACAGACGGAGATATAGGGGGTGGGATTGCATTTCACAAACTGCGGGGAGTATAAAAGGTATATCCATCGAAATAGCTGATTTTCAAGAGTAAAAGGATTTATTTCTCCGTGAAAGTCTCCCTACTTTTCCCACCAACATGGCATCCATCTCAACCGTATCTCAGCCTGCCTTCCCTCACAGGATTTCTGCATCAAGGTGGGATTTCAGACGTATCGCAGCGCGATCTGGGCATCGAGTTACTGGATACGATCTTGACCAGAAGTTATGCGGCTGAGGTCTATCAACTCTTGATCGCCAAACAGCGCGACCTGGAGAGAACTCAAACCGGAGAGACCGGTGCCGGGAGCCGAGAGCACTATGCCAAGGTCACCGATTCTCTCGATCGCTTTACCTATCTCGTTGACCGCATCGAGCTGGCGAAGGAGACCTTGCGCAGCGAAGAGTTTTATGACCCCGATGCCTATCGCGCCAGCTTGTTCATGATCGACAAATGGTTGGAAGTTGTTTCCGCAGTCTACTTCCCCACGCGGCTGACTGTGGTCGACAATCAGTTTGGGAACTATTCGATTTATTCCTCGAAAGATTTGATGAAGGTCGTTCGTGATGAGCAGCAGAATCCTTTTCTGAGCCTCTTCCGAAACCGGTTCATTCCGTCAATTGTCGACAGCCGGCCCGATCTCATCGGGGTCTCAATTACTGCAACATCTCAAATCATTCCCGGCCTGACGCTCTGTCGGTTGATCAAGGAGGCTGCTCCCGATCTGCACGTGACCATCGGAGGCAGTATCTTTACTCGTCTCGTCGACAACATCCGCCGCTGTCCGAGTTTGTTTGAATTGACCGACGATATCGTCGTGTTTGAGGGGGAAACGGCCTTGCTGGAATTGGTGAGTCAGCTGGCCGGCAAGAAAGATTACAGCAAAGTTCCGAACCTGATTTATCGCAATAACGGGAAAATTACGGTCAATCAGCCGTTCTATTCAGAAAATGTCGATCAACTTCCGGCGCCGAATTATGACGGGTTTCCGCTGGATCTCTATCTGTCACCGGAACCGGTGCTTCCGGTTCAGTTTTCTCGGGGATGTTACTATAAAGATTGTGCCTTCTGTGCCTTGACGCTCGATCACCAGAATTTCCGCCAGAAGGATCCAGCGCGAACCATTGAAGAGCTGCAGTGGCTCAAGCAACGCTATGGCGCGAGACATTTCTTTTTTACAGACGAATGTTTTGCGCTGGCGCCGACGAGGCGGTTGTGCCAACAGATGGTTGAGAAACAGCTCGATGTAAAGTGGACGTGCGAGATGCGGTTCGAGAAGAACCTCTCTCGTGAGCTGTTGGCATCCATGCGGGATGCCGGGTGTCTAAAGATCGTCTTCGGGCTGGAATCCTTCAACCAACGCATCATGGATTTCATGAAGAAGGGGATCAAGCAGGAATGGGTCCGGCGGATTGCGGATGATTGCGTCGATCTCGGCATAGCTATGCATTGCTATATCATTGTCGGGTTCCCCACGGAAAAAGAGGAAGAAGCGCTCGAAACGATGAACTTCATCGTGGAAAACAAGAAATTGCATCAGTCGTACGGATTTTCTTGTCAGCCTTGCCTGTTCGATTTGGAAAAAGAAGCTCCGATCATGAGCGATCCGGGCGGCTATGGGATTCGTCGCATTATGCGGCCATCGGCGGAGGATCTTAGTTTGGGGTTTTTCTACGAGGTGCAGGAGGGCATGACCCCAGACGAAGCAGAACGGCTCTACCAATATGTGTATGAGCGGATCAGCGAGGTCGTATGCGAACTCCCGTTCAACTATGCCATGGCGGATGGACTACTGTACATCTCGAGAGCGAAAGAAGAGGCGAAGCAGACCCCGGTGGCTGCACGGTGAACCTCCTTTTTTGCGACCACAATACAAACAGATCGTCGTGGGTTGAGGCATGAACACAACGGCAGGAAGTGTACGGTTGACGGGTAGAATTTCTGACTTTGGCCCGTTGTTCGAGTACGCCGTCAAGCTGGTTCTGCTGACCTCCTTCCTTGAGTTGATCTTGTATCGTCTGCTTTCCCGCCTTGGGATGCATCTGAGTAAGATGGCGGCTGAACATCCATGGATTACGCCGACGTTCACCGCATTGACCGAAGTAGGGACCTGGCTCATCAACATCGTCGCGGTGTTGTTGTTCCTGGCTCTGACGTTGGCCATGATCAACCGATGGAAAGGCCATGACACACGTTGGCTGGTCAAGGGAGGAATCGTCGGCACGGTCCTGCTGTTGTTGTTGACCATCCTCTTCCTCGTTGTCGAGCCGGGGATGCTGGGCGCTGTCATGTACAACGGGTTGACGCTCGTCGTGCTCACGGCCTTTGTATCAGAGTACTGGGTCACCCATCGTGAGTCGGCTCAGCGAGTGCTGATTGCCACTTACTATCTAGGGGTCTCGGGATGGTTGTACTACCAGATCGTGTCGAGCTTCTATAGCTGGATGGGGGTGCTGGCGGCCCCACCGTTGGCGTATGAGTCGCACCGTGCGGGTGAGGCATTCATGCTGCTGGCCAGTTATCTGGTGTTTGTGGCGTACGGGAAGAGCAGAAGTGTATCGCTTCGCACGAAGAATCGACGCCAACTGAGCCGAGCCATGTGGTTTTGGGGAGTTACGACGATCGTGTTTGCGACGTTGATCGTCGCCGATTATCTGTTAGATCTGTACAGCCCGGCATTTGCCTCTGCTTTTCGGCAGGCCTCACAAGGTATCGGTTGGATCTTCCAATTTGGGATGGGCTACACGTTCTATTTGCCTTTTGCGATCTATGTTGGGGGACTGCTCTGTTGGTCGTACACGGTCGTGAAGTTGCTGATGACCGGTCGAATGGCAGGGTATGGCATCGGCCTCATGTTCATCGCCGGCTACGCATTATTGTTCTCGAATCTGACACTCATGGTCGTTCTTGGAGTGATGTTGCTCGCAGCTGATCGAGCGAAGGCGGCCACGACGGAGGTGTCGACAAGGGAAGGCGCTGTGATGCCGGCATCGGAGAGGCTTATCACGGGGCACGTATAAACCAAAGAACGAGCTTTGTTATGGATACACCTGGACAGATGACATCACACGTAGATTCTCCGGCTGATCCTGGAGATCTCCCTCTCTCTCCCGATGAGGAAATTGCCGGGATTGAACAGTTGCTGGCCAGTGAGCCGGATGACTTTCAGGCGCGTTGTCGACTCGGTGAGCTGTACTTCAGTAAAGGGCGTCTGGATGATGCCTTAGCCGAAGTCAAGAAAGCGATCGAGATGGCTGAGGGTCTTCGTGCGGAGATGAATCGCTCGTTGGCCATGTACTATGCCAATCTTGGGACGATCTATGCGACGAAAAGCATGAGCGACGAGGCCGAAGCTGAATTCCGGCATGCGTTGGAGATCTTCCCACATGATGTCCTGGCCCTGTTCAACTTAGGGAGGTTGTACGCGGATAAGAAGAAATATTTGGAGGCGAAGAATTACTACGAACGTCTCGTGGAAATCACTCCGGATGATCCCATCGCATGGTACAACCTCGCAGGGGTCTATGTCGAATTGGATAACCCGCAAGTATCCGATTACAACACGATTGATATGGGAATTCAGTGTTACCTTCGCACCTTGGAGCTTGATCCGAAGCATCTCGAGGCTAGTTTTAAACTGATGGAAATCGCCCTGAACCACAAGAAGACCGATTTGGCGATTCAGGTCATGGAGAGCGCCGTCGAGCACAACCCTGACGAGCCTCTGGCCTATTACAACCTCATCAGCGTCTACGATAAGTGTAAGATGTTCGAACAGGCGGAAGAGGCTCGCAAACGGTTGAAAGAACGGTTTGCCAAGAGGGCAAAAGACAATCCTCGGTCCTGATTCTTTTATGGGAAGGGGGGCACTATGTTTGGTAGCTTAGGGTTCACAGAACTTATCCTCATCCTCATGATCGTCTTGATCATTTTCGGTGCTGGGAAACTGCCACAGTTAGGCGAAGGGCTCGGCAAAGCCATTAAGGGGTTCAAGAAGTCTGTGCATGAGGCGGATGCGATTGAGGCCGAAGCCCAGGCAGCCGCTCAACAGGCAACGCCGCCTCAAGCTGTCACGTCGACGCAGAATGCATCGTTGACTCAGCCGACTGGATCTCCCGCCCAGTCTGCCCAACAGTCGTAGTTATCACGATGGATACTGAACTCGAGCTGGCCACAGGATATATTGAGACCTTTGCTGGAAACGGCAAGGCAAGAAGCACTGGTGACGGCAAGCGCGCCGTGAAGGCTGGAATTCCTCTTCCCCACCATGTGGCTCTCGATCGGGATGAGCAGTGGCTATACTTTGCCGAGTCGGGATCCGATCGTGTCCGCCGCATTCATCTGCAGGAAGGCACACTTCACAATTTCGCCGGCATCGGAGAGACCTGCTACAGCGGCGATGAGGGGCTCTGCGGTGAAGCCGGTCTTTATCTTCCGCTCGGTGTCGCGTTTGATTCCCTGAACAATCTGTATATCTGTGATTCCGGGAGTAACCGGATTCGTAAGATCGATCATGAGACCGGCGTCATTACGACGGTGGTTGGGACCGGACAACACGGGTTTAACGGAGATGGACCGGCATTGGAGGTCAATCTGACTTGGCCAGCTGCGATTGCGTTCGGGCAAGACGATATCCTCTACATCGCTGATACGCAAGCGCACAAAGTGCGACGTGTTGATCTCACGACTGGCATGGTGACGACCATCGCAGGGGCCTGGACGGCGGAAGATGAAGCACGCGAACAACCGTTAGTGGCGAGAAACTTAGTCGTGCTGTCCGGTGATGCGATCGGCATCGATTTCAGCGACGATCAGGGCTGGCTCATGCCGGTCTGTTCCGATGGGTTGGACATGTCGATGTATCTAGATGATGGAAAGTCCGCAATGGACGCGCGTCTCTACGACATCGTCGGCCTCGCCGTAGATAGCCGGGGCCATCTGCATGTGGTCGACAAGGGCAGCAATCGTGTTCGTAAGATCGATGCGCGGACTGGCATCATCTCGACCGTCGCGGGGGTGTGCCGATACGGGTATGACGGCGACGACAAACCGGCGGTCAAGGCTATGCTTCACGCTCCAGAAGCCGTGGTCATTGATCGAGAGGACAATCTCTATGTTTCGGACACGATGAATCATCGGGTTCGGAAGATCGATGGGAAAACCGGTATCATCTCGACGGTGGCAGGAAACGGAGATAGCGGATACGAAGACAAGAATATCGGCGGTTGCGGCGCCGCTCGATTCGTCGCCAAGGAATCAGCCGGAATGTTGAAGCACGGCGATGGTCTGCTCGGGGTTGAAGCCGTAGTGAATTCTCCTGTGGGCTTGGCGCTGGACTCTCAAGGCCATCTCTACATCTGTGAACGCGGAGAAAACAAGATCCGCCGACTCAAGCTCCCGTAGTCAATGGCTCCTCCTCGCTACGTTTGTCTCGCTGCAGTTTTGTGGTAATCTGAACCCGATTCGTGATCGGAGTATCAGGTTCTGTCTATGGCGTGGATCGGCAACTCCCGTTCTCATCTCATTGGTTTCTTGTCTGGGCTGATCATCCTCGCCAGTGTCCTCGGGGCATTCGGAATCCCCCTGGTCAGCTCTGAGGGGATGAGCATCAGATCCTATTTCGTCCAAGGAGACTTGCCGACGACTGCCGACGATGCCGCTTGGCAATCCGTTACCCCGATCACCATTCCTCTCAGTGGACAGGTTATTACGAGACCGGTGTGGCCAGAGCCGACGGTACGCGCGTTGACCGTGCGCTCCATCCACAACGGGACCGAGGTTGCCTTTCTCCTCGAGTGGCAAGACAACACGAAGAATGACCGACTCACTCCAGGGACCTTTCGAGATGGCGTGGCGATCGGCCTTCCGCTCGGCGATGCTCCGGCCTTTTTCTGTATGGGACAGCTGGATCACTACATCAACATCTGGCATTGGAAGGCGGATTGGCAGAGCGATATCGATCGGCGTGCGGCTCGAACGTCGGAACGGAAAGAGGGTGGTGTACGGACCTTCGAGGTCATTCCGCGACGGGTTTCTTCCGTGGAAGATCTGATCGGCGGAGGATTTAGCACCCTGACCACGAAAGAAAAGCAGGGGCGAGTACAAGGACACGCGTTCTGGAAAGACGGGGTCTGGCATGTCGTGATGCGCCGGCCACTGCAGAGTGAAGAACAGGAGAACGAAGCGAAACTGGTCCCGGGGCGTGTGCAAGCCATTTCGTTCTCTGTCTGGAACGGGGAAAACAAGGAACGAAACGGACAAAAGGCCGTCGCCCCATGGTTTCATCTTCGCCTCGACCCCGTGATGTAATCACAGAATGTGGGCAATCCGTGGATTTTTGATGCAAGTCCGTTTCCTGGGTTGGAGCACAAGAATTGTGACCGTGCCAATGCGAGTGGGAATCCTGCTGTCGTGTCTGCTCAATGGTGTTGGACCAGAGTCGGCACTAGCAACCACTGACAATGGTTCCATGACGGAGGAAGAGGCGTCGAGTCTTGGAGAGGAGTTTGGCATTGTGGTGGGGCCGGTGGATGAAGAAATCCAGAAGGAGCTGAAGCTGCAGCGGCCACAGGGTGTAGCGGTGTTCGAGGTCATCGGAAATTCACGAGCGGACAATGCGGGGATCAAGGTTCGGTCGGTCATCAAGGAGATCGACAAACACGAGATCCGTACCATGGCGGATTTCGGTCGAGCCTTGAAGAAAGCCATGACAGGCTGCAACTTTACCGTCGGAACCTATGAGCCGGCAGAACCGGGTGAGCCAGTAAGCTGGGGCGTCAATTTCCATTTCGTCGGCTGCAAGCGGGATTAGGGAGCGAAGGTTGATCGACATGCGAACAGCGCGATTCATGTGGACGATTGGAGCGCTGATCGCGTTGAGTTGCCTCAGCGGTTTGTCTGGTGAGCGCGCGATGGCTCAAGGGCCAGAGGGTCACACTTCCCTTGATCACGTGTCGTCTGATTGGGTAGCAGAAATCGAACAGGTCTTTATTCGGTCTGAGGATTGTAAACAATGTCATGTTCGTCATTATGAAGAGTGGAAGGGCGCCAGAGAGCAGACCCCTGATCTGAAGACGTTCGGCCGTGTGGATGCGGCTCTCTTGCACGGGACGGCGCTTGAGTCTCCTGTTTTTCGAACTGTCTTGGGTCTCTGGAAACAGACGAACCCGACGTCCGATGAGCAACGGGCTTGCCTGTCGTGCCATGTGCCCTCCGTGACGATCTTCCCGCAACATGCCGGCAAGATTGTCACGGACGTTCTGGCTGGTAAACCGAAGGTCGAGGGGATCGGTTGTGCAGCCTGCCATTTGATCAACAGAATGGATACAAGCGCCCACACACATCCGAGCTTCCGAATACAGCCAGGCAAGACGCTGTATGGCCCGTATTCCAATCCTGAAGAGAATCTCGTTCACCAAGCCGAACAGGCAGATCACTTTCGTGAGGTTGGTTTTTGTGTGTCCTGCCATTTCGATAAGGTGAAAGATGAGGGTCAGAAGGACCTGCCAGGAGAAATTCTTCAGGGAACTGTGTGTCAAGATTGTCATATGGAGCCGTCAACCGGTAGTTCTACCTCTCGCCGAGGGGCAATGACCAGACCGATCGGGCGGCACTGGTTTCGCGGGGTCGTCGGTTCCGGCACGTTGTTAAGAAACCGGAACGTCCAAGCGGAATGGATGCCTCGTATCGATATTGGGGTGACGAAACACGATTCGGTCGTGGAAGGAATCGTGGCGGTGAAGGTGGGAAGTCTCCCTCACAGTTTTCCTGACGGCGATCCCGTTCTGAAGCAGTTTTTTCTCACCGTGACGGCTAAGGATGCCAAAGGCGAAACGTTAGCGGAGGAGACGAGGCAGTTTGGATTATCATATGAGGAAATCCTACGCGGACCGATTCCTGACCCCTTCGTTAAGGGCGGAACGACGCGAAAGGTTCCCTTTTCACTCACGCTGCCCGCTGGGGCCGTTGCGTCCTCCGTTGAGGCTGTGCTGACCTATTCGCTGGTTCCGATGCCGACACCGGAGTTACAAGAAAGGTATCTTGCAACCCTAAGGACAGACGGCGAACGAGAAGAGGCCAAGAAGATCATTCAGGAATATTCACAGCGGCATTTTCTGACGTATCGTGTCAAACCACTTTCCTAGAAAAGGCGAGACGGCCAACATCGCATATCCCGGGAGCATCCTTGGGTGCACCGTGTTCATGCTCATCTGCATTTTTGTATTGTCGATGGGTACGTTCACCCCTGTGGTAGCGCAGACTGCGGCCAGTCAGACACTGATTGAAAAAGCCTTTCCCCATTCCAACAAGTGTAAGCGGTGTCACGAACGGGTCTATGAAGAATGGGAAACGTCGCCCTTGGCGAAGTCCATTCATTCTCCTGTCTTTCGGGCATCACTCGATGCGTATCTGAGATCGACAGGTGGAAAGGATCCGGCGCTGTGTTTTCGCTGTCACGCTCCGCACGTCCGAGAATTCCCGGACCATGTGCAGCTCTTTGTCGATCAAGCTAAAGCGGGAGATCCGTCCCTAGATGGCGTCGCCTGCAGCCAATGCCATTTGATCAAGCAGGTGGATCGCGCCAAGCATCCTCCGGAACCGAAGTATGAGATCGGTAGCAAGACACTCTATGGACCCTACAAAGATTTTGTTCAGAACCTCGCTCATCAATCGATGGAATCGAGCTTGTTTCAGAAGTCCGATCTCTGTCTGAATTGCCACCAGTCAGTCCCTTCGGCAACGAATTTAGGCAAGGCCAACGATTTGCTTGGCAACTGGGACCAGAGCAAGGCGGTCAAGTCCGGCAAAGAATGCCAGACATGCCACATGCCTCAGCAGGTCGGAGAGTCAGCCAACGGCGAAAAGAAACGGACGATCGCCAATCACAGCTTCCCAGGACGCATCGGCAAGTTGCGCCAAGAGGCGGCGAAGATTGATGTGCAGACCAAGGTCGATGGTGAAAAAACGACGGTGACAGTTAAGGTTCAAAGTCTGGTGCCACATAATCTTCCGGCTACCCATCCAGCCTGGGCTACAGTGGTGTTGGTCCTCGACATCAAAGGAAAGAATCTCAAAACCGTGTTTTCCGATAAACGTGTCTATGGTCGGAACTATGTAGATGCGAAAGGCCAGCCGACGATTTTCGACTTCGAGGCGGTGAAAGTGGCGGAAGACACTGTCTTGAAAGCAGAAGAGAGCAGAGAGGAAACCTTCACGTTCCCAACGCCGAAAGACACCAAAACCTTCGATGTTGAAGTCGCACTCAACTATGGTCCACTGACCGGTCCTGCCTCGTTTATCCAGCTGGTTGAAGCCGAATCCTCCCACGGCTCACAAGATCCGGTCTTTCAACCGATCGAGATCGTGAAACGAACGGAGAACGTGCCGGTGGAGAAATAAAGGCTATTGGGGAAACGTCTGTCATCATCAAGTTTCAAATTGATGGTTTTGGGTTTCGAGTGTCGTGCCCGAAAGCATTGTCCTGTCGAAACACGCAACCTGCTATCCGAAGCTCACGCTAGTTCACCCAGGATCCTACAGCGGCTTGACAAGGTCTTGGAGAGTCCAGAGAATCGCCACACTACTTGAAGTGGGGGGCAAGATGATGCTTCCCAGTTCGGTGGCAAATGTGGAGTCCGGTGGTATGCCTGAGTGGAAAGACATCCTCACTTCTCTTGTAACCCTTGCCGCAACCTTTGTCGGTGCATGGGCTGCATTCCGTTTTGAGAGCCGCCGACGCAAAACTGAGGAAGATGAAAAGCGAATTGGCGCCGCCAACCGCGCTCTCTACGTCATTTATCACTACTGGAACATTTTGGAGCAGTTCCGTAAAGAAGTCTTGGAGCCCCAACAGGGCAGGCAAGATGCATGGCTGAATCTTGCTGCTCATCCAGTAGCACCAATCCCAACTGATCGGTTGCAGACGAACGATCTACAGTTCCTGCTGCAAGCTGAGCATGCTGACACCTATGTTGCTCTGATGCTAGAAGAGGAAAGAGTCTTGCTTGCACTGAACCTCATCACCGCGCGATCTAAGCTTGTGCTCGATGAAGTATTCCCCAAAATGGCAGGCGCTGGCGTAAAGGTAGGTTAGTCGATGGCCTCGGACCAGATTGTATGCGTGCTCGGTGTTGACGTGACGCACAAGCTGAAGGAGATCACGGCTGCCCTCTTCAAGAATATTGAGGAGGACCTCGTATCACTCAGGGCGGCACATGACAAGTTACGATCAACTATGAAGCTCCTCTATCCCAACAGAAAGTTCATCCAGGCTGTATTCGAGGAGTCGAGACTTGTGGCCTAACCCTTCGCTCATCCAGAAGCATGTGTGGGATCGGACAAGAACGGAACCAGCCTGCGTTTAGTCAGCCAGTCTCTACGACATCGAGAATGGCTATGACATACGTGCACATGACGCTGTTGGTGATGGTGCTGGCCGGGTGTGGTGCCGATCGAGAACGCCAACTGATCGTGGATCATCAGCGGGCGGTGTATGAAAGTTTGGCGTTACAAGATGCGCTTCAACAGTATGGTGGTGGGTATGCTGCGGCCGATCTGGGCATTGGGATCTCGAATCAGGGCATGAGCAAGTTCCTATTGCTGCTCAAGGGGCTGGTCATCACACCGGCCCAGCCGCCGAAGGGGTATGACGATCTGTCAGTGAAGATCGAGGACATCCAACTCGTCAGTCGGGCAGGGAGGAGTGAACTCGAACTGGAGTTTTCCGTTGTCAGTCCCGGCAACCGTCTTCAGTTTCAGGCCATGATGACGGGCGACCTCCTGTTCTTGCCGCCTGAGCTAGATACAGACACATCTGAAGATCAGCTGGCGTTCAGGATGAAGATACGAGAACTCCATCCACGTCTTTCTTGGCATTCCCTGCCGCTCCAAAGCATCACGGCGATGCGCAACTACCTCCGGTATCGATTGATTGAACAGGTCGAGAAGAGTCTCGTGGTGAAGGTTCCCACGGCAAAACTGGATAGGCTGATGTTGGGGCTGTCGGGAAGTGAGGTCCTGAAGGATGAGGAGAAGGGCTTCCAGATCAAGATCGGCTATAGCAGTCCAAAGTTTGAACTCCCAGTCGTCGCGAGATATTCCCAGTTTCTCATGACTGACTCGGGATTTTGGATTTTTGCGCGGTATGGTGACAAGACTCCCTATGTGCCTAAGCCAGTTGCTCGTGTACCGTCTGAAGAACTGGAATCTGAGATTGGACGGCTGACGTATGCCATTCGTGCCGCTGCGGCTGGGTTAAACTTCATGGCGAGTGATTCAGCCATTATTGTCAGGAAGCCGCTGTTGGAGAAACTTACGGTTCAGTTCAATGAACGATCTAACGATGAACGTACGCTCTCTTTTCAATCGACTCGCTCCCGCGGCAAACTGTATGAGAAGCAATGGCGTGACAACAGACTCGGGGATGGCGGGTTGTCCGTTGAGTTGGATGGTCCTGATGCGGCATGGGGAACCGTGATGCTCAAGCAGGTCACCTCGTCGTGGAGTGAGAAGGGGCTGACCTATTCCGCTTCGATTGATGTGGAGGCCAACACCATCTTGTATGTTCACTTCGATCCCCTGATCGGAGGTGGCATCGGGAAACGCACCACTCTAGAAGGGGCTGCATCCCCTGTGATCGCCGGGACGCTGTCGTTCATGATTCGCACCTATGCCGGAGTGCCGGTTCTCGTCGTGGTGAATCATCTCGACTGTTCAAAGTTTCCCATCACAGTCATGGATGATGGAGATCTCGCGGTCGGTGTGACGCTCAATCAAATGGTGGGTGGGGGAAGACCACCCCTCATTCCCGCGTTGATGGGACTGCCTAAAATGGTGAAAGCGGATCAGGTGCTTCGGGGCATCAAGGGGATCGCGGTTACTGCTCCGAAACCATTCGCCGCGATCACCTACGCACCGACGCGGCTCCTTGCTGATGCGAACGGTGTACGGGCTGAATTTTCGGCGTCGGCTTCGTGGAGCGAGGGTGATGACGTGGATGCGGAAGACCGAATCAAAGAGATTGCGGCATTGGCCCAAAAAGATGAGACGGTCCCATCCGCTCCGGAGTGCGGCAAGCCGGACGCGATCAAGGTGCATGTCGCTGGGATTGAATTCGGGCGCGACCTCGGGCTGGGGCGGGTCATCACATCCCTCGTCGATGGGACGAAGAAAGGCACCAGGGAAGTCGAGAATTTCTTATCGAACGCCGGGCGCAATGCGATCGACCCACCGCCTGAATCAGTTCTGCGCAAACCGTTAATCAACCCACTGGGGACGCTCAAGTGTCTTGGGACATTGCTACAGAAGTGTGAGTAGGCGCTGACCTCATCTAAGATCGCTCAGCGTGTAGGGCATGAAGGAAACGATCACTCGAAGACGATGCGGGAACCTGGCGATTTCATTTTGAAGATCTGTAAGGCGTTGTAGATGCCCTTGGCTGGGTGGTTCAGGATCAGGCGGGAGTTTGTGATGTGGGTATCGAGCAGTTCATATTGTCCGCCGCTGTAGTACAGATCGCAGTCGTCAATCTGACAGTTCTTGTAGACATGATTGTCCAGCGCCAGCTTGGCTTTGCTGAACGTCTGGCCATCCACCACGATATAGTTGGGTTCGAGTCCCATAAGTCCTTAAGTCCTTCGCCAGGCAAACTATAGCAAAGTAGACGAGGCTCGTAAACCGGCCAAGAGCAAGAAAAGGTATGTCGTCTAGCAAACTTAAAGAAATTCTAGTTCGGAACGATCCGAGACACCGTTCCCCCCTGAGTCAGAATATAGAGCTCGTTCAGGCCATCTTGGCCGAAACTGGTAATTGACGAGCTCGCAAGCAACGGCCATTCAGTACGTTCGATGGCGGAACCGTTGTTGAAACGAAAACTGCGGACGAAGCCGGCACAGAAATCGGCATAGAAATAGGTTCCTTGGATAGCCGGCACAGCTGAACCTCGATAGACGAAGCCACCGGTGACGGAGCAGGCTCCGTCCTCGTGTGGATAATCGAGAATCGGTAAGGTCAGCCCACCATTGTTACAATTGGTTGAGGGATTAAAACAGGCGGATCCTTCCATCAGCCTCCAGCCGTAGTTGAGTCCTTTCCCGGCATTGGGGCCTGGCGAGACGTTAATTTCTTCTCTCGCAGCTTGTCCGACATCGGCGATGTACAGATCGTCCCCATCAAAGGCAAAGCGCCAGGGATTCCGCAGCCCATAGCTCCATACCAGCTGATTGCCTCCGGTGAGGACAAACGGATTCACACCTTGGCTGGTGCAGGCTGTTCCTGGGGTAACCGGATCAATGCGGAGAATTTTGCCCAACCGACTCGCAAGGCTTTGCCCGTTGTTGTTTGGATCACCCGAACTTCCTCCGTCTCCGACTCCCGCGTACAGGCATCCATCCGTCCCGAATGCCAACATGCCTCCGTTATGGTTGGCAAAGTTTGGACGGGGAATGGTGACCAAGATCACCTGCGAGGTTGAATCGGCCACATTGGCGTCAGACGCCGACACCAAGAATCGACTGATCGTGATCGAGCCGTTGGCGTCTGTATAAAAGATATAGAAGCGGCCATTGGCATTGTAGTTGGGATCAAAGGCTAGACCCAACAATCCTCGCTCTCCACCGCTCGTGATGCCGGTCAATGCCAGGAAGGTCGAGAGCTGGTTTCCCGTTGTCCGATCCAGAATTCTAATGGTGCCGCCCTGTTCCACGACAAATAGGCGATTCACATCCCCACGGGGAGCCGTCAGGAAGACCGGTGAATTCAGACTGCTTGCGATAGGTTGGAGCGTCAGGCTCCTTGAGGTGGGGTTGGTATCCTGCGTGTCACCGTCTTCCCCACAGGCGGTAATGAGGCTGGTGAGACACAGGCACAGCATGATTCTGAAGATCATAGGTAGCATGCGTAACCCCTTGTTCTGCTTGATCGATACGTCGCACCTTACCATGCGATCGAGTGGGAAATCTCTTGTCTAGGCCGATCTAAGACCATTCCGTTCTGGACCGGGCACAACCACGTTTCAGGGGATCCCACGTTTCAGGGGATCCCATGTTCAGACCGGGGAGTAAGAATTGGGGTCTGATCGGTAGTATTTTGTCTTGATCCGCTCCGTGTGACCCTATAAAATGGCACAGGTTTTCGGGTGGTCAGCTTCGAGTTCGACTCCGCCCGCCTTGGATTTACCCACTCGCGAATGTACTTTGGATGGGTTGAAGTCACGGAGAGCCGTGCGACATATGAAGTCCGTTTAATCAGCAGGAGGATGTCCCGTGAGTGACTCAGTGATTATCACATTTGCCCTGATAGCTGCCGTGGCTGGCATTGGATATGGTGTGTATCTCGCGATGTGGGTGTTCAGACTTGACGCCGGCAATGCGAAGATGCAGGAAATTGCGAAGGCCATTCAAGAAGGTGCCAGCGCCTACATGAATCGGCAGTACAAGACGGTCGGCTATGTCGCCGCTGGCCTGTTCGTCGTTCTGTGGCTAGCTGGAGCGGTGTCAGATAAATTTGGTTTGCTCACGGCCGTTGGCTTTCTCGTTGGTGCCGGAGCCTCGGCCCTTGCCGGTTACGTGGGAATGATCATCGCAGTGCGCGCCAATGTGCGGACTGCGCAAGCTGCACATGATGGCATGAATGCGGCATTGGTCGTGGCCTTCCGTGGCGGAGCGGTGACCGGCTTGCTTCTGATTGGTCTTGGTCTCTTGGCTATTACGGGATTTTACACCATTGCTGAATCAATGGCTGGACAGGAGAAAGCTATCCACGCGTTGCTCAGTCTTGGATTCGGTGGCAGTTTGATTTCCGTCTTTGCCCGCGTCGGCGGTGGGATCTATACAAAGGCAGCGGATGTCGGTGCCGACTTGGTCGGCAAAGTCGAAGCGGGAATTCCGGAGGATGATCCGCGGAATCCGGCCGTGATCGCCGATAATGTGGGTGACAATGTAGGCGATTGCGCGGGAATGGCGGCAGACCTGTTTGAGACCTATGCCGTAACGACGGTGGCAGCGATGGTGTTGGCCTTCACGATGTTCAAGGGTGCTACTGCTCCCATCCTCTACCCGTTAGTTTTGGGTGGTATTACGATCTTTGCCACGATCGTTGGCGTTCTCTATGTCAAAGTCACCCCGGGCGGCGAAATCATGCCGGCTCTCTACAAGGGGCTGTTCGTGGCCGGTGGAATTGCAGGAGTGGCATTTCTCCCGGTTACCTTCATGGTCATGGGGGGAGTCGGTGGTGTCGGCGGCTTCAGTTACTACATTGCGGCGCTGATCGGATTAGGCGTCACGTTGGCTCTGGTTTTCATTACCGACTACTACACGTCAAAAGAGTATGAGCCGGTGAAATATATCGCGAAGGCCAGTGAGACCGGGCACGCGACGAACATCATCGCCGGTCTGGCGGTTGGCATGCAGGCGACCGCGGCTCCTGTGGTGGTGATTGCGATGGCCATTCTTGGAAGTTTTTGGGTTTGCGGAGGGGCGGAGTCAGGTGGACTCTATGGTGTGGCCGTGGCGGCCGTGGCGATGCTCTCGATGGCGGGGATCGTCGTGGCGATCGATGCGTTCGGCCCGATTACGGATAATGCAGGTGGAATCGCAGAGATGTCGCATTTGGGTAAGGAAGTACGAGACATTACTGACCCGTTGGACGCGGTCGGCAACACGACCAAGGCGGTGACAAAAGGCTATGCGATCGGTTCGGCCGGACTGGCGGCCGTGGTGCTCTTTGCCGAATATTCACGTGAAGTGGGGGCACGCAATCCTGCGCTGGCTTCATTCGATTTGTCGAATCCGAAGGTCTTGGTCGGTTTATTCCTCGGCGGCATGTTGCCGTTCATCTTCGGCGCGCTCTGTATGAGAGCTGTGGGTGAAGCCGGAGGGTTGATTGTGGAAGAAGTGCGACGGCAGTTCAGGACGATCAAGGGCATTATGGAAGGTACGGGCAAGCCGGAGTACGGGACCTGTGTCGATATTGTGACTCAAGCAGCGATTCAAAAGATGATGATCCCCGGTTTGATTCCGGTAGTGTCGCCGTTGATTGTTGGTGTGGTGCTTGGTCCTCAAGCCCTTGGCGGCGTACTGGTGGGCAGCATCGTGACGGGTTTGTTCGTTGCGATATCTATGACGAGTGGTGGCGGTGCGTGGGACAATGCCAAGAAGTTTATCGAAGAACAGGGCTTGAAGGGGACAGAGACGCATAAAGCGGCGGTCACCGGTGATACGGTCGGAGATCCGTACAAGGATACGGCAGGCCCAGCCGTCAACCCGATGATCAAAGTGATCAACATTGTCGCCCTTCTTATTGTGTCACTGATCGTCTGATAGACGGTTCAATGTTTCAAATGGCAAGCGCCGTTTCCCATCAGGGAAACGGCGCTTGTCATTTATTGCCTTGGCTTGACGGGTTTCCTTGCCGTAGAGTATGGTGAACTTGTGTGCTCAAGTTACTGACTGACCGCGAGAGTTTCCCAGATGTCCGGGAGGTGCTCGAATGGAAAAGCAGGAACGCAAGCAAGAGCCGCGACGTGAGCCGCAGGGGAAGGAGGAGGTCAAGGCCAACCCCAAGGTTGTCGAGGCGGGAAAGAGAATCAAGGAAGATATCGACAAGTTGGTCGACGAAATCGACGATGTGCTTGAAAAGAACGCCGAGGAATTTGTAAAGAATTACGTTCAAAAAGGAGGGGAATAGCGCTACCTCCGTTTCTCCACCCCCACTCGACTCAGTATATGCCGTCTCTACGCTCGTCTGTTTGACAAAGAAGAAGCGAGTTATTACAGTCTGCCTCGCATCCTTTTTGATGCGTTGTCTATCTGTCGACAGGGCCCAGGCTCTCAAGGAGGCGGGAATGCAATCCAAGCTCTGGGTCATTCGTGAAGTCGATCCCATCCAACGTGGTCAGTTGTCTCGGGATTTGTCGATCTCTTCGGCGACTGCTGCCTTATTGCTCAATCGTGGCGTGACTAATGTGGACCAGGCGAATGCCTGGATGTCTCCCATCCAAACCCATGATCCCTTCCTGATTCCTGACATGGATCGAGCGGTGGACCGTTTGCATCGGGCGATGCGATGTCATGAGCAGGTCTGTTTTTATGGTGATTACGACGTAGACGGGATGTCCGCCACCAGCATTTACCTGTCATTTTTTCGGACTCTCGGTGCGCAGGTCAGGGCGTATGTTCCTCATCGCCTACGTGAGGGATATGGGCTCAATGAGTCCGCGGTTCGGACCTTGGCCAAAGAAGGGGTGACTCTATTGGTCACATCAGACTGTGGCACGACCTCACACCATGAAATTCGTCTTGCCAATCAACTAGGCCTTGATGTGATTGTCACGGACCACCATCAAACTGAGGCGGACATGCCGACGGCGTTGGCCGTCATGAATCCGCATCGGCAAGATGCCCACTATCCCTTTCATGGGCTCTGTTCTGGTGGGCTCGCCTACAAAGTGGCGCAGGCCTATGAGTCGAAATATGGGTCCGGCTCTGTCCCATTGGAGTCGCTCTTAGATCTTGTCGCGTTGGCCACGATTGCCGATGTCGTTCCACTGCAGGATGAAAATCGGTTGTTTGTTCGAGAAGGTCTTGCTCAGATCTCACGTGGTGCACGGTGTGGCGTACGGGCGTTGAAGCAGGTTGCCGGCATCAGTCGCGAATGTACGACGGAAACTATCGCGTTTAAAATCGGTCCTCGACTTAATGCAGCCGGTCGGCTTGATGAAGCCATCAAAGGCGTTAGGTTACTCACAACAGAATCTGAGCGGGAAGCCCACACATTAGCGGAAGATCTCGATCGGTTGAATCAGGCTCGCCGTGACCTTGAGGGGGTGATCCTAGAAGAAGCGCTTGCCCAGGTGGAGTCTCAGCAATTGTCCGGTGGGATTGTCTTGTATGCACGAGGCTGGCACCTCGGGGTTGTTGGAATCGTCGCCGCCCGCATCATGGAACGGTTCCATCGTCCGACTGTGGTGATCGCGGTGAATAATGACGGTATTGGTAAGGGGTCGGCCAGGACTGTCCCTGGGTTCGATTTGTATCAGGCCTTAGCCGGTTGCCGAGATTTGCTCGTGGCGTTCGGCGGGCATCCCAGTGCTGCGGGGGTCACCATCCAAGAGGCACAATTGCCGGCATTCGCTGATCGGTTTTCCACGATTGCCGAGAAGTGGGCTCGGGATACGCAAAACACTCCCGTACTGCATGTGGACTCAGAAGTACGGTTGAACGAGATTACCTTAACGCTACTTCGAGAAATCGGAACACTTCATCCTTTTGGGGCAGGGAATCCTGAACCCACTTTTGTGGTGAGAGATCTGAACGTTCTCAATGCTCGGGTGGTTGGTGAAAAGCATCTGAAGATGACCGTCCGCCAGGGCGGGTCCATGCCGTTTGATAGTATCGGGTTTGGGATGAAGTCGCTGGAGGATCGCGGATTATCCCGACACAGGCCTATCGATGTCGCCTGCACACCGGAGTTGAATCATTGGAACGGCTATGACCGGATTCAGTTGCGCATCCGGGACATCCGTGCCGCAGGGTGCGAGTAACGAATGATGTATGAAACCGTAACGGATATCGATCAATTGCTGACTCGGCTGCAGGCCTACCAGCCGGAGGCAGACCTGGGTATGGTGCGAAAAGCCTACGAGTTTTCAGCAAGAGCCCATGAAGGGCAAACGCGGCGATCTGGGGAACCCTATGTGAAACATCCAGTGGCCGTGGCCGGCGTGCTGACGTCTCTTAAGACCGACGTCACGGCGATTGTGGCAGGGCTTCTCCACGATACGCTCGAAGATACGGTTGCGACGGCCGACGAGCTTCAGAAGGAGTTTGGCAAAGAGGTCGTCCATCTTGTCGACGGGGTTACCAAGATCGGGAAGATCACGTTTCGCAGCTCAGAGGAACGGCAGGCTGAGAATTTCAGGAAAATGGTGCTGTCGATGGCCGATGACATCCGTGTTGTCATCATCAAATTGGCCGATCGGCTCCACAATATGCGAACTCTTGAACATCTCAAGGAGAGCAAGCGGCACGAAATTGCGAAAGAGACGCTGGAGATCTATGCGCCGTTGGCGAATCGTATCGGGATCGGATGGGTGAAAAACGAATTGGAAGACCTATGTTTGAAGCACCTCAATCCGGACATCTATGAGACGTTGCGAGTACGTGTGGCAAAACGTGATGAGGACCGACAGCAGTACATTCAAGAAGTGCGGGGGCTGGTCGAGAAAGCGTTGGCTGAGAATGGATTGGTCGGTGCTGTGAATGGGAGGCCGAAACACCTCTACGGCATCTATCAGAAAATGAAGAAACAATCGATCTCCTTCGAAGAAGTGTACGATCTCACGGCGTTACGGATCATTACCGATACAAAGATGAACTGTTATGCCCTCCTCGGCGTCATTCATTCGTTGTGGCGTCCTCTACCCGGGCGATTCAAGGACTACATCGCCATCCCCAAGTCCAATCTCTACCAATCTCTCCACACGACCGTCGTGGGGCCGAAGGGTGAGCACGTGGAGTTTCAGATTCGCACGGAGGAGATGCATCGTGTCGCTGAGTACGGGATCGCCGCCCATTGGAAATATAAAGAACAAGGGCGTGTGCAGGATAAGGACAGTAAGACATTCGGATGGCTGCGGCAATTCATCGAATGGCAGCAGGATCTCCCGGATAACCGTCAATTCATGGATTCGGTGAAGCTCGAGCTCTTCCATGACGTCGTCTATGTCTTTACACCGAAAGGAATCGTGAAAGAATTGCCGAAAGGTGCAACGCCAGTTGACTTCGCCTATGCCATTCATACGGAAGTGGGCGATCACTGCGTGGGGGCGAAGGTTAACGGGAAGATCGTTCCATTGAAGCATGAGGTGTCGAGCGGCGATACCATAGAAATTTTGACATCCCCAAACCAGACTCCACACAAAGACTGGTTGAAGTTCGTCCGAACCTCGCGGGCGAAAACCAAGATCAAGCACTGGATCAAATCGGAGGAGCAGAAGCGGAGTCTTGAAATCGGCCGCCGTCTCCTCGAATCGGAACTCCGTCGCCACGGATTAGCTCCATCGCAGGTCTCAAAATCGGATGCGCTCCTAGATCTCGCCAAGCAGGAAGGGTACGCGACGATCGATGAACTCGCTGCGGCCGTGGGATTCGGCCATGTCTCAACGGCTCAGATCGTCGGGCGGTTATTAGCTCCGATGGCAGAGAACCGCACAGCCTCGCACGAGACGGAACCTGTTCCGAAAGTCGCGAGTGGGAGAGGGACGGAGGCAAGCGTCCAGGTCAGGGGAGGGCGAGACCTGTTGATGCAACTCTCGCGCTGCTGTAACCCGGTTCCCGGAGATAGGATCTTGGGGTATATCACACGAGGTAGAGGACTAACGATCCATTCCGTCGACTGCCCCAATTTAGGTGCGTTGGACTACGATCGAAATCGCCTCGTCGAGGTAGAGTGGGATACGGCTACACCGGGTCAGCATGCGGTCAACATCTCCGTCATTGCTGAAGATCGAACCGGCGTGTTGGCGAATGTTTCTTCGGCGATCGCCGGATCTGACGCGAATATCAGCCGTGCTGAAATTACGACGAGGGAAGATCGAAAGGCTGAATTGCATTTCGTGGTAGAGATTTCCGATACCAATCACCTCTATCGAGTGCTGAAGGCCATCGAACGGGTGAACGGCGTGATTACGGCTCGGCGGTTGAGGTCTTGGCGAGGGAAAATGTAAAGGACGGGTTTTGGAGCGAAGGTGCTAGGGCTGGCCGAATTGAAGCTTCGTGCCTTTCTCGATCTTGTATCCATCAACAGTCCCTCCGGTGATCTCAAGCACATAGACTGCATCGGCGCTGTTAGGACGATATTGTGGACAAGAGTCGTCGCTTTTCGTGCAGATGGGGACGTTTCGTTCGATATGTGTGACTCGTTTCTTCTCATCCAGCCAAATGAGATCGAGTGCAATCTTGGTGTTTTTCATCCAGAAGGTCCAGGCCTGGGGTTCGCTGAAAAAAAACAACATGCCGTGATCCTTCTTGAGGGATTCCCGGTACATGAGACCATACGATCGTTTTCGCGGGGTGTCGGCAATTTCGGCCTGGATAGTGATGCCCGAAGGTGTGCGGATTGCGATCAGCTCCGGATCAGGCGCCGCATGGACCGGCATATGGCCGAGGAGTACTCCAACAAGGACCATAGAGAAAAATACATTCAACGATAATGGTGTTCGAAGCATGAATGCATCGTAATGACCAGATCGCCTGCAGTCAAGGTTGCGTTTTCCTGCTCCCTGCGGTTGGTCCGATTACAGGGCGAGGAATGTTGCATTCATGTCAGACCCTGTGCGATTCTCCTCACGAGTTTCAAGGAGAGGATCGTATGCAGGAAAAACGACGGGTGCTCTATAAAAAAGGTGTTTTCGTGTGCCCGGGGTGTCGTCAATCTTATGTCCAGGACAAGTGGATCGAAGAATGGCGGATTCGCTGTCATCGCTGTACCTATCGAGGAACGTTGACGGAAGTATCAGTCGAAGAGCATATGGAGGAGGAGACGTTTCGACGTTAGCGACCTCTCTCCTCATATTCGGCGATGCGTAACATCGTGCTCCCACACCCCCCTGAGTACAAGTCCATTAGGCGATGGCATCGTCTTCTGGCCGTCGGGCTCACCTGTGTCAGTCTAACCTCGGGTTGCGTGGCGTCGTCACGGGCCGGTGACGCTTCGCCTTCTTCCATCAAGATTCTGGTCACGTACCATTCTCTGGCAGGAAACACCGAGCGTATGGCGGAAGCCGTGGTGGCTGGAGCTCAATCGGTCGCGCGGTCCCACGTTGTCCTTAAACGTGTCGGTCAGGTGACGGCAGACGATCTATTTTCTGCCGACGCCGTGGTCGTCGGCTCCCCGGTATATTGGTCCAATATGTCCGGGGAGGTGAAGACATTCTTCGATAACTGGCAGTTCAAGTTCGGTGTCTTCCCCGAATTCAAGATGAGGAACAAGGTTGGAGCCGCCTTTGCCACAGGGGGGCAGGTTTCCAGCGGCAAAGAAGTCACCATGTTGACGATTCTCGCCGCGATGCTGGGCAATCAAATGATTGTCGTGAGCGACGGGGGAGCGTTTGGCGCGTCCGCAACCACCGAGGCCGACAGTCCAGGGATTGATGATCAAGAATTGGCTAATGCTAGGGCATTAGGTCGACGTGTAGCTGAGGTGACGAAACTCGTCCGAGCCGGGTCCTCACATTGAAGATATGTGATCAGGACTTGAGTAAACACCGATAGAATATTTGAGTGTGAATGAGGAAGGAAAGGCGTAAAAGGTTTCTATCGTTCCACGGTACTGGTCGACGCCCCTTGGGCGGCAAGGGCAACCAATTCATGGATGTTTTTCGCGCAGCGGCCACAATTGCCGTTTTGTTTGAGGCCAAACTTGGACCTGAGCTGACAAGGCATCACAAATCCTGCCCGCCCCGCTTCACGGACATCTGATTCCGTAATTCCTCTGCACAGGCAAACATACATCGCATCACCTCAATGAACGATTATGAGAAGCATTCTCATTATGCCATTGAAAGGGGGATCTGTCAAGCGCACATCGAGCCCGTAAAATACCGTGCGCAAGTGCCTATTTTACAGAGGTTGGCTAGGAGAGGGTTCCCTCGAGGTCCTTCACCATCTCGCGGATGGTATCAAACCCCGATTGCCAGAAGGCCTCCGACGTCATGTCGACGCCCACCTTGTTGAGAATATCTTGAGGAGATTGGGAGCCGCCGGCAGACAGGAGTTCCAGATACTGGGGCACGAATGACGCACCTTGCTCCTTATACATACGATAGAGGGCCAATACCAGCAGGTTTCCAAAACTATAGGCATAACAGTAGAACGGGCTCGCGAAGAGATGCGGAATTGACAACCACTCCCATTGAAACTCATCCGGCACCTTCACACTCTTGCCGAATTGCTGCCGGAGTTCAGCCAGATAGGCTTGCGCCAGCTGATCGCCAGTTGCTCCGTCCGCAATCATCTGATGGGCCAGATTTTCAAATCTAACAAAATAGGCCTGCCGGAGTATCGTCGCGTAGATGTCGTCCAATTGGCTTAACAGCAGTCCCTGTCGGACCGTCTTCTTGGGCTCCTGGGACATCAAGGTATCGGAGAGAATACGTTCGCCAAACACAGACGCCGTTTCAGCCAAGGGGAGTGTCGCGTGGAAGGTGAAGATCGAATGGTCTTTCGCCATCATTCCATGGATGGCATGCCCCAGTTCATGAGCCATCGTGGCCACGTCCCGAGCTTCACCCGTAAAGTTCAGCATGACGTAGGGGGTCAAGCCTGGCGCGACGCTATAACAAAAGGCTCCGCCGAGTTTGCCGGGACGCGTCGGCGCATCAATATGCTTTGCTCGAAAGACCTCTTCGGCCAGATCGGCCAAGTGAGGCGAGAAACCACGATAGGCTTCGAGCACCATCGCAACCGCGTCGTCGTATCCATAGGTCTTCGTTTCGGTCCTGTGAGGCGCATAGATATGATAACGGGTCATCGACGTGATCCTGCAGACTTTGGCTTTCAGTTTGAAGTAGGTTTGAAAGATGTCGGCATTCTTGGCGCACGTCGCGAGTAACACATCAACGGCCTGGTTCGGGACATCATTGCCGAGGTTCCGGGTGGCAATAGGAGAGCTAAAGGCTCGGAGTTCCACATTCTCCGATTTCCAATCGTTCACGAGCGTCCGGTACATTTCTCCGATCAGATCGCGCTGGGTTGAAAATACGCGATAGAGTTCTTGATAGGCGGCCTGACGAATGGACGCCTGAGGGCTTCGCACGTGGCTCATGAGTTGCTCACGATTCATAGTGCGTTTCTTCCCATCGACGGTCAGGGTGAAGGTCAGTCCGTTGGTTACCACATCGTAGAGTGTGTTGACTGCGCTACGTCCGGTGACATTCTTGACGTTGATGATTTTCTCCTCTGCCTCCGAGAGCGTATGGGATTTGTAACGCCTGATGGTTTCTAAGTGATACCGGAGATCGCCCGCATCGGCCATCAATCGTTCGGCGTTGAACGAATCGACGCCTTGCCACCAGAGATCGAAGAAGAGCAAGCGATTGTTCAATGCCGTGAGGCGCTCCTCGACTCGAGCTTTGAGCGAGCGGGACTTCGCGTCCTTGGTATTCTCCGAGAACCAGAGATAGGCGAATGCTCCCAGACGGTTTGAGATCTCGGCAATTGATTCGGTTAGTCTGAGGATCGCCAAGAAATCTGGGCTGGACATGGTCCCCTGTAATTGAGGCCGAGCCGATTCTACTTGTCCCACGAGTTTTCCCAGCTCAACCAGGCTTCGTTCCACATCGATCGGTGGCTTCTTCACGAGGTCACTGAGATCCCATCGGTTGTGCGCGATGGGTGCAGAAGTCTTACGACGAGGCTGGCGAGCTTGACGTTGAGCGGCCATGAACAATCTCCTTTAGGTTGATTTCATGTCTACGGGAACGTGATTTTATCATCAGCGGCTGGCGCCGGTGGAGAAAATTGTCAAGCCAATAACGGAGTTCGATTGCATTGACTATCAATCAGTTGGATGCAAAGATGGCTTCGAGCGAGCTTCACAATATGAACGATCACGAAATGCAGCGGGTTGTCCAATATGTGACGGCCAGTACGTCTCATGCACGAGAGACCGTGTGCGACATTCTCCAAACAGGGTTTACCGAACTGTCGTCGCTCGCGACTCATTCGACCCACTCGTTCGAGAGGGATGCCCTGCTTGAATATGTGTCACAGTGGACCATCAAACGCACGGGGCAACCAGAGCCTTTGGTGCGTGAAGTGTTGGCCTGTGCCGGTCGATGGCTGGATGAAATGTGTGAGGAGACAGTACAGCGCCAGCCGGAGTCCCCAGGCTCGTCAGCAGATGGTGACGAAGACTCGGCGCCGGTATGAGAGATGGCGAGATTTCGACCACGAAAGACGTTCAGGCTGGCGACGACGCTTCGAGTCGAGCTTTCCGGTCCAGCGCCTGCTTGGAAGCGGGAGGAACAAGGCCTTTCACGCCACCTCCATGATCGGTGGTCGACGCTTCGTCGTCACTGTGCGGATTCATCGAGTCACCTTCGTCTCAATCGGCTCGTCCGGCGCCTCACGCACTATGATTATGGGGTGCGGGAATCTGCGCTCGCCGAGTTGGAAATTGCCACCCAGTTGATTCGGACCGGGGCCCACGTCACGTTCTTGCCTGAATCTCAAGCCCGGACGGCCGATCTTGAATGCCGTCTTGGACCTGAGCGGTTCTTTGTGGAAATCACCTCCATGGTGGGCTCAGCGGAGCGGCAACGTTTGCCGCTCCGCGGGCTCGATCTTGATGAGGTCGTCGGCGAGGAAGAAGACCGGGGTGTGATTCTGACTCACCGGATTCTTGCGCGCATTCGACAGAAGGCGAAGCAATTAGCCGACTATGGTGATCCGGTAGTCCTCAGCATCTCCATCCCACGAGCCGACCTGCAGGGTGACAAACCCTCCAGGCCTGAACCGATTTGGCTGGATCTTAAGCTTCTTGCCGGATTGGTGACGGTGTTACTGACCAGAGTCTCTACCCTGAGTGCCGTGCTGATTTCGCTATGGGATGTGGAACCGCTTCCCTCACGATCGGCGGTCAAGCTGGCCAACGTGGAGCTGATCGAGCGGCCAAAACAGCAAAAGACTCAGCCTCGGGTGCGTATGTTGGTCTTGAACCCAAGTGCCTCAGCCTCGCTGTCAGAGTCTCATGAATCCTTGATCAGGCAAACCTTGTAGTGCTGGGAGGTCCGCACGAGTTGCCACGTTCATGGGTGGGGCGGATGATCTGGGAATAGATCAACCTCACGATCCCAAGGCAAGCTTCAACGCTTCCAGATTCTTCGTCACCATAGCATCGCCATTCTTGGTTGAGACCTCGATACCAGTGGCACACACGGTTCGACATTCGTCGATGCGCCCCAGTTTCTGGAGCGACTGCGCGAGTCCATAGTAGGCGGCAGAATAGGTCGGCTTGACCGTGACGCACTGACGTAACGACGTGGCGGCCTCTTCAAAGTTCCCGTCGTCCATATAGGCCTTCCCGAGACCGAACCAGGCGACATCGTCATGTGGGTCCATCGCGAGCACTTTTTTGAGCGGTTCTATCCTAGGGTTTGGCATGATCATCCTCCATTGCGACTATGGCGACGATAACAGTGCCGTCGGTCCGTTGTCTATGAACTTTCTGCGTGCTAATCTCACTGAGGATTGCGCATGTGTGACGGTGAGGGTATGGGGAAGACAGGTCTCGTCTATCATCCCGCCTATCTTGAGCATGATATGGGAGCCGGCCATCCTGAGTCTCCCAATCGGTTGCGTGCGATCATGCAGCGATTGGAGGAGAGCGGAACTGCTGCTCGACTGGTGAGGATCGAGCCACGACCAGCCGAAGATGAGTGGATCACGCAAGTGCATACTCCGGGCTATGTTGCCGCGCTGAATCGAGCGGCTCCTGCTACAGGACGTATCTCGCTCGATCCGGACACGTCGATGTCGCCTGGTTCACTGACCGCTGCGTATTTGGCAGCGGGTGGGGCCTTAGCGGCGGTCGATGCGATCATGGAGGGGCAGGTGAATCATGTGTTCTGTGCGGTCCGTCCTCCTGGTCACCATGCCGAGGCCAGCCGAGCGATGGGCTTCTGTCTCTTGAATAACGTGGCGATTGCCGCTCGCTATATCCAGAAAAAGTATAGGCTCACACGAGTGTTGATCGTCGATTGGGATGTCCATCACGGGAATGGCACACAGCATAGCTTTGAGGACGATCCCGCGGTTCTCTTCTTTAGTACACACCAGTATCCTCATTACCCAGGTACTGGTCGAGGAAGCGAGCGTGGCAAAGGAGCGGGCGAAGGGTTTACGATCAATGTCCCGATGGAGGCAGGCGAAGGAGACGACGACTATCGCGCCGTGTTTCAGAAAGTGCTCGTTGCAGCGGCCGATGACTTTAAGCCTGAGTTTGTCATCATCTCAGCGGGGTTCGACGCGCATACAGACGATCCTCTGGCCAGTATGGGGTTGACGGAAGCGGGCTATGCCGAGCTCACCGAGATCGTGGCTGGGATCGCCAAACGCCATGCGAATGGCCGTATCCTCTCGTCCCTCGAAGGGGGGTACAACCTGACGGCGCTTGCCGCCTCCGTGGAGGCTCACGTTAAGGCGTTGTTGAACGCATGACTCGCGGAGTGAAGATCCTGCTTGGCCTTGGCGCAGTCGCTGGGGCAGTCTATCTCTATTACACTGAAGTCAAACCGGTCGTGATTTTCGGGCTACGCTCGGATTATGCGCATGCCATTCCATTTCAGGAAGTGCCTCAAGGGTTGGCCAGCCTCAAGGCCGAGGCCTGTGGCCAATGTCACCGGGAGATTTATGAAGAATGGAAGACGAGCATCCATGCCCATGCCTACGAAGATCCGTTCTTCCAGGCCTACTGGAAGAAGGATAAGAACATTTGGGTCTGCCTCAATTGCCATACCCCACTCGAGAATCAACAGCCCACGCTGATACAAGAGATCCCGCGTGGCCGAGTCGAGCAAGCCGTTCAAGAGCCCAATCCTCGATACGATCCTGAATATCAAAAGGAATCGGTGACCTGCGCCGTCTGTCACGTGCGTGACGGTGTGATTTATGGGCCCTTTGAAGACTCGGTGGCTCCACATCCGACGAAATACGACCCCAATTTTAGAACGGCACAGCCCTGCTACCGTTGTCATAATGTCGTGTCCGGGCCGGCACAGTTCTACAACGTCGGGCCCTGTGGCACCTATGCCGAGTATGAAGGCAAGTTCTTCATGCAAGAACGGGGGTTCATCTGTCAGACGTGTCACATGCCCGAGATTGACCGGCCGGTGGCGTTGGGTGGCCCAGTGCGCAGGGGGCGTCAGCACCTCTGGCGCGGCGGGCATGATCCGGATATGGTGAAACGAGCAGTGGCGGTGCAGGTCAAGGCGGACCAGGCCTCTCCAAAGCCAGGTGAGCGAATCGGTGTGACCCTCACGCTCATCAACGCCGGGGCCGGACACAAGATTCCAACCGGAGATCCCGACCGATTTTTTACTGTGGAGTTCTCCGTGGAGGATCAACAGGGAAACGTGCTTGAGCAGCAGAGCTCGACGATGGGACGTTGGATTTTGTGGCAGCCGGCGATCGTGGAGTTGTATGATAATAGGTTGCTCCCGTTGGCCAGCCGAGAATATCAATTTTCGTATCGGTTGCCGGAAAAGACCGAGGGACTGCGCCTCAGGACACGGGTTCGCTATCACATATTGACGGATGCGCAGCACGAGATACTGCAGACAAAATATGGTCTGACCGGAGATGACCCCTATCGCTTCGTGGTCTATGACCGTGTGGTCTCGTTGTCCGGCGATATGAACGTTGCCTGGGCGAAGGAAGCAGATGCCTTGCTAAAACATGGACCGCCACACGAGACGAGAACGTGCCAGGAACGTGGCTGACAGCTGATCGTCGAGCAGGAAGAACATTGAGAGGAACGACACTGTGACTCATCCGTTATTGATCGATACCGAGCCGCTTCAGCAGCAGTTAGGACAACCGAACCTCGTCATCATCGATGTGCGTGGCAAGGCTGCCTACGAATTTGGCGGCCATATTCCCGGCGCTGTCCATTCAACGTGGCATGACTACAGCGATCCCACCGCCGTGCCGAAGGGGCTGTTGAACCCTGATCTGTCTCAGATCGAGCTGATACTCCGTCGTCTCGGGATCAACAATGACAGCGACGTCGTCATCTACTCCAATCCCTTCGATAACTGGGGCGATGAAGGGCGGATGTTTTGGATGTTGGAATATCTGGGCCATACACGCATCCGTATTTTGGATGGAGGGTGGGTGAAGTGGACGGCTGAGAAGCGGCCGTTCGAACATGGGCACGTGTCTTCCTCAATGGGCACCTTCAAGGCTTCCCCAGTGCAATCGTTGCTTGCGTTGAAAGAGGACATCAAGGCGATCGTCAGATCGCCGCATCCCCAGACGGCCATTCTGGACGCGCGCAGCGTCGAGGAATTTCTCGGGAAAGAAGTGTCTGGCATCCCGCGACCCGGGCATATTCCCACTGCCATCCATGTGGCGTGGAACGGATTTTTGAATAAGGACGCAACCGTTAAGGATCCGACTGTCATCAAGGAAATGTTGGAGGCCAAAGGTATTCGAAGCGGTCAGGAGATCATTTGCTACTGTACCGGTGGCGTTCGGTCAGCCTGGCTCTATTTCATTCTTCGACTGACTGGATATCCGAAGCTCAGCAATTACCCAGGATCGTGGTGGGAGTGGAGTCGGGATTTTGCGGCTCCGGTCGAGAAAGATTTGCACGCGCTCCAGAAAATTCTTGGATTTGATCCCTCGGCTAAACATTCTTGACAGCGCTGAGAAGCGCTGTGTAAGGTCTATTCACAAGATTCAGTCGACGCAAACTGCGAATTGTTAACCATCAAGGAGGCAGCCATGATGAGCAGAATCCTTCGTAGTGTGATGTTGGTGTTCGGCCTGAGCGCATTGGTCGGTGCACCGATGCTGAGCAGCTCGGCATTTGCCGGGAATAAGCACATGAGCGAAGCGGTCGAACATGCGCAAGGTGCTGCGATGCACGGGAAGGAAGGACATGCGGATGCTTGTGTTGAGCATGCCGGCGAAGCACTCAAGCATGCGCAAGCAGCAGGAATGAAAAACCCTCATTTGGATGAGGCAGTCAAGCATCTGACGGAGGCCGTGAAACACGGAAAGGCCGGGCATGCGGACGCCTGTACGGAACATGCCAATGGCGCTGCGATGCATTTGAGTGAAGTAAAGTAGAAGGCGCGGCTAGCCGCGAGGTTGGCTTAGCGAGTGTGGAGTTTGTACGGGCAGGGACATCGTCCCTGCCCGTTCTCGTATGGAGCGGAGTCTCTCGTGAGAGTTGGGTTTTACCAGTTCGATCCGCAGTTCGGTGATGTGGCTGCAAATCTTGACGCAGTCACGGCCAAGCTGGAGCAGGCAGATGCCGACCTCATTGTGCTCCCGGAATTGTTTGCATCAGGTTATCAGTTTGTTTCTCAGGAAGAGGCCCAGCGGTTGGCCGAACCGGTCCCCGATGGTGTGACTGTTCGTCGTCTGAGTGAGCTTGCAAAACGGCGGAAGATGCACCTCGTGGCAGGACTTCCGGAACGATTCGGGGCTCACTGTTACAATTCCGCTGTGGTCGTAGGACCATCCGGTTTTCTTGGTTGTTATCGAAAGACCCATCTCTTCTATGAGGAAACGCAGTTCTTCAGCCCCGGAGATTCAGGCTTTCACGTCTGGGATATCGGGCCGGCGAAGATCGGCGTGATGATCTGTTTCGATTGGTACTATCCAGAGGCTGCAAGGACCTTAGCCTTGCAGGGCGCGGATATTCTGTGTCATCCCTCCAACCTGGTGTTGCCGAATTGCCCGGATTCCATGCCGGTACGGTGCCTTGAAAATCGGGTGTTCGCCGTGACATGCAATCGTATCGGGAGCGAGGCTCGTGGCGGTAAAGATCGGTTGACCTACATCGGCCAAAGTGAAATCGTCACTCCCAAGGGGGTGATCAGACATCGGGCATCCCGTGACGGGGAAGAGCTGACCATCCTTGATGTCGACCCGGCCGAGGCTCGTGACAAGGCATTGAATCGCTACAACGATTTGTTTAGCGATCGCCGTACGTCGCTGTACAAACTGTAATTCCCTATGTCGTAACTCTGCCAAGATGAGTACTGCGCTTGCGCAAGTGACATGAGCACGGTAGGATTTGTCTCATGAGCACCGAACTCCGGAAAGGCATTTTTCTCATCGCGGCGCCGAGCCTCCGTGACCCCAACTTCCGTCAGACCGTCGTGTTGCTCTGTGAGCATGGACCGGAGGGGGCGCTCGGTGTCATCGTGAACCGTCCCACGGCCATGTCAATTTCTGAGGCCCTCCCACAGATACCGGTGATTGAAGGAGCCGGTCATGTTCTCTATGCGGGCGGGCCTGTGCAGACGAATCAGGTCATGCTGCTGTACCGGGGAGACACGTTTCCAGACAATGCGCATCACGTGTTCGATGGAGTGTGTCTTGGGGGTGATGTCGGCATGGTTGAGCGGATTCTCACCGAGACCGGAACCAAAGAATTGTTCCGTGCCTACCTCGGGTATTCGGGCTGGGGGGCGGGCCAGCTCGAGAATGAGATGAAGACCGGTTCGTGGATTACCGTACCGGCCGATCCTCAAGTGGTGTTTGAGAGTGATCCCGCGCGTGTCTGGGGAGATATTCTTCTCACCCTGGGCGAGGCCTATCGCCCGTACGCTGATATGCCGTTCGATCCGTCTTGTAACTAGAGCCTTCCTTCGCCCCCTCCCGGAATCCCACGTCATTGTTGAAGCTGGCCGCGGCGGATGTTAGGGTCATACCTCATTCTCAGGGCAAAGAGGAAACGCGTGAGTCAATCGAACCCATCTCGATCAGAGACTGAGTCGTTCTTGAAAAAGTTGCATGAACGCCCACACCAGCCGATTGGGCGATGGCTCCGTGCGCCGGCTCACGTGCATTTCAAAGCGTTTCGCATGTCCGATCCTCCGACACAGCGTCCAGCCAGTCGGGAAGAATTCCAGTCGCTGCTTGAGGCGGTCAAGGTGGCAGCGGAGTCAATCGTGTTGAAGGAAACGTTTGGATATGGCATCAAGGAATCGGCGGGCGGCGACCGACTCGTCCTGGTCTGGCAGGCCCATACGGAATACTATAACTATCAGATCTGGCATCTTCCGGCCAAGCCGGAGGTGTCGTTCGGCCCACTGACCTTTCCGGAGTACAAATTTGCGATCTCGCCGCTTGGAAATCTAGTCTGTCGACTCGACATTCTGCTCACGGAGGAGGCGTTGCCGACACGCGAACGGATGCAGCCGTTATTCCCAGGGCCGGTAATGTACGGCAGCCGGGTCTTCGACGAATCGACCAGCTTGGTCACCAGCTTTACTCCGGACGAACTGGGGCGTGAACGGTATTGGGTAAGTCTCGGGCCGCAGCCACAGGCCTCTCGGTTGAAAGATATCGTCGATGCCATTGTGCGGATCGAGACCTACTATCATTTGCTGTTGATGCAGAAGCCGCTGTTCTCCGCCGCAATCGATCATGCTTATAAGTTCGAAAAAGTGCATCTGGAGCAACGAGAGATCATTACGTCTCATATCGGGCATGCAAACTCGGAGACGCTGCAGCGGTGGCTGAACAGCCTGACTCAGGACTTATTGAAAACCAATCGCATGGCCGGTACGTTGCACTTCGCACTGTCGGCGTCGATTCCGTACGACAAGATCGTGCATACGACATTGGCTTCTATCAGGGAACAACGGATGGAATCTTATCGCCCGATCTCAGATTATGTCTTGAGTGGCATTACCGGCGTCGCCGAAGGATACCAGCAACTCTTGCGACGCGTCGACACGCTCCGTGGTGGCTTCGAGGGTATCATTGCGATCATTCGCACCCGCATCGACTTGATTCTGGAAGCACAAAACCTGTCGCTCCTCCAAAGCGTCGATAAGACGACCAAGAGCCAAGTGCTGCTGCAGCATACTGTCGAAGGATTGTCGGTCATCGTCATTGCGTATTACCTGGCCGGACTTTGTGGATATGTGTTCAAAGGGTTTCAGGAAATGGGTTGGCTCAAGAATGCGAATATTGCCTCGGCGGTGTTTGTTCCCATCGCCATCGGTCTCGCCTTCGCCGTGACGACGTTCAGCAAGAAGTATCTGCATAAGAAGTCGGCGGAAGAGCAGCCGACATCAAAAGCCGACAAGCCGGAAGAATAATTGAGAGTTGTACCTGAGTTGCCGAAACCAGATTCGTCGAGTTGGTGTCCTTCTTTAGGTTAAGCATTTTGATACATGCAAGGTCATTTAGCGTTTGGTGGAACCAAACGCTAACGGCCGGGTCCCTCCTTGCGCTGAAGAACATTCGCCAAAAACCGTCCCGTATGTGACCCCGCCACTTTGGCAACCTGTTCCGGCCTTCCTTCCGCCATGATCTGTCCGCCGGCAGCGCCGCCTTCGGGGCCGAGGTCGATGATCCAGTCGGCGGACTTGATGACATCGAGATTGTGCTCGACGACGACCAGCGTATTGCCGGCGTTCACGAGCTTGTGCAGAACCCCAAGAAGCTTCTTGATGTCTTCAAAGTGCAGACCGGTGGTCGGCTCATCCATGATGTAGAGCATGCCAGGGGACCGCTTCCCCGAGCTCGTCGAGGGGTTCCTCTCCCTTTTCCCAGCCGTTAGCTCCGCGGCGATTTTCAAACGTTGAGCTTCTCCGCCGGAGAGGGTCGTAGCGGATTGTCCAAGTCGTAAGTACCCGAGGCCGATGGACGTCAACAGATGCAGCCGCTCTTGGAGCTTTAGTGTTCCGGCAAAGAAGGACAGGGCTTCTTCCACCGTCATGTTGAGCACCTCTGAGACATTCTTCCCTCGGTATCGAATCTTCAAGATCTGAGGCTTGAAGCGCTTACCCTCGCAGATCTCACAGGGAGCATAGATGTCTTCAAAAAAATACATCTCCAGTTTTTCAACTCCGCTGCCTTCGCAGCGATCACAGCGGCCACCGGCCGCGTTGAACGAAAAGTGGCCGGGAGTGAAGCCTTGTCGCAGCGCATCGCGTTCAGCGGCAAACAATTGGCGGATCTCATCGAACGCTTTCAGGTAGGTAATGGGATTGGATCGCGGCGTGCGCCCGATCGGTTGTTGATCGATCGAGCGAACACCCCTGAGGTGTTCGAGACCTTTGATGGCTTTGAACCGCCCCATCGGCAGGGATTCCACGCGAAACGCGCGGGCGATCGCCCGATACAAGGTATCTTCCACCAAGGTGCTCTTACCCGATCCGGAGACACCAGTCACACAGACCAACATGCCGAGGGGAATGCGGACGAGGAGGTCCTTGAGATTATGTTCAGCTGCACCGGCGAGCACCAGCATCTTGCCGTTGCCGGTGCGCCGTTTGGTTGGGAGAGGAATGGCATCTTCGCCACGCAGGTATCGAGCAGTGATCGCCCGACGGTCATGGATGAATTCCTGAGTGGGCGCGGCACAGACAATCTCACCGCCCTTTTCGCCTGACCGGGGGCCCAGTTCAACCAGATAGTTAGCCGATTCGATCATCCGGCGATCGTGCTCGACGACGACGACCGTATTGCCGGTTTCGGCTAGGTCGTGGAGGATGCCGGCTAACAGATCCGTATCTCTGGCGTGAAGTCCGATGGTCGGTTCGTCGAGGACATAGAGCGTCCCGACGAGCCGGGAGCCTAGTTGATTCGCGAGCGCTACGCGCTGGGCCTCACCGCCGGAGAGGGTCTTGGTTTGCCGATTGAGCGTCAGGTAGCCAAGGCCGACACGTTGGAGGAATCCAAGTTTCGCTCGCAGTTGTCGGAAGATATCCGCCGCGATCTCCTGCTCGGTCCGCGATAGAGACAGAGACTCTATCCATTCAGCAAGGCTCTCCACCGTCCGCTCCATCGCCTGGTGGATATCGTGTCCGGCGATCTTCACGAACAGCGCGTCCGGTTTTAGGCGGCTACCGTGGCAAATCGGGCAATCGAAAGGTGTGCGGTAGCGGCTGAGGAAGACGCGGACGTGCAGTTTATAGCGCTTGCCTTCGAGGTACTCGAAGAAGTCGTTGATCCCATCGAACGACTTGTCGCCTTCCCACAACAATCGTTGCGTATCATTCGGGAGCGATTTGAACGGAGTCTCGACGTCGACTCCCTGCCGTTTCATCGCGGCCAGCATCTGTTTTTGCCACCAGGCGGAGCTGGGTTTGCTCCAAGGTTCGACGGCACCCTCCGCGAGCGATTTTGACTGGTCTGGGATGACGAGTTCTGGATCATACCGTAGGACATTGCCAAACCCTTTGCACTCGGGGCAGGCCCCCAGCGGATGGTTGAACGAAAAAAGAATCGGTCGCAGGGGCTCAAAGGTACGGCCGCAACCCTGGCAAAGAAATCTCGTGCTGTAAGATTGCCGCCCATGGTCGATGATGTTGACCGAACAGCGACCTTCTCCTTCACGAAAGGCTGTTTCGATCGCCTCGATCAGCCTGGTACGGTTGTCTTCCCGGATGACTAGCCGATCGAGGACGATGAAGAGGTCAGGGCATTTGTAGAGTAAAGGCTCTCCAACGTCATGCAAATCCAGCACGTCGTCATGAGTCTTAATGCGAGTGAAGCCTCGTGTGAGGAGTGATTGGATAAACGCCGCCTCTTCTTTGGCCGAGGGAGTCGCAATCGGAAAGAGCACCATGGCTCTGGCATCGGGCCATCGCTTGAGCAGATCGTCTGCGACGGTGTCCGGCTGAAACGAGCGGGCTTCTTGTTTGCAATCCGGGCAAGTGGACTTGCCGATCTTCGCAAACAGCAGGCGCAGGAGATCGGCAATCTCTGTCGTCGTGCCGACCGTCGAGCGGGCCGTGCGCACCTGGTTCTTCTGCTCAATGGCGATGGCTGGCCGCACATTGAGAATCCGGTCAACATCCGGGCGAGCCACCTTATCGAGAAACATCCGGGCATAGGTCGAGAGCGACTCAACGTACCGCCACTGGCCTTCCGCAAAGATTGTGTCGAACGCCAGCGAGGATTTCCCAGACCCTGACACGCCGGTAATGGCCGTCACTTGGTTGTGGGGAATCTGCAGTGAGACGTTCTTGAGATTGTTTTGTCGGGCTCCCTCGATGATGAGGTGATTGGTAGATGGGTTAGGGGGCGGAGGGTTCGGCACGGTACGTTCTCCAGATCGGGAATGACCGAGCATGGTAGCAACAGTTGGAGATTGGTTCAACGACGGAGAATTCCCCCGATCTCGGTTCGTGTGGTTCAATGAAATCACGGCAGGATTTTAGAGGCCTGTCCTAAGTGTATCGAAGGGCTTAGGACGAACGGGACGGAGTTGAATACATGGAGTTGTTCTGTAGCAGACTACCTGGTGGCTGACACGGTATGTGTCGGGTGTGGGTGGACGACATGTGAATAGGCGAACATATAGCCGAGTACAAAGTAGTATGCGATATGCACCTCGCCGGTCCCAATGGGAACGGCGTGGTGCTTCACCAGGCAGGTATTAGCAATGCGATCACGAATGGATTGCCGATCGTCGTCGACGCTGCACCAGAGAAAATCTATGAGGAAGTTGCTCGGGATGAAGAAGAACATCCACAGCAGCGAGCGAAGGGTGAGAAGCCACAGCGCGGGTCGTGTTCCTTGCAGATTGACCAGTTTGGCGCCAGCCACTCGGTATCCGACCGTCCGCCACGCCGATCGTTTGAGCAGCACCAGATACAGCCATATCATGATCACGAGGGCGCTAATGAGACCCTCATCGTGGCCAAATACACCGACCCAGGCGGATGATAGCCCCCAGCCCATCACCAAGAGCACGACCGTGTCGATGCAGACAATGACAATGCGTCGGCTGGGACCGATATAGTCAGTGTCGGAAAAATAAACGCCGTCTCCCAGCGAACGATCTCGTTGTGATGGGTGCATGGGGTAGTATCGCCGATGAACTCAGCCTGGCTAGAAGCCAGTCACAGGCTCATCATCTCACAGGCTTGAAGGGTGTAAAGGTTTTTGGGCATTTGCAGAGCCTTCGGCTCTTGTCAGGGTTGAGGGGGAAACCGGCATGAGGGGTGAACTAAGGAAGAACCGTGGGCGCGCGCTGTATTGATGGGCTGATGTAGAGGTCCCGCTCCATTGCGGTGGAACGTAAATTGACCGAATCGAAGTGTCGGGATACACTGCGCCTCGCACGGACCGATCGGGAATGAGTCAGCGGTCCGTCACGCGTATTGCTATGGCCACGATCTATCTCTCATCGACGTACGAAGACCTGAAAGACCATCGCCGTGTGGTCTACGAAGCGCTGCGCAAGGCTGGGCACCAGGTCATTGCGATGGAAGACTACGTCGCGACGGACCAGCGGCCGGTCGAGAAATGCCTCAAAGATGTGGAGAAGGCGGACATCTATATTGGCCTCTTCGCGTTCCGCTACGGGTATAGACCTCCGCGAGAGCACAATAATCCTCACGACCTCTCTATCACGGAGTTGGAATATCGTTGCGCAGACACCAACAAGAAGCCTTGCCTGACGTTTGTCGTCCAGGACACGACGCCTTGGCCCCGCGTACTCGATGATGCGCACACAGGAGATGATCGAGGTGAGCGCATCAAGGCACTGCGTCAGCATTTGCTGACCGAGAAGCTGGCCAGCCAATTCTCCTCGCCACACGAACTCAGCACGCTCGTGCTTGCAGCGGTCACAAAGCATCTGGATGAACAGAAACAGCCGGAATCGGTAAAGAAACAGGAATCGGTCGAAGCAACCATCACCTGGGATATCGAGAAACTTGGCTCGCCGTATCCTGGCCTCATGCACTTCACACAGAAATATGCGCCCGTGTTTTTTGGGCGCAAGGTGGACGTGCAAGCGGTACTGGATCGCATGCATGGCCAAGATGGGCGATTCATCATTGTGAGTGGCGACTCTGGAGTGGGGAAATCTTCCCTCGTTGACGCGGGGATCCTCCCCAAGCTTGTCGAGGGTGGATTGCCCGGTGGTGAGTCGTGCGAGTGTGTGCGAATCGTCCCTAGTCAGCGCCAGGATCCCTGGAGCTCTCTCCTCGTGGCCCTTGGAGGCCTGGTGACCCGTGCGGGATTAAGGCCGGATGCCCTCGTCGAACAACTCAATCAGAGTCCAAACGCCCTGTCCAATCTTCTGAGGAAGATCACGAAGGACAGCATGAATGGGCGGGCCTTGGTGCTGTTTCTCGACCAAATGGAAGAGCTGTTTACCGCTCAGGATGCGACGAAGACCAGGCAGTTCCTCGCTGAGCTGTATCGTGCTGCCCAAGAGAAGACGGTCTGGGTCTTAGCCACGATTCGGAGTGATCATCTCCATCACTGTCATGGGCATGCAGAGATGCGCGCGGTCTTAGGCAGCAAGGGGCACCATCCGCTGGGGCCGATCGAGCCGTTCATGTTGGAAGATCTGATCACGTTCCCGGCGCGTTGTGCCGGTCTGCACATCAGTGATGACCTGGCGCGTCGGATTGTGTATGAGGCTGGGTCGGATCCCGGCAATCTTCCAATTCTCGCGTTTCTGCTCAATCAATTGTGTGAGAAACGTCACGATCGTGAACTGACGACGGAGGGGTATCTCGCGCTCGGCAAGGTGGCCGGGGCCGTGAAACAGCATGCGGAACAGGTGGAGGCCGATCTCGAGAAGAAAGAGGGGAGCAAGGCGTTGGCACTCTTGCCGCAGCTGTTCCAGTCGCTGGTCACCGTCAATGCGGATGGAGCCCCAACACGCCGCCGCCCGTTACGCTCGGCCCTTCCATCGGAGATGAACAGACTTCTCACCGTCCTGATCGATGCACGGCTGTTGCGCACCGAGGGCGACGATGTGGGGGGCACGGTATCCATCAGTCATGAAAAGCTCTTCGAGGCCTGGCCCTCGCTGAAGGGCTATGTCGAGGCGAATAAGAAGCAATTGATTGATCAACGGCTGCTGGAGATTCGCGCGCAAAAATGGGAGGAGTTGGGCAAGCCCTGGTTCGATGGGCTGGCGTCCGGTCGAGAATATCATGATTTTCGACGCTCGATGGCCGCCGCCACGCCATTGACGAAAGCCTATCTCGACGCCAGTGCTCGTGCAAGATGGATACAAGCGGGTGCGATCGGGATGGTGATGCTGTTCATGGCCGGAGGAGGGACCTGGTTGTGGAGCACTGGCTTAACAGTGGAACAGGCATTTCTGCGGGCTCAATCTCAGCTCATGAGCATCCATCTCGTACCCACGATGGAAACCGTGTCTGCCGGAACGTTTCGGCAAGGAGAAAGTAAACAGTCGGACGAGAGCCCCGTGCGTGAGGTCACGATCAAATCCTTTGCCATGGGCAAATATGAAGTGACCTTCGAGGAATATGATCGGTTTGCCATTGCCGAGGGGCGGTCCGTTCCTAGTGATCAGGGCTGGGGACGTGGTAGGCGGCCCGTGATCAATGTGTCGTGGGATGATGCGAAGGCCTATGCGGAATGGTTGTCCAGGCAAACCGGTCAACGCTATCGATTACCGACCGAATCCGAGTGGGAATATGCCGCGCGCAGCGGAGACAAGCAGGAGAATTGGGCTGGGACATCTCAGGACGCTGAGCTGGAAGAGTACGCAGTGTATGGCAAGAATTCAGATGGCCGCACGGCAGAGGTCGGAACAAAACGGGCAAACGGGTTAAAGCTCCATGACTTGAGCGGCAATGTCTGGGAATGGGTTGAGGACTGCTGGCATAAGGATTACAACGGTGCTCCAAGCGACGGCGCAGTCTGGGGAGAGTCACATCGAGGCGACTGCGGCCAGCGCGTGGTCCGTGGCGGTTCCTGGGCCACGGACCGGGGTCCCTGCGTGCGTCTTACCGGCTCAGGAACTCCGCCGACAACCGGTCCAACTTCATTGGCTTCCGTCTCGTCCAGGACCTTGAGCCCTAACCCTTTGCCCTTTGTGCTTTTGCCCTTTACATCCGATTCCGCCTGGCAAATATCATATTTGAGAGGTCTATGGGGGTGAGTGATGTCTCCGACGGTACCCCAAGCCGTGCAGTCTTGCCATGAACTGCTTCTCTGGCTCATTCCGCAGCTGGACAAATTCCCACGATCGCGTCGGTTCACGCTGGGCGAGCGCATCGAAGTTCGGTTGCTGGAGGTGCTGGAGTTACTGGTCGATGCAGCCTACCAGCGGAACAAGGAGGCCTCACTGCGGAGGGCGAATGTGCAACTGGAGGTGGTACGGCATCTCTGGCGGCTCGCGCATGAGCTCAAAGTGATCGCCAGCCGCCAGTATGAGCATGGTGCCGCGTTGATTGACGATCTCGGCCGGCAGATTGGTGGGTGGCTCCGCAGCCAACCTCTGGCTCATCCCACATCATGAAACGCATCAATGGCATCTGGGGGCAGTTGACGAGTTTCGATAACCTACTGCATGCCTACCGCCAGGCTCGACGAGGCAAGAGGAGCCGGCCTGGGGTAGCGGAGTTTGGGTTCACGTTTGAACATGAGCTGTTTGCGCTGCAGCGTGAGCTTCGGGATGGCAGCTATCAGCCAGGACGCTATCGACTCTTCACCATTTATGAACGCAAGCCGCGTGTGATTGCGGCCGCGCCGTTTCGCGATCGAGTGGTGCATCACGCCGTGATGCAGGTGATTGAGCCGCCATTGGATCGCACGTTTATCTCAGACAGTTACGCCTGCCGCAAGGGCAAAGGGGTGCATGCGGCGGTGGATCGTTATCAATCCTGGGCGCAGACCTATCGGTATGTACTGAAGATCGATGTTCAGCAGTATTTCCCATCCATCGATCATGACCTACTGAAAGAGAAACTGCGACGGCGGATCAAGGATGCAAGGGTGTTGAACGTACTCGACCGGATCATCGAGAGTTCACCGCAGAGCATGGCTGAGCCTCATTACTTCCCAGGCGATGATCTCTTGACGCCACTCGACCGACGGACCGGTATTCCCATCGGCAATCTCACGAGTCAGTTCTTCGCGAATCTGTACCTCGATGATTTTGACCACTACCTCAAGCAGGCATTGAAGATCAGGCCGTACTTGCGATACGTGGACGACATGGTGGTGCTGGACTACGATAAGGTGCGACTGGCTGAAACTCGTGCAGCAGTTCGAGAGCGCTTGGCAACCGACCGGCTTCGCCTGCACCCACATAAGGCTCATGTTTCGCCAGTGGCTGATGGGCTGAACCTCTTGGGCTATGTCGTCTATCCCGCTCGCCGCCGGTTGCGGAGCGATAATGGGCATCGGTTTTCGCGAAAGTTTCGCAACATGGCGGAGGCCTATCGGCTGGGGCGTCTGGAGTGGCCCACGGTGGTCGCTTCGGTTCAGAGTTGGATCGGCCATGCACAACATGCGGACGCCGAGGGTCTCCGCCGGGCGATCTTCTCCCAGGCTGTGTTCAGAAGGGGAGCGGGCCAAGAGACGGCCAGCGCGTGATCCGTGGCGGTTCCTGGAACAACAAACCGGAGAACCTGCGTGCGTCAAACCGGAACAGGAACAACGCCGACAACCGGAACAACAACATTGGCTTCCGTCTCGTCCAGTCCGCCCGCACGGCACGTAGCCGGTCCAGAGCCGATCTGTTCATCCTAAAAACGGCAGTCCACGTGTTAGGTCGCCGCAGTTTCTGAGGTCGGCAAGGCCGGAGGGCCCGCTGTCGGGAGCAGAAATGTGGCGAACGCGCGGGTGAGTATGGCCCGCAGGCGGTCGGCATCGGTCCACTGCTCCGCAGTCGCTTTGAGGGTCCGCAGGAAACCCGCCACGTTGGTCAGGACGGCTTGGATGGCCGAGCGCTTCGCGTGCAGGCTCGTGATGGTCAGGCGTGTTTGTCCGGCGTGGTGGGTGTGCGTGGCGACACCGTGCAGCAACAGCGGCCGACTGGAGATCGCCTCGAAGTGTTTATGTGGCTGGGCGAGCCGCACGAACAGCGTCCACCAGTTGTACACCAGCGCCACCATCCGCGCCATGAGCCGGCAGCGCGCCAGATCCTGCGTGGTGAAGCCGCCCCACCCCCATTGATTCTTCAACTCGTCGAAGGTGTTTTCGGCATCGGCTCGATCGCGATAGAGCTGGGCGAGGGCGAGAATCTCATACGAGGTTGAGGTAACCAGCACCGCGTACTCGTATCGCTTGGTCGGTACGTCGCTCGCTATGAAGTCGAACCGCTCTTGATCGGCATCCGTCCCGGTCATGAGCAGCTCGCCCGTGAGGGGACGGCGCAACACCACCACGCGGCGCGCGCGGCTCCACCCTGACAGCCGCAGCGTATCTTCAACCCCTTCCCAACCGTGGCCGGCTTCTTCCCACGCTGTGGAGCGAAAGAGCGTCTGGATGAGGGCCTTCACATTCTTTGTGACGCGCAGCTTGGTGAGATACGGTTGGCTACGGGCCTCGGCCTCACGCAAGACCGACTCGTTGCCAAAGGCCACGTCCCCACGCAGCACGGCGGGGCGCACCGCCTTCGGCACGGCATCCAACCACGCCCAGATCCCCGGCATGCTGTGCAGCGGGGCCGTCTCATTGCCCGGTAGCACGTCCACTGCCAAGGCCAGCCGGGTATTGGCCATCATCGCACTGTGATAGCTGTGCGACGGGCGGCCCGGTTTCTTCGGGTTGTAGCCCACCACCGCGCCTTCTTGTTTGCCGTAGAGGCACTTCACGGTCGCATCCAGATCCAGGATCCACGGCGTGGTCAGCAACGGCTGCGTCGTCTTCGCCAGATGCCGGTCGAGCCAGGCCACGCCGGACGCTTCGTCGATGCGGGCGAGCGCCCGCCGGGCGGCATCCTCCGACACAAGCTTCGACACGCCCAACAACTCGGGGTGAATCCCGTCATGGCGCATCGCCGTGATATGCGCATACCGGTGATGGCCGGCCAGGATCGACAGCAGCAAGGTGGCGAGCACCGCACGCTTATCCGACGCGTGGTTGCTCTGGTAGGTGAGTGGGCAATCCGCAACCCAGGTCTCAAACAGGCCGCTCACCTTGAGAAACTCGATGAAGAACGGCAGCTGTCCCAGTGGGGTCACGGCTGCAGCCGGATCCCACTCGACGTGGATACGCCCTCCGAACGTATCGAGCGCGATCGCCCCGTTCTGTCCTGCCAATGCCTTGCGTGATGCTTCACCCATAGGGTGACTCCCTTCGTGCGAAGAAATGCGCCGCCCATCCACTCCCAACAAGGCTATAATGGAGCAGACCACTGCTTCAACTGCCGTTTATAGGTTCATGGATAGATCGGGTGAGACAGCGGGTGTCCATGAGCCTGTTTCCCGGTCTCCCGCGTGAGCGGGAAGGCCGAATAGAGGGCCTGGGGTGAGGCGTAGCGGGGCCGGGTGTGGCCATGCCACCGGCCCCGTACGCTGCAGCGGTTCACGGCTGCAAGGTGAGCGTGATGCGAATTGCTTCGTCAACGGCGGCCAGCTCTTCGTGGCTCAAGGTGTCGATCCTTGATCGCAATCGTGATTTGTCCAACGATCGGATTTGGTCGCCCAGTACTCGGGCGGGCTTGCCGTTCACCACAACCATCGCTTCGCCGGGATACACCGAATCGACATTACTGGTCAGCGGCAGCACCACCACCCGAGAGCCGAAGGTATTACAAGAGTTGTTTGACACGATCACCGCAGGCCTGGTCTTCTTGATTTCGGATCCGATCGTCGGATCCAGCGCAACCCAATAAACGTCCCCTCGACGGGGTAGCTTCTTCACTTGGGCCATCCTTCGCCTTCCGTGTTCTTCCAGTCGTCCTCCAGTTCGTTCCGCCAGCGCTCTTTCCGGGCGGCTCGATAGGCGGCATCGAGGGTCTTGGTGTCCGGATGAAGCTTCGCCCGAACCGCAGAGGAAATGAACGCACTGATCTTTTTCGGCGGCACTTCCTGCTTGAGCCTGGCGTAAATGTCCTCATCCATCGTGATATTCAATCTGACAGCCATAGCCCCTCCATCAAGACGTAGATGCTGTATTGTATACAGCATGCGCCGTTCTGGCAAGACGACGGCCGTCGAGATACCTCAGGCTGAGACTGCGCCACTTAGGCATTTCCAGGTGGGCGGTCGATCGTCAGATGTTGATCCGCGATGTAACGTTGAGAGTCCCGAAGGCTGCTCTGGAAAATTGCAGTCGATCATGATAAGCGATGCGCGATAGAAGACCGCAGCTGCTGATTGTTGTGAAAATTATGAATACCGATGAAGGAGGGACTCCGCATGGCGCTCTATGCCGTTGACGGAACATGGAATGAAGACGAAGCCGAGGAAGCCAAGGAGACGAACGTTCTCAAATTCTGTAAGTGTCTGCCTCTTGACATGAATGTCTTCTATTTGGAAGGAGTTGGGACGCGGCTGGGATTTATCGGCAAACTCCTTGGTGGTCTGGCGGGAGTGGGAGGACCGTTTCGAATTGCCAGAGGCCTGGAGCAGATGCGTCAGTACTTTGCGGAGGGAGATCGGACGGTCGACATCATCGGCTTTAGTCGTGGGGCGGCGCTGGCCCTGCATTTTGCCAATCAAGTGCAGGAAGAGCAAGCAGGGGCCGAGGTTCGCTTTCTCGGCCTCTGGGATACGGTCGCTTGTTTCGGCCTGCCGGGGAATGATCTGAATATTGGGTGGCATCTCAAACTGCCTGACAACGTCAAACATTGCTATCACGCGATGGCGCTCGATGAACGGCGCGGAAATTTTTGTCTGACTCGGGTCGAGCCAAGGAAAGGGAGCGAGCTCGGCGATCGGCTGCAAGAAGTGTGGTTCCGTGGGGTCCATTCCGATGTCGGAGGTGGACAATGTCCAGGACTATCCAACATTGCCCTGAGTTGGATGCTGCGGCGAGCGAAGGAGACCGGCCTTCCGGTCGACGAGGAGAAGTTGAAGCACTATGAGTCCTTGTGTGATCCGGATGCCATCGTCTCCAAAAACTTTGATCCGAAGAAGGACCCACAGCGAACGATCAATCCCGGTGATTTCGTGCATGAGTCAGTGAAGGCCCGTGGGCACGTAGGAGGCAGGGTCCATAACGATCCACCGCCTGGGGTTCGGATCGCACGGGGCTAGAGCATAGGCTGAACAGGCAACCAAGAACGCACCAGGTTTCGATGTGTGAGGGGGGCTCGCAGGGGCAGGAATTCAGTAAATGGTTTGGCTATGCGGCCCACTAAGTGAGAGGATGGCAGCACCTAATCAGGAGGGCACATGATTCTGTCGACGACCAACACGATTGAAGGTAGAAAGGCTATCAAATACCTTGGATTGGTCTCCGGAGACGCGATCCTGGGCGCGAACATCTTTCGGGATTTTTTCGCGTCGGTGAGGGATATCGTCGGCGGGCGGTCGGCAGCCTATGAAAAGGAGCTTCGCAAGGCCAAGAATATTGCGCTGGACGAAATGCAGGAACAGGCCAAAAGTCTCGGCGCCAATGCGATCGTCGGCATCGATATCGATTATGAAACGATCGGTACCAACAGCAGTATGTTGATGGTCAGCGCCAATGGAACCGCTGTAGTGGTGGAGTAACCGAAGCCATGGCACTTCTCACCAATGAAGAATATCTTGAGCTGGGGCGTCGCATTATGCCCCTTCTCGGTTCTGCATTGTGCGGGCCGTCGGCTGACGCGCTTCGTGAACTGGCCAGGGCTTATGATCCCTCCGTGGATGATGCGCGTATCAGTGCTGAGGTCTTTCTCTTCCATAAATATCTGTTGATGCAGGCCTGCGTGGGTGTGTTTCCAGAGGAGCAAGTCGATCACATCGTCGGGGGACTGTTTGCTGCACTCAACGAGCGGGCCAGCGGATTGGACCTCAACCAGGAACGCCAACAAGCCATGGAAGAGATGTGGAAACTGCGGGCGGAACAATTTGATGGGCCTTTCTCGCAAGACCAAGCACAGTTGTTGGACGAAGAATCAGGGCCTCTATATTGGAAAGAAACGATCGGTCAATTCTGTCAGAACGTCCACCAACATGAGCATCATCCCGATTTCTCGAGCGATGATACCAACCCCTTTCACACAGCGAGCCAATCCGTTACCGCGGCACTGGACGAAATGGTGTCGGCCTTAGAAGAGATCAATCAGCAGCAGTTTGGTGGGGCGGTATAAGAGCCTTGCGGCTCGCCGTTTTCATTTCAGGAATACCTTCACCAGCCCAATACATCCCATATACAGAACGAGTGAGCTAACCATGGCGGGCCAGAAGCCGAGACGGGGGATGCCCAGGATCATGGAGACAACGTAGACGGTCCAGGGTGGGACAAACCACAGCAGGCTCTTTGCATAGGCCACCGTCGTCGCTCCACCGCTGTTCGCGTAGAGCAAAACGAACGTCACGCCGGTGATGGCGGGGAAGGTGCTGGCCATGGCGGCCAGGAACGATTTCCCCTGTGCACCAAGATAGGTCGAGAAGCTGACAATACTGCCGCCTAACAAGAAATAGAGCAGATACTTGCCAAGATCACCCACAGAGCCTCCTCCCTAGTCTCCATGAAACGCGTCCATTGCTTCCCGTTCCAGCGCCTCTCCCTGACCGGTATAACGCGGCGAAAAGTGAAACACCACAAGGTCTCGTACGTGCGCCTTGCGCGCCATGAGCCCGGCCTGTCGTGCCGTGAGATGATACCGGTCGCGAGCCTTTTCTGCATCACAATCCAAATATGGCGCTTCGCAATAGAAGATATCGGCGCCATGGGCGAGCGCGATGATCTTGGCTTCGTTTTCCTCGTCGTACCGCACATCGACGACGTAGGCAATCTTCTGTCCTCGCGAGATCGTCAGAAACCGTTCCTTCACCTCGCCCAGCACAAATTCACGGTCTTCTCGCCGATGCTCGTCGTACAGGGCTACCGTAAAACGGAAATCATCCGGCTGGCCTTGCCAGATGTGTTGCTTGACGTCTGTGAGCCACGCGCCGACTCGCAGTCCGGCCTCATGCAATTTCTGTTTGTTGACGTTGATGTGAAATTGCTCTTCCAACGAGTAGGCGAGGGAGGGAATGCGATGATTGAGGGCCACCGTCTTCACGGTGAACATCGGATCCTCCAATATCGTGAAGAGCGGACCATCGCCGTGGGGTATTGAAACGGTCGCTCGCATGGACGGCTGAAACCCGTCACTGGCCCGAAAGGCTGCTTGCCGGACCTCTCTTTCGTGAAATTCCCGAACAATGATCGTGAGCGGATAGCCGTCCACGAGATTCCAGGTATAGCCGCGCAGTTTGCCCTGGACGTTATCGATCAACCCAGGAGGGCCGAACAGTGTGAGCGTCTTTCCTCGCCCGAGCGCGACACGAAGCAGGGTGTCGAAGCCAATGAAGTGATCCATGTGCGTATGGGAAATGAAAATTTCGCCGGCTTTCAGCAACCTGGTGGGGCCTAGTCCGTCGTTGTGGCCGAGGTCGAACAGCAAGGCTCTCCTGGACCAGCGCACTTCCACATACAGGCCGGGGTCACCGAACACATCGTTGACAAGATAGCTGGAGAAGGAAGGGTTCATCAGAGAATCCTTCGACGATCTGTTGAAGAAGGTTCCATATAATAACAGATCGTCAAATTCTCATCCGATCTCGATTCTGACCGCACTATACATGATGACGACCTCAACCGCATGTGCCACGATCGTGATCCAGAGATTGCGCGTTTTAAGCCAGATGCTTCCCCAGATAAGTCCGTCCCAGAGCGCGATCCAGTGGAGATGCTGAAACGTATTGACCAGGAACGGATCGAATACAAAGGTGAACGAGCTGGCGAGAAGGGCAAGGGGTGCGAGTCGGCGAGGAGAATGCGACTTCCACCAGTGTGATTCGAGTTCAGCCAGACGGCCCAAGATGAATCCGCGGAAGTTTATTTCTACAAACACCGCAATGCCACAGATCAGCCAGGGGACCATGAGGAGGATGGGAAGCCGACCGTGCGGCGTGTGCTTCAAGAAGATGATGTCGTACCCTAACGATGGATAGACGACGAGAATAACAAACGTGTTCATTGCCCCTAACAACAGTCCTGTTACGGCTCCCCAACGAAATCCATCCCATATCATGTCCCTTTCCAGACCGAGGTGCGCCAGAACGTGGGAGGCACGTCTCATCCAAAGGCCGAGTCCCATGTAGGCAAGCAGTTGTGGGGCAAATTGGACCAGAAGTTGTTCTTGAAATGAATCGGGAAGACCGTAGTAGCCGAATGTCGCGCCGATGGGCAGGAGCGCCAGCGCAGCCCCCTCACCGGAAAGGCGAATAGGAGCCGGCTGGTCTCGCCCTGACGCCACTGGATGGCTAGGAGAGTTCGAGATGATAACGGTCCAAGGTCGTCGCTTTATGGCGTGCCAGGTTGGACAAGGACTTGTTGTAATCGACGATGGCGCGCAGCTCGTTGCCCTGAGCCGTGGCGAGGTCTCGTTGGAAATCGAGCACGAAGCGAGTCGTACTGAGTCCAACTTTCAACCGTTCCTGTTCGGCTTGCAATTGTTTCTCTGCCATGATGCGCGCTGATTTGGTGGTCTCGATACGTTTGAAGTCGGTCTGGACACGCCGCACCGCTTCACGGATGCCGACGATGATCTGTTGCCGGACATTGGTCAGCGCGACCTCGGCGTTTTGAGCCTCGAGTTTCCTCTTGTTGTAGGTGCTGACGGCGGAACGATTGCCGAGCGGATAGCTGAAGACCAGCCCGGCTCCGTAATTGTAGAAGTCCCCGCTGAAGTTTTTGCTGAACGAGTCCCCGTAGTCAGCGCCCAGCCCGGCGAGTCCCATGGTTCCTTGGAATGACAGGGTCGGGAGCAATTGGTTCCTGGCGAACTGCTTGTTCAGCTCGCCGGATTCGATATTCTTTTTGGCCTGCGCGATTTCCGGGCGTTGTTCAATCGCCGTATCGATGGCTTCTTGAAGGCTAATGGGCTCAAGGAATGTGACAGGCGAATCAGCCGGTGTGAGCCGCACGTCTTGTCGCAGCTCTTCTTCTCCCGGGTTCAGGAGGCGTCGTAGCTGATCTTCCTGATCACGAATGGTTTTCTCAGCCACTAACACCTGTTCCACTCGTGATGCGACGGCGGCTTCGGCTTGGAGCACATCGACGATCGACATGATACCGGCCTTGGCCTTCGCGCGATTCGTCGCCAACAGTTCTTCGGCGGCTTTCATGGCGGCCTGTGCGACTTTGAGATTTTCGTTCGCGAAAACCAGTTCCCAGTACGTTTGCTCCACCGTGGCGACGACCGTCATCACGCGGTCCCGGAAAACGTGCTGCTCGACCTCGGCATTATTTTGCGCGACCTTGATAAAGGTCTGGTTGATCGCGATTCCCGCGTTTCGAAGGAGCGGCTGGGTGAAGGTGAAGGCTAGGCCGCCGGTCCAGGACGGATTGAATAAGAATCCTCGAGCGACATTTTGATTGATGCTGCTACGGGACGGGGCATAGTTCACATCGAAATTTCCCCCAGTGATGAGGTTGGTCGAGGCATCAAAGGTCAGAGAAGTGCTGCGTTGGTCGAAGGTCGTGATCTGACCAAGCGACGCTCCCGTTCCACCGAAGACTGGTCGATTGAGCGGATTGACCGTCCTGTTATATTGACCGTTCACGCTCAGGGTCGGATCGAACTTGGCTTGTTCAACCGTAATGTCGAACAGGCGGCTTTCTTTGGTATGGCGGCTGACCGTAATGTCCAGATTGTGCTGCAGCGCATGTACTGCGGCATCGGCCAAGGAGACGGTTTCCCGTCGTTCCGTCGGTGGAGGTTCCGTGATGTCCAAGCTCCATCCAGGCGCTGAAGGTGCAAGAGCCCACAAGATGGCGATCATCATGATTGTCTGACGTTGGGGGGATGAGGGTCTCAGATCCATTGCTGCCTCCGTAATCGACAGTTCAACCAGATCATACTATAATGTCTCAAAGAGGTTCTGTCATGAAGAATGAAGGACATCTGTGTGAAAAAATTGGACCAAGCGCCCGGCTCATTCGAGTAATCGGGAAGGGCAGTGTTGTGTGTCTGTTGGTGGGAGGAGTGCTCTTTGCCCAGACCTCTGCCATGGCGCAGAGTTTATCGGGAGCGTCGAGCGGTCAGTCGCTGGCGGGTGGAGTCTCGCCGCAGTTCAAATTCGGGGGTGGCACGCTCTACATCGACAATCAGGGCACACAGGGTTTCCTCTACACGCCTGGGCAGAATTTTGAATCCTACAACTTCCGAAATCCGTCGAC
>Ga0224495_10000118_pt1 | contig 60283 bp, 51 predicted proteins | sample SF_Jul11_sed_USG_FD_168128 | JGI IMG/M metagenome (GOLD analysis project Ga0224495, IMG submission 168128) | Sediment microbial communities from San Francisco Bay, California, United States - SF_Jul11_sed_USGS_4_1 | ecosystem: Environmental > Aquatic > Marine > Sediment | place: USA: California...
GGCGCCCAATGCCGACCATGTTTCCGTGCTCGGGGATTTCAACAGTTGGAACAACCACTCCCATCCCCTGGCCCGTCGCTGGGACGGCACCGGTATCTGGGAGGGTTTTGTCCCCGGCATAGGCAATGGATCGTTGTATAAGTACCATGTCATCGGCCGCCACGGCAGCTACCGCATGGACAAGGGCGATCCTTATGCCTTTGCCTGGGAACTGGCCCATCGCACCGGGTCCGCGTCGGTGGTCTGGGACCTGGCCTACCAGTGGCAGGACAGCGAATGGATGAAGAACCGCCATCGCGCGAACGCCCTTGACGCGCCTATGTCCGTGTACGAACTGCACATGGGTTCCTGGAGGCGGGTGCCAGAGGACGGGAACCGTTCACTCAACTACCGGGAGATGGCCGACTGGCTGCCGGCCTATCTTCGGGATACGGGTTTTACCCATGTGGAGTTCATGCCGGTCATGGAACATCCATTTTACGGCTCCTGGGGCTACCAGGTTACCGGTTATTTCGCGCCCACGAGCCGCTACGGCACGCCGCAGGACTTCATGTACCTCCTGGACCGGCTGCACCAGGAGGGGGTCGGCGTGATCATGGACTGGGTGCCTTCCCATTTCCCCAGCGACGAGCACGGATTGGTCTATTTTGACGGCACCCACCTTTACGAACACGCGGACCCGCGCAAGGGATTCCATCCTGAATGGGGCAGCTGTATCTTCAATTACGGCAGGCACGAGGTGCGGTCGTTCCTCCTGAGCAGCGCGTTGTTCTGGCTCGACCTCTATCATGCCGACGGCCTCAGGATCGATGCCGTTGCCTCCATGCTCTATCTGGATTACGCCCGGAAGGACGGGGACTGGATCCCCAATGAGTTCGGCGGCAAGGAGAACCTTGAGGCCATCCAGTTCCTGCGCAAGATGAACGAGGAGGTCTACCGGGCCTATCCTGATGTGCAGACCATTGCCGAGGAATCAACGGACTGGCCCATGGTCTCCCGTCCGGTGCATGTGGGCGGCCTGGGCTTCGGCCTGAAGTGGAACATGGGCTGGATGCACGACACCCTGTTCTATATGTCCCGGGAACCCATCTATCGCAAATACCACCAGAACCAGCTCACCTTCAGCATCTGGTACGCCTTTACCGAGAACTTCATGCTCTCGATCTCCCATGACGAGGTGGTGTACGGCAAGGGATCGCTGATCAACAAGATGCCCGGCGACGACTGGCAGAAATTCGCCAACCTCAGGCTCCTTATGGGATATCTTTACGCGCATCCCGGTAAAAAGCTGCTGTTCATGGGATCGGAGTTCGGACAATGGGCGGAATGGAACCATGATTCCAGCCTCAATTGGGACCTCTTTTCCCAGCCGCTCAACCGAAGCGCCTGGCGCTGGTTCCAGGACCTGAACGCGCTGTACAAGAAGGAAGGTGCCCTGTTCGAGTATGATTTCGATCATCGTGGATTCGAATGGATCGACTGCGGGGACTGGGAATCAAGCGTCCTGTCATTCATCAGGAAAGGCAGATCGCCTGAGGGCACGCTGCTCGTGGCCTGCAATTTCACGCCTGTACCGCGCCACAACTACCGTATCGGCGCGCCTGTCGGAGGTTTCTGGAAAGAGCTGCTGAACAGCGATGCACTGGAATACGGCGGAAGCGGCATGGGCAACCTGGGCGGCGTGCATGCAGATGACGTGCCGTGCCACGGACGGCAGCATTCGGTCGTGATCACCATGCCGCCGCTCAGTATGGTCATCTTCAAAGTTTGGAGCGATCAATGCAGGATGTGATGCATAAGCTGTTGATACCCGCCGCGACCGGTCTCGGGACAGCCGGTGTACTGTTCGTGGTGCGCGGTATCGCGATGCGGCTGCTGCGCAAATGGGCGGACCGCACCGAGACCATGCTGGACGACATGATCATCGCCGCGATCAAGACACCTTCGGTATTTTGGTGCATCACCGTGGGCATGGGCGTGGGCATATCGGTTTCCGATCTCCATGCGAAGTACGTTCAGTCCGTCAGCGTGGCAATCCATGTGCTGATCATATTCTCCATCACCATTGCGGCGGCCAATCTTGCCGGACAGCTGCTGACCCACTATATCAGGCAGACAGACCTGCCGTTCAAGAACACGGGACTGGTCTACGGCATCCTGAACGGCCTGATCTACGTCCTGGGAATTCTGATCATCCTGTCGGTCCTCGGCATATCGATCGCCCCGCTGATCACCGCGCTGGGCGTGGGAGGCCTTGCGGTCGCTCTCGCGCTCCAGGACACGCTGGCAAACCTGTTCTCGGGGCTGCATATCCTGCTCGAAAAATCCATTCGCGTGAACGACTTTGTGAAGCTTGAGAACGGCCAGGAGGGGACGATCATCGATATCACCTGGCGCACGACCAGGATCAGGCTCCAGCCCAACATCGTGGTGGTCATACCGAACAGCAAACTTGCCCAGAGCGTGGTGATCAACTACTCGCTGCCCGAGGACCGTACCGCGATCGCCGTACAGGTCGGAGTCGATTATTCGTCCGATCTGGACCATGTGGAATCGGTTCTGCTGGATGAGGTTCAAAAGGCGACTGCTGAAGTGGCCGGAATGCTGACGGAACCTCAGCCGCTGGTCAGGCTCGACCCGGGTTTCGGCGAAAGCTCGCTTGATTTCACGGTTATCTGCTCGATCAGGGATTACGCTGAACGGCCGCAAATGCAGCATGAACTGAGGAAGAGGATCTTCAAACGGTTCAAGAAAGAAAATATCGTTATTCCTTTTCCTCATCGTACGATCGTCATGCAACATGCTGAGAAGGAACGAACAGAAGCTTGAAGAACTTCTTCGTGTATATTTAAATAAAGTAGAAATAACAACTGGATACATGGTAATACCGAAATAAAAGATCTAATGCATTTCGCGATCCGCTGCCTTATGTCCTTCTGAGCACATTGCTCAAGACCTCCATGAACCAGAGATCATTCTATCCCATTGATACGGTCATTCCCCGGCTGAAGGAAGCCCTTCAGAGTCATCATTCAGCTGTCCTTCATGCTCCTCCCGGGGCCGGCAAAACAACGCGGGTCCCGCTGGAACTTCTCAATCTGCTGCCTCCCGGAGAAAAGATCGTGATGCTCGAGCCCCGCAGGATCGCGGCCGTGTCCGCCGCCCGGTGGATGGCCCGGTGCCTTGGAGAAGAAGCAGGACAGACCGTAGGGTATGCCATACGTTTCGACACGAAGATATCGGAGCGGACGCGGATCGAGGTCGTGACAGAGGGCGTGCTGACCAGGCGCGTACAGGCTGATCCCGGTCTTGAGGGCACGTCGCTTGTGATCTTCGACGAGTTCCATGAACGGAGCCTGCACGCTGATCTGGCCCTGACGCTCTGCCTGGACATCAGAAAACAGCTGCGCAGCGATCTCAAGGTCCTGGTCATGTCCGCAACGCTGGAGACCGGACCGCTGGCAGCGCTTCTGGGAGACGCGCCGGTAATATCGTCTTCGGGCAGGACGTACCCGGTTGAAGAACGGTATCTCGGCGGGCTCCAGGGACCGCTTGCGGAAAAGGTCTCAACAGCGGTCAGGACAGCGATCCGTGAAACGTCAGGTGATATTCTGGTATTTCTGCCCGGCGCCGGCGAGATCCGCGCCTGTGCTCATGAGCTGAAGCCTCTGGCGGCAGACCAGGACAGCGGCTTGTCGCTCCATCCGCTCTTCGGCGACCTGCCTTTCGAGGACCAGGAGCGGGCCATCCTGCCATCGCGGGACCGCCGGAAGATCGTGCTCGCGACCAATATCGCGGAAACGAGCCTGACGATCGAGGGCGTGCATGTGGTGATCGACAGCGGACTGACCCGGGTCCTGCGCTACGACCCGGCCAGCGGCATGAACCGGCTGATGACCGTTCCTGCGTCGCGGTCGTCCGCTGAGCAGCGAAAGGGAAGGGCAGGCAGGCTCGGCCCGGGCGTGTGCTACCGGCTCTATGAAAAGATCGCGTTCCAGAGCATGCCGGAGCATTCCCACCCCGAGATCATGACCTCGGACCTCTCTTCGCTTGTGCTGGAACTCGGCGTTTGGGGAGTTCATGACCCCGGTCAGCTTGCCTGGCTCACTTCGCCGCCCGAGGAGGCCTGGTCGGCCGGCACGGGTTTGCTCAAGGCGCTCGGCGCTCTTGATGACAACGGACTGGTCACCGGAACAGGCCGGGAAATGGTCCGCCTGCCGCTGCATCCCCGCCTGGCGAGAATGCTGCTGCGCTCGAAAGAACTGGGCAGCCCGCGGCTCGGATCGGACCTTGCCGCCTTGCTGACCGAGCGGGATATATTTCGCCATTCCGGTGAGGGAACCGCCATAGATGACCCGGACGTGTCCGAGCGCATTGACAAGCTCCGTCTCTGGCGGCGGGAGAAGATGGCGGGACGGGCCGATCCTTCAGCCCTGCGTTCCGTGGAACGGACAGCGAAACAGCTCCTGGTGATCCTGGCGGCAGGCAAGGATTCACCTGATGGTGACGAGGACCAGGACCTCATATCACGGTTACTGCTGGCGGCGTTCCCTGACCGTATCTGCAGGCGCAGGGAGGATGGAGGCAGGGTGTTCGTCCATGCCCAGGGCCGGGGCGTGCGGTTCAAGTCCGCGACCGGCCTTATGAACAGCCCCTACATCATCGCGGTGGCGGCAGATGCCGGAGATAAGGCGGAAGGATACATCCATCTCGCAGCTCCCGTGTCCGAAGAGGTGATACGTTCGGAATGCGGGAGGACCATTTTGACCCGGAGAAAAGTGGAGTGGGACCGCAAGGACGGCAGGATCATTGCCGCGGTCGAGGAGCGGATCGGCTCTTTGCTGCTCTCGTCGCGTCAGTTCAGCGCGACCGATGAGGAGGCCGCGCCGCTGCTGCTTGAGGCGGTCCGTTCGGACGCGGCGATCCTGAACTTCAGCGCAGGAACGCGGCAGCTCCAGGGAAGGGCTGCGATGCTGCGGAAGGCATTTCCCGAAGGGTCCTGGCCCGACCTGTCCGATGGACAGCTCCGGGCAACGCCGGAACAGTGGCTGCTTCCCTGGCTGGCCGGCATGCGCACCGTAAACGACCTTCGAAAGATCGATCTGGCCGCGGCACTGAGGTCGCTGTTGAGCCGGGAGCAGGTCCGGATGCTGGATGAACTGGCTCCGCTCCAGGTGACCGTTCCCAGCGGCAGCAGGATCGCACTGGACTATACGTCCGGCGATATTCCGGTGCTGGCGGTCAAACTGCAGGAGATGTTCGGGCTTGCGGACACGCCGGTGGTCGCACGGGGAAGGGTGAAGGTCCTGCTGCACCTGCTGTCGCCGGCGCGAAGGCCCGTTCAGATCACCCATGACCTGAAGGGGTTCTGGAACAGCGCGTATCTGGAGGTGAGAAAAGACCTGAAGGGACGGTATCCCAAGCATCCCTGGCCGGATGATCCCTGGAATGCCGCGCCTACAAAGAGAACGAACCGCCGCAAGGATTGATAGGAAGACCTCGGAAAAAGAACTTCGGGCGCGATGACAGCAGTCAGGCCACGAGAGCGTCCCGATCTGTCGGGCCGTGCACGGAAGCGCTCCGTTCCTTGTGAACAAAGGATTCGATGGCGTTCTTTGAGGCATCGGAAATGGTCAGGAACCGGATCCCGTACTGATTCCCTGAATTAGCCGACTCCTGCTTTACGACCCGGGCAACCTCGCCTTCGACGCTGATGCGGGTGCCGTCGGGAAGGTAAAAGGAGCAGGACATGCGGCTGTCTGCGGCAAGGATCTCTTTCGTATTGATCAGCATGCCGTGGGTGCTGATATTCTCTGATCTGCAGAGAAACGGTTTGTTGTTCCGGTATCCTTCGACGGTCATGTTGAGCACGACGCGGTAGGCCCTGCGGGGAGTGACGTCAAGGTACTCCCGTACCCTGCTGGCGAGGGTCGCGGTATTCGAGGTAAGCGCCATGAACGCGTTGGCTCCGCTTTTTTCGCACCGCTCGCGGCTCGACGGTGTGTTGTCGTGCATGACCAGGATCGACACCTTGCGCAGCGCTTCGTTCCGGCGTATCACGTGCTCCATGGTCTCGAAGGTCATGCCGTCCTGGTCGATCTTGGCGATGATCAGATCAGCCTGTTTGTTGAAGTGGGACCGGAGCATGTCATCGGAGGTCTCGACCGCGTCTACCTCAATGTCCGTCCTGTTCAGGAACTGCATCATGGTCAGGAACATGGGATGAAGTTCTTTGATGATAATGACCTTTTTCATGGTTGAATCCCTCACGTTTGCCGCAGTTAGAACAATGAATATAGCTGTCCGGCCATTGCAACCAACTGCACCGGTATGCATCTTCTGCAGTTCCCGGATTCATTAGTGGATAGTATAGCATAGGGGACGGCGGGAAATTTGTTTTTGCCGATTTTCAGACGGGAGTCATCCGCTAAATCCGTCATGTCATATAGAGAAGCGCGTTCATCATATCCACCAGTAGAAACACGAGGCTACGGCCAGCCGCCGCAGCGCGCTGCGTAGTGGAATTACTCTTGACATCGGACCGCTCTTTATTGTAGATTTTTCTTGCTCATGCCGGATATGGATTGACCGGATGCCCGCACAGGTCGCCGGTCGTCGAACTTTGAAAATTGATGGCTCTTGATCAGCCCGTTGATCTTCTCCGGGCCTTTTTCGCGTTTTTTGAAAACATGGTCGTTCTGAATACATTTATCGCGGGTTCCGCATGCATCCTGTTCGGTGCAATCGCTTCCCTGACCCTTCTCTCGAAAGCGCGAAACTACAGCTATCTTTTTTCTTCGGTCGGTTCACTCCTTTTTCTCGCCGCAGGCGGTTATCTTCTCTATGCACCCGCATTCGCAGGCGCAGCAATTCCCGTAACCTCGAACTTCAGTTTCGGATTTTCCTTTGATGCGCTCGCCGGTTTTTTCGTCGTTCTTATCTCGATTGTATCCCTTTTCCTGTCCTTTTACTCCGTTGGACTGACCCGCGGCATCAGGCACGGCGGTTACCTGTCATTTTTCTACCATCTTCTGCTCCTAAGCATGTATGGCGTCGTCCTTTCCTCCAATATCGTCACCTTTCTGGTGTGCTGGGAGACAATGGCAGTTGCATCCTATTTCCTTATCGTATTCGACAGGAACGCAGAGGCGGCAAAGGCAGGACTCTTTACGGTCGTGATGACCCATATCGGCACGGTCTTTATCATCGCGCTCTTCCTGGTGCTTGCCCGATTCACGGGAAGCATGGAATTCTCGGCGATGCGAAGCGCTGCCGCGTCCATCCCTTCGGGTGCCAGGAACCTGATCTTCATCTTCGCGCTGATCGGTTTTGGCACCAAGGCAGGCATCATTCCGCTCCATACGTGGATCCCGCGCGCCTATCCCGTGGCTCCTTCGAACGTCACTCCGCTCATGTCCGGAGTCATGATCAAGACCGCCGTGTACGGTTTCTTGCGCATATGTTTGGACGTGCTCGGACCGGGGCCGGAATGGTGGGGGATCCTGGTCATAGCGGTCGGCGCCGCATCCGCTGTATTGGGGATCCTCTATGCGGTCATGGAGAGCGACCTCAAGGTCTTTTTGGCCTACTCCAGCGTCGAGAACGTGGGCATCATCCTCATGGGAATCGGCGCATCCATGACGTTCCGAAACAGCGCCATGCACCCGCTGGCAAGCTTTGCCCTTGCTGCTGCGCTGTTCCATGCGTTGAATCACGCACTGTTCAAGAGCCTGTTGTTCCAGGGGGCCGGTTCCGTCGTCCATGCGGCGGGTACACGGAACATGGAACAGCTGGGCGGATTGCTCAAGAACATGCCCTGGACAGGCGCGCTGTTCCTTGCGGGCACCCTGGCCATTACGGCGCTCCCCCCCCTGAACGGATTCGTGAGCGAATGGCTCACCTATCAGGCGCTGCTGCTCGGGTTCAAATCCTCTTCGGTCGTGGTCAAGATCGTTTCACCGCTGGGAGGGGCTGCGCTGGCGCTCACCGGCGCGATCGTTGCCGCCGGTTTTGTCAAGACGTTCGCGACGACCTTTCTCGGCATGCCGAGGAGCGAACACGCGATCGACGCACGGGAGTCGTCGCCATGGATGATCGCCAGCATGTCGCTGCTCGCGTTCCTGTGCCTGATCTTCGGAGTATTTCCCGGAATTCCTCTCATGCTGGTCTCACCGGCTGTCTTTTCCATAACCGGATCGTCCCTCGACCTGGACCTGCACGGCAGCATGGTGACGCCTCAAGCGACAGCTTCGCTGTCGACGACAGCGCTGGCATTGAGTTTGGTGCTGATAGCACTGGCAGCGATCCTGTTCGTGAGGCTGGCGGGAGGACGCAGAAGAACGGTCATTGCCGATTCCTGGGACTGCGGCATTCCGGCGCTTAACTCGCACATGCAGTACACTGCGGCGGCCTTCACCAAGCCGCTCAGGATCATCTATAAGCGTATCTATCTTCCCAACCGAGAGCTGAAGGTTTCCTACATAGTTAAACCTTTTTTTGTGCGTTCTATCACCTACGGCGGCGAGATCACACCGTTCTTTGAGCGATATGTGTATGAGCCTGTCATGCGCGGAATGCACACTGCGGCGACAAAGATCAAACTGCTCCAGTCAGGAAGCCTGCAGCTGTATCTGGGATACATACTGATCACACTGATCGCGCTGCTGATCTTCGGGACCTAGGGAACGACAAAACACCGACAACGCCATGGAATATTTGCAGTTATTTATAATCATCTTGTTCTCTCCGCTGGTGAATGGAGTGATCAAGAAAGTGAAAGCGAACATGCAGGGCAGGACCGGGCCCGGCGTGCTGCAGCCCTATTATGACCTCTTACGCCTTCTGCGCAAGGACATGGTCATTTCACGCGTGACATCATGGATATTCTCGGTCACGCCCTATGTCGTTTTCGCGTCCGTTACCGCCGCGGCGCTGTTCGTTCCCGTACTGACGACAAGGACCGCATTCGGCGTGAAAGGCGATGTCATCGCGCTGATCTATGTGTTCGCGCTCGGCCGGTTCTTCCTGGCCCTTGCCGGACTTGACGCGGGCACAGCGTTCGGAGGCGAGGGGAGCAGCAGGGAAATGACCGTGGCGATCCTTGTGGAACCCATGATGATGCTCGCGCTGTTCACCGCGGCCATTACCGCGGGCTCGACGAACATCGCGAGCATATCCGGCGCACATCGAGCCTTGTCCTCGCCGTCGCACCTGCTGGCGCTGTCGGCGCTGGTGATCGCCATCATCGCAGAGACCGGACGGGTCCCGGTGGATAATCCCGACACCCATCTCGAGCTCACCATGATCCATGAGGGCATGATCCTCGAATATTCCGGCAGGTACCTCGCGCTCATGGAGTGGGCACATTACATAAAGCAGATGATCCTGTTCACCGTGGTCGTGGACATCTTTGTTCCCGTGGGCATTGCGCAGACAGCAGGGTTCTCCGGCATGACGGTGCCTGCAGTGTCCTATGCGGTGAAAATGACCGTTCTGGCAGTTCTCATGGCAGCAGTTGAATCCACGCGCGCGAAGGTCCGATTCTTTCAGCTTCCTTCGATCCTGGGAGGGGCATTCGTGCTCGCGTTCCTCGCGCTGGTAACCCATATCATGATGGGCAAATGAGCTGACGTACGCCAAGAGGTGCACTGTTTTGAAACACTGGCTTGAGACCTACTCCATAATCGATTTCATCTCTGTCGGGATCCTTTTGACCGCCGTCACGTTGAACGCATTCAAGAGCATCGAATCCTATGTCAAGGCCTATACGATCAACTCCTGGCTTCTGGCGGGATTGATCGCCGTGGTCGGGGTTCTGGTAAATGAATCCCATCTGTACATGGCCGCGGTGCTCACGGTCCTGACCAAGGGCGTTCTGATCCCGATCATCATCTGGCGCATCATTCGCCGGATGCGCGTGGCCCATGAAGTGACGCCCTATATCAGCAATACACTGTCCCTGGCGATATCCGGCATCCTGGTAGCCGTTGTGTACGCTTCGCTCCAGGGAGGGATATTCGTGACGGGGTTCTCGCGCGACGCGCTCCAGATCTCCATCGCCGTGATCCTGATCAGCCTGTTCATCATGATCACACGAAAGAAGGCATTGACCATGGTCATGGGGCTGCTGTTCATGGAGAACGGACTGTTCCTTGCCGGGTTTTCCCTGACCTTCGGCATGCCGACGATCATCGAACTGGGCGTGCTCTTCGATATGCTGATGGGCGTGATCATCCTGGGGATCTTTGCAGTGCAGATCAAGCGGGTCTTCGCGTCCGCTGATCTAGACAAGCTCACGGTGTTAAAGGGGTAGAACAAGTGCGGAGCGCGGAGTGCGGAGTGCGAAATAATAATAAATCGCGGAGAACGGCATGTTAACCGTGCTTTTGATCCCGATAATCACAGCCGTGCTGTGCTATCTCGTGAAAAGCCCGAGGTTCATCGGTTACGTCAGCCTCGCGGGGATGTCGGTGCTTGTCGTCGCGGCAGCGAGACTCATCGCAGCCTCTCTCGCGGCTCCGGTGTACGAGTTGCAGGAAGCGCTGTTCATGGACGCGTTCTCCGCCTACGTGATGGCGCTTATGCTGTTCTACAGTTTCGCGGCAGCGGTCTACTCGATCAGCTACCTTCAGCATGAGTTCGAGACGGGCTTGATCGATATCCGCGGCATGCGGCGGTACTACGGTCTGTTCCATCTCTTTGTCTTCACCATGCTGCTGGTGGTCGCGGCGAACAACCTGGCGCTCATGTGGATCGGCATGGAGGCCACGACGATCGTCTCGGCGCTCCTGATCGGCCTTGGTTTTCACAAACGGCCGCTCGCGGTCGAGGCTGCGTGGAAGTACATTGTTCTCTGCACCGTGGGCATCACCTTCGCGCTTCTCGGCACGTTCATCACCTACTACGCGGCATCCTCGGTCGTCGGGCACGAGAGCGCGCTCAACTGGACAGTCCTGTCAGGGATCGCCGCGAAATTGAATCCCGGCACCATGAAACTTGCATTCATTTTCATGCTGGTGGGCTACGGCACCAAGGCGGGCCTCGCGCCGGTACATAACTGGCTGCCTGACGCGCAGAGCCAGGCGCCGAGCCCCATAAGCGCGCTCCTGCCGGGCTGGACCGCGTTCTATGCGATCATGCGTTTCCTGGCTATCGTCAGCCCCTCGACCGGCGTCTCCTTTACCGGCAACCTGCTGGTTATCTTCGGTCTCATTTCCATCGGCATCGCAGCGATATTCATCGTGGTTCAGGACAATTACAAACGGTTGCTCTCGTACAGCAGCGTCGAACATATGGGTATCATGGCGCTGGGTGTGGGCATCGGCGGGCCCCTGGGTTTTTACGGATCGTTGCTGCACATGCTTGGCAATACCTTTGCCAAGCCGCTCATGTTCTTCACTTCAGGAAAGATCCAGGCACGGTTCGGGTCAACGAACATCGCCAACGTAACAGGCGTCTTCTCCTCCATGCCGCTCCTCGGGGCGATGACGTTCATCGGAGCCCTCGCGCTTGCCGGTTCGCCTCCTTTCAACATATTCATCAGTGAGTTCACGATATTGAAGGCTGCGGCTGACAAGGGCATGTGGCTTGTTCTTGGTATTTTTCTGTTCTTTGCCGCAGTTGTTTTCTACGGAGTGCTTTCCGGATTCGGCAAAATGCTTTTTGGCGATCCTGGCAGGGAAAGCGGTGCCGGATCGCTTGTGCGGCCCCGAATCCCGGTCACCGTAGGCACTGTTCTCGGCAACGGCATCATGATAGCTATGACTGCTTCGATCGTGGTCATGGGTTTTACCATACCGCAGTTCATCGACCGGACCATCAGGGCGTGCATAGCCGCCCTGGGAGCTAATTGATATGAATCCTGCGCTCAAAGAGTCCCGCTCACGGCGTGAATTCCGCAACGAGGTGTATCTCGAATACGGAGCAGCGGACTTTCACGATGTCTGCTGCAGTCTGGTGAAGGACCACCGCGCGCTCCTCAGGCTCATGTTCGGCACTGATGAGCGATTGCGTGACGGTTCCTTCCGGATCTACGCCGTTTTCTCCATTCCCGGGCAGGACCGGTTCCTGATCCCTGTTCTGCAACTGGGCGACAAGGAATCATCCTTTCCCTCGATCACTTCGGAGGTTCCAGCGGCCCAATGGTATGAGCGGGAGATCAGCGACATGTTCGGGTTATCTCCTGAAGGCCATCCGGACACGCGCCGTCTGGTGTTCCATGAGGCCTTTCCCGCTGGATCGCACCCCCTGCGCAAGGACTGGAGCATAACGGATGAGGAAAAGGCCGTATGGGGCGAGGGGAGAAAGATCAATGTGCCTCATCCCTTCATGGAAGTGGCAGGCGAGGGCATTGTCCAGATCCCGGTGGGTCCGGTGCATGCCGGGGTCATCGAGCCGGGTCATTTCCGGTTCAGCGCGATCGGTGAAACGATCTTCTTCCTCGAACCGAGACTGTTCTACACCCATAAAGGCACGGAAAAGCATTTCGAAAGCTTCGGGTTTTCCGACGGGGTGCGGCTTGCGGAACGGGTTTCCGGCACTGATTCCTTTTCCCACGGCGTCGCCTATTGCATGGCCGTCGAGCGGATGATGGGGATCGAGATCACGGAAAAGGCCGCGGCGGTCAGAACGCTCGGCATGGAACTCGAGCGATTGTATAATCATATCGGTGATATAGGTTTCCTCTGCGCAGGAACGGCGCTTGCCGTGGGATACGCCAAGGGAGCAGTCATCCGGGAGGAACTCCAGTGCTTGAACGAACGTCTCACCGGCAGCCGGTATCTGCGCGGGGTCAATGCGGTCGGCGGCGTGACCACGGATATGCTGGAACACGCCGACGACCTGCTGCGGACACTGGACTCGGTAACGGTCGAGTATAAAAGCATGATGAAGCTCCTGCTTTCTTCGGTCTCCCATGTGGAACGTCTCGAGAATACCGGGAAGCTGTCCCGGGACATCGCGGCCCGTCTCGGCGTGACCGGCGTGGCCGCGCGGGCCTCCGGCCTTGCAGATGATGTCAGGAAATCTCATCCGCATCTGCTGTACGATCGGATGATCTTCGAAGCACACACCCTGGAAAAAGGCGATGTGCTCGCGCGGATGCTGATCAGGGGGGAGGAGGCCGAGTGCTCCATCTCCATGGTCCACGAGCTCCTGGAAAGCTCGTACAGGGGAGGTCTGACCGTTGCGGTGAAGCGTCCGGAAGCCTATGCTTCAGCGCTGGGATATGTGGAATCTCCCCGGGGATCGCTGTTCTACTGGGTCATGTCAGACAAAGAAGGAAAGCCGTTCCGCGTGAAATTGCGGACGCCGTCCTATTGCAACTGGCCTGCAGTCCCTTTTGCCGTGCACGGCAATATCGTTCCCGATTTTCCGCTGTGCAATAAAAGCTTTAATCTTTCCTATTCCGGCTGCGACCGGTGAAACATTGAGAGAGAGCGACCCATGCTGAAAGAGATATTGAAGAACCTCATAACCAGAAAGCGAACAATAACCTTCCCAACGGGATTCCCGATAGAACCCGGGCAGACTGTTAAGCTTGTTGACATTCAAGGGAAACTTGATACAATCTTCAAAAGATCGCTGCGGATCAGGATGGTCGACGCGGGTTCCTGCAACGCCTGTGAATGGGAATGTCAGGCCCTCATGAATCCGTTCTATGATCTTCAAAGGCTCGGCATCGACTTTGTGGCATCGCCGAGACATGCCGACGTACTGCTGGTGTCCGGTCCGGTCTCCCGTCAGATGGAACTCGCTCTCAAAAAGACCTATTTCGCAACTCCGGAGCCAAGGCGGGTCGTGGCTTGCGGCGATTGCGCGGTGAACGGCGGCATCTACCGCGGCAGTTACGCGGTGACCGACGGCGTGGCGAACGTCATTCCCGTTGACGCGATCATTCCGGGCTGCCCGCCGACGCCTTCGGCGATCATGCTGGGCATCGCCCAGCTCATGAACAAAGACGTGAAGTAAGCATGCAGTGATCAGAGAGCTTGACCTTCACCAATAGCGCGCCATTTCCGTCCGACGACGCGGGTAAGGGCTGTGAGGTGGAAACTTGGTTATCGATCCTGTCCGTATCATGGCGGCGTCCTTCGCCGCGCTCGTCCTCCTGCTTGTACTGACGATCTTTCTGCGTCGCAGCCAGCGCCTGCTGATAACGGCGGGGTTCTCCCTTGCCGGCCTCGCATCGTTCCTCGCGGCAGGCGCGGGATTCCTGACTGTTGCTCAGGGGATGACCTTCCGGATCGTCGTACCCCTCGGGCTGCCTGACCTGCCGTTCCATCTGCGACTCGATGTGCTCTCCGGCTATTTCTTGATGATCATCGGCCTCCTGGCGCTCTTTGTATCGATCTATTCCATCGGCTATGTGCGCGGTTTTCTCGGGGTGAGGCCGGTAACCAGCCTCGTGGTCTTCTCTACGTTCTTTCTCGCGGGGATGTTCCTTGTAGTTCTCGCTGACGACGCTTTGTTCTTTATGATCGCCTGGGAATTGATGGCCGGCGCTTCGTACTACCTGGTCATGTTCGAGGACGAGCGCCTGGAGAACAGAAGGGCGTCGTTCCTCTATCTGCTTGTGGCCCATGTCGGCGCCATCGCGATACTCCTGTCCTTTGGTATCCTCGCGGGGCTTACGACGGGGTTTCAGGGATTCGAAGGATACACCTTCGACGCCATGCGCGAGGCGAAGCATCCCCAGGCGCTCGCAACAGCGGCCTTTCTCCTGGCATTTTTCGGGTTCTCTGCAAAGGCGGGCGTGATCCCGCTCCATATCTGGCTGCCCGAGGCCCATCCGGTCGCTCCGTCGAACGTATCGGCACTGATGAGCGGAGTGATGCTCAAGACGGCTATTTACGGGATGATGCGCGTCATCTTCGATCTGATCGGCGTGTTTCCCTGGTGGTGGGGCGCTCTGGTGCTGGTATTCGGGCTGATATCGGCGGTGCTCGGCGTTCTCTATGCGCTGCTGCAGCACGACCTCAAGAAGCTTCTTGCCTATTCGTCGGTGGAGAATATCGGGATCATCCTGATCAGCATGGGCCTGTCCATGATCTTCGCGTCGTTCGGTCTGACCGTGCTTTCCGCGCTGGCGATGATCGCGGCGCTCTACCACACCCTGAACCATGCAATGTTCAAGGGACTGCTGTTCATGGGCGCGGGCACGGTGCTTCATGCGACCCATGAGCGGTCCATGGAAAAGATGGGCGGACTCATCAAATTCATGCCCTGGACGAGCGCCCTGTTCCTCGTCGGCTGCCTCTCCATCGCGGCCCTGCCGCCTTTTAACGGATTTGTGTCCGAGTGGCTGACCTATCAGGCGTTCCTGCTGTCTCCGGCCCTGACCAACCCGCTGCTGAACCTGCTGGTGCCGCTGGGAGCGGCGCTTCTAGCGCTCACCAGCGCTCTTGCCGCGGCCCTGTTCGTGAAAGCCTACGGGGTGACTTTTCTCGGTCATCGGCGAAGCCGCCATCCTGCCGTGATCCATGAAGCGCCGTGGTCCATGCGCATCGCCATGTCGTTGGCGGCACTTGCCTGCCTCGCTCTTGGCATCTTCCCGACCTATCTTATCCACTGGATGGACCCGATAACGAAGTTCCTGGTAGGGGACACGATATCTTCTTCAGCTGCGGGATTCGGGTGGATGTGGCTGACCCCGATCGCCCATGATAGGGCATCCTATTCAGCTCCCGTGGTGTTCGTGGTCATCCTTGCCGTGGTGGCCATCACCTATCTGCTGCTGCATTCACGTGCAGGGACGATACGTCGCGGCCCTCTCTGGGGATGCGGTTTTGAAGGCATCACCAGCCGTATGCAGTACACGGCAATGTCCTTTTCCATGCCTCTGCGCAGGATATTCGGCTTTCTGTTCAGTATCAAGGAAAAGGTCCATCATCTGCCGCCTACGACCCACAGCGCTTTTCCCGGCAGACTGCAGTATCATCTTCGCGTGCGGGACCGGGCGTGGATATGGGTCTATCAGCCGATCTCCGACGCCAGTTTCTGGATATCCCGCAGGATCGGCCGGATGCAGCACGGACGGATCCAGGTGTACTTGATCTATTCGTTCGTCACGATCATCGTGCTGCTCATTTTTTCTCGATAGAAATACGCAACAGGAGAAAGAACTTGACGATCCCTTCATCGCTTATAGAAACGACCCAGGTGGCGCTGCTGCTCGCGGCCGCACCGCTGTTCACGGGGTGGGTGAAGATGGTGAAGTGCTGGATGCAGGGCAGGACAGCGCCGAGCCTGCTCCAGCCCTTCCGCGATCTGGCGAAGCTGTTTTCAAAAGACGTGGTGCTGGCTGAGAATGCCTCCTGGATATTCCGTTTCACACCCTATCTCGTATTCGGCGTCTCGGTCCTGGCAGGGGCGATCATTCCCGTGCTTTCCACGGACCTGCTGCTGTCGGCAACCGCGGACGTTATCGTCCTGGTCTCGCTCTTTGCCATTGCGCGGTTCTTTACCGCCCTGGCGGGCATGGACATCGGGACCGCGTTCGGGGGGATGGGCTCAAGCCGTGAAATGACCATCGCGTCCTTGGCAGAACCGGGCATGCTGATGGCCGTGTTCGCGGTATCGCTCGTGGGAAAATCGACATCGCTCTCTCAGATGACAGCAGTTATTTCCCAGGGCGGACATGCGATGCTGCGGCCGTCGATGGTGTTCGCACTGCTGGCCTTCATTCTCATTGCCCTGGCGGAAACAGGAAGGATTCCCGTGGACAATCCAGCGACCCATCTGGAGCTTACTATGATCCATGAGGCCATGATCCTGGAATATTCCGGAAGGCATCTCGCGTTGATCGAATGGGCGGGGATGATGAAGCTCTATCTCTTCACGGTCCTGGGCATAGCGGCTTTCTTTCCCTGGGGTATCAGCCTGAATAACGACCTTCCGGCCATTGCAGGAGCGCTGGTTTTTCTCTTCCTCAAGCTGGGGTTCGTGGGCATGGCTCTTGTGCTGATCGAGACCGGGCTGGCAAAAATGCGGATATTCAGGATCACGGAATTCCTGGGAAGCGCGTTCCTGTTCGCCACGCTCGGCATGATGTCGTTCTTCATGCTGGAATAAGCGTGACAGCAAGCTGCTTTGTCCCTTGCCGGACAGGGAATAGCGAGATCATGAGAAAGGTGCAGATATGAATCCGACTGCTGCTGCGCAACTGAACAGTCTTCTGGCTGCTCTGATCCTTCTTACTGCCTTTGCGCTGGTGGTGCAAAGACGGATGAACGCGCTGCTCCATATTTTCGCGTGGCAGGGGTTCCTTCTCGCGGTCAGCACGGCCATAGTCGGTTTCGTGGGCGGGGCCCATCATTTATACATATCCTCGTTCCTGACGCTGGGCATCAAGGTGATCCTTCTGCCCTATATCCTGCATCTGCTGATCCATAAACTGAAGATCCGCAAAGAGGTCGACTCGGTGATCAATGTTCCGACGACGATGATGATCGGCATCATCCTGGTCATCTATTCCTATCATTTGACCGCGCCGATCAGGGAATTATCGACGCTGGTGACCCGATCGACAATTGCCGTGGCGCTTGCCACGTTCATGCTCGGGTTCCTCATGATGATCACCCGGAAGCACGCGGTCGCCCAGATCATCGGTTTCCTTGCCATGGAGAACGGACTTCTTTTCGCCGCAACGAGCGCGACCTACGGCATGCCGCTGGTGGTCGAGCTCGGCGTCGCGCTGGACCTGCTGATCGCGGCATTCATCTTCGGCATGTTCTTTTTCCATATTTCGACCACTTTCGACAGCCTGGATGTGGACCAGATGGCCAGGTTAAAGGAAGAAGATTGATGCGTTGCTTCATCGACAACCCGTTCTCCGGGCATAGAGGTTGATATGTATCTGCTGATCCTGTTGGTCATCCCACTTGCCGCATCGCTGATCCTGGCGATCATCGGCGACCGGAAATACGCGCCCGAAGTGAATATCGCCTGCTCGGCGGTCTCCTGCGGGGCGAGTATCGTTCTTGGCCTGCAGGTGTACGAGCAGGGACCGTTCCTGGCCTGGGACAATTTCTTTTTTGTGGACGCGTTCAGCATCTATCTGTCGGTGCTCACGGCGTTCGTTTCCATGACCACGGCTATCTTCAGCAGGCGCTATATGCGCCGGGAGCGTGAACACGGGACCATCGGCCACCGCAGAATGCGATTCTATCACGCCATGTATCAGCTCTTTATCTTCGCAATGCTGCTCTGCCTACTGACCAATAACGTGGGGATCCTCTGGATCGCCATGGAACTTGCCACATTGTCCACGGTCCTGCTCGTATCGCTCTATCGCACGCCCACCTCGATCGAGGCTGCCTGGAAGTATTTCATTCTCTGCGGCGTCGGCATATCGCTGGCGCTGTTCGGAACGGTCCTTCTTTACTTTGCCGCGGAAAAGGTCCTGGGGCCCGGAGGCGCGGCACTGCACTGGACGAACCTGGCGAAGGTCAGCAGCCAGCTGGAGCCGACCATCCTGTCCCTTGCCTTTGTGTTCCTTGTGGTGGGGTACGGCACGAAAGTGGGGCTGGTCCCCATGCATAACTGGCTTCCCGACGCGCACAGCGAAGGCCCGACGCCCATATCTGCCGTGCTTTCCGGTCTTTTGCTGAACATCGCTCTCTACGCGCTGGTGCGCTGCAAGGTGCTGGTGGATGGATCCACAGGAACCCACCATTCCGGGAACATCATGATGGGATTCGGGATACTCTCGATAATGGTCGCATCCTTCTCGATCCTTCGCCAGAAGGACATCAAACGGATGTTCGCCTATTCCTCGATCGAACATATGGGCATCGCTACGTTTGCTTTCGGCCTGGGAGGGCCGGTCGCGACATTCGGAGCATTGATGCATATGCTGATGCACAGTCTCACTAAATCAGCGATATTCTTTACCGTGGGCCATGCGTCCCAGATGCACCGGACCCAGGAAATGGACAAGATACGGGGCCTTATCCGCGGAAACCCGCTTGTCGGATGGGGACTCGCCCTTGGATGCATGGCGATCGTGGGCATGCCTCCCTTCGGTGTATTTACCAGCGAGTTCCTGATCCTGACCGCAACGATCAAGGACGCGCCGCTCATGGCGCCGTTCCTGCTGCTCGGCCTCACCGTGACGTTCGCGGCACTGTTCAGGAAAGTGCAGCATATGGTCGCGGGAGAGGCGCCTGCATATCAGATAAAACTGAAGGCGGCCCACGTCCCCGTGGTCCTTCACATGGCGCTTGTTCTCGTCCTGGGATTATATCTGCCCAAATTCCTGTCCGGGTGGTTCCAGGCGGCAGTGGGAGTTCTGAAATAATGTACCGGATATGAAACTTGAAATGAACGGCTGCTGAATCATGGATAAGATCAGACTTAAAAACCTTGTCATGAACGCACTGGGAAGCGACGCCTCCGAGGATGACAGCCTTGCGCCGTCAACGGTCATGTCACTTGTCGTTCCCCGGAGCCGTTTCGCTGAGACCGCGCGCATCCTCAAGAAGGAATACGCTCTGCTTGCAGCGGAATGGGCGTCTGACGAGACCGGGCTGGGCAGGGGATACGGCGTATACGCCTGCTTTCGTCGGGAGAAAGAGTATCTCGTAGTGAAGATGGAAGTGCCCACGGACGATCCTGTGTTTCCCAGTCTGGTGAAGAAGTATCCCGCGGCATTTCGGTTCGAACGGCAGATCCAGAGCCTTATGGGACTTATGCCAGCCGGCAATCCGGACAATCGACCCTGGATCAAGCATGAAGATTGGCCGGCAGATGCCTGGCCCCTCAGAAAGACCTTTGACGGAGCGAAAAAGCTGCCCCGTGTAGCAGGGGAGTATCGCTGGATACGGGCAGAGGGCGAGGGGATCTACGAGATCCCGGTGGGGCCGGTGCATGCGGGCATTATCGAACCGGGGCATTTTCGATTCCAGGCCATGGGCGAGGATATCATCAATCTGGAAGCGCGGTTGGGCTATGTCCATAAGGGGATCGAGAAGCGCTTCGAGACCCTCTCCTGGGTTGATGCTTCCCGTCTCGCGGCGCGCGTGTCCGGTGATACGACGGTCGCACATTCGCTGGGCTACGCGCGGGCCGTGGAAGCTCTCGCGGGCTGTATACCCCCGGACCGGGCGCATTGGCTCCGTGCGCTTTTCCTGGAACGGGAGCGCATCGCGAACCATCTCGGTGATCTGGGCGCGATATGCAATGATGTTGCATTTGCGTTCCTCTTCTATCAATTCCATAGACTCAAGGAAATCGTGCTTCGCACCAACATGAATCTTTTTGGCCATCGTTTCCTGATGGACCGAATTGTTCCGGGCGGGGTGATCGCGGATATCGATCCCGATAAAGCGCAGACCATAATGGAGGAACTGGCGCTGATCGAAAAGGATTTTGAACGCCTTGTGGCGGTCTATGACGATAATTCATCGCTCGAGGACCGGGTGCGGGATACCGGTGTCCTGCGCTCCGAGGTTGCGCGGGACCTTTGTGTTGTCGGCATTGTTGCGAGGGCCAGCGGATTGAACCTCGATTGCCGCATCCATCATCCTTTTCCGCCTTATGACAGGATAGAAGTGAATGTACCGGTGCTTGTTTCCGGCGACGCTCATGCGCGCGCCTGGGTCAGGGTGGAAGAGGTCCGGGAATCGATCAGGATCATCCGTGAGCTGCTCAGGTCCATGCCTACAGGAAGACTGACAACGCCGATGGACCGTATCATTGCGAACAGATCGGGTTTCTCCGCCGTGGAAGGATGGAGAGGCGAGATCATTTACTGGGTCCAGTCCGGCCAGAACGGCGGCATCAACCGCTGCATGGTGCGTGATCCCTCAAGCGTTAATTGGCTGGGATTGGAGCAATGCATCCACGGGAATATCGTTCCTGATTTCCCGCTGTGCAACAAGAGCTTTAATCAGTCCTACTCAGGAAACGATTTATGATCAGGATACTTAAACAAATATTCAGAACCGGCATCAAAACTGAAACAATTCCGCCGGTCCTGGACCCGGAGATCGCAAAGATCGGCGTCAAGCTCGAAGCGGTCATCAAAAAACGCTTCCGGGGCAGCCTGGCGATCCGCCAGATCGATGCGGGATCCTGCAATGGCTGTGAACTTGAGATACATGCCGTGAACAATGTGTTTTACAATTGTGAACGATTCGGCATCCATTTTACCGCATCGCCTCGGTTCGCTGACCTCCTGCTGGTGACCGGTCCGGTCTCCCGGAACATGGAAATAGCTCTCCGGAGGACCTACGAAGCTACCCCGACTCCGAAGATCGTTGTCGCGGTGGGGGATTGCGGCTGCAATGGCGGCATTTTCGGCGAGTCTTATGCCACGGTCGGAGCTGTTGACAGCGTTATTCCCGTCGATGCCCGCATTCCAGGCTGTCCGCCGACACCAATAGCGCTTCTGCAGGGTATTCTCAAGGCCTTGGCCGATTAATGGCTCACAGTGAATGCGGCACCTGATCGTCTGATCACCCCGGTCTTTTCATTTTCCTTTTGCTCCTCAGCAGACCTCGATTTATAATGGGACCGTGCCTCAGAAATACAGCTCCGCTTGCCAACGAGGAGTAGCCGATCCATGATCCGTTCTTCTTTCACGCTCATCCGGGCAGCTGTTGTTCTTTCCTTGACAGCGCTGTTTGTCATCGGCACCGCTTTTTCAGCGCCTGTTGTTGATCCTGCTCTGGAAAAGGACATCCTCGATCTATTGGACCGGGAATGCCTGAGCCTGAACAAGGAAAAGCTCTACGCACTTCTTGCGCAGGATGCCGCGGTATCGTCTTCCTCCACCGATGCCGCTGTCCTTCTTAAGATCATGGAGGGCGTGATCAAAAGGACGGATTTCGACGGCATCGCCGAGGGAAAAACCGTTGAGATCATCGGTCTGGTCTACGGAGCCCATAAAAAAGGCGCGCCCCTTGAGCAGCTTGACGAGATCTTTGATGTTGCGTACGTGAACACCGTCTCGATCGACCAGCTCTATGCAGCTGCGCAGGCTCTCAAAGAGTTCGGCATGTCCGAGGTTCCCCAGGATATCTATGAGGAGTTCGTGTATCATTCGATCGAGAACGGATGGGACCCCCGGGTGACGCCGGTCCTTGCGCGCGGGCTCATCTACGGCGTTGATCGGGGATTGTCGCCCGACAAAGTCGCCTTGATAATCATGCTCGATGTCAAGAACGGCGAATTGAACAGCAAGAAGCCTGACCAGTTGGTCATGGATGCAATCAAGCTCGTGCGGGAAAAGGAGCCAGCCAGGTGGAGGTCTCCGGATCAGGGCGAGCGTGACAGGGCTGCAAGGATGGACAAAGAGCGCCTTCTGGAAAAGAAAAAAGAGGAGATCGATAACCAGCTGCAGCAGAAGGAGCGTGCCTTCACGGCCGCCACGACAAAGCTGAAAGAACTGCGCGAATATCCGGAGCAGCAGACCATTGACCAGAAGAGGATCGACCAGGATCTGGAAGCATTGATCCGGAAACTCCAGGATGAGATCAGCCAGGCCCAGAACAGACAGCGCGATATAGTGGCGGAACTGGAAACAACGAAGAAAGATGTTGAACAGCGCCAGGCTGTCAAGGACCGTGAAAAGAAGGAAAAGCGGGAGAAGGAACTGGCCAGAAAGCAGCAGGACATCCAGTCCAGGGGAAAACAGGGACGCCTGAACAAGACAGCGCTCAAAACGGAAGTCGATAAGTACCTGGGCACGCCCTATCGATTCGGAGGAGATTCGAGGAACGGCATAGATTGCTCCGCTTTCACCCGGCGTGTCTACCGCGGCCAGGGTGTGGAGCTTCCACGGACCAGCAGGGAGCAGGCGCGGGTCGGCAATGGCGTTACGTACAGCAATGTCCGCACCGGGGACCTTATCTTCTTTGATACGTCCATAAACGGGAACATTTCCCATGTAGGCGTGCACCTGGGGAACAATGTCTTTGCCCATGCCAGCAGCAGTAAGGGCGTGACCAGGAGTTCCCTCAAGGAAAAGTACTATGTTAAGCGCTTTGTAAAAGGCGGAAGGATCTTTGCTGATTAAGGATCGAACGGAGAGGTGACCCATGAAAAAGACCGCCCTTGTGGCATATCTGTTTGCGACGGGACTGGTTATGTTCCTGATAGGATGCACCACGGGACAGAAGGACCGGGTGCCGAAGAACACTCTCGCGACAGCCCAGGAGACGGTAAGGGCGTTCTGCGATCTTGACGCTGACGGGGTGCGTTTGAAGAGCGAGACCTGGTCAAGGATCCTTCCGTATATCGCATGGACCGAGGAAGCGGGGTGGGACCGGACCGCGGTCATCGAAGGGTATCGGATCGTGAAATCCGACAATACTTCGGAAAAGCTTGAGCTGGTGACTGTCGAGTACCAGATCGCTGGCAATCTTTCTCAGGATTATATGCCGGCGAAGCAGATGGAGACTGTCATATTCACGGTCCAGAAAACCGGAGACGGGTGGAAGATCAAGGACCCGGATTTCATGCCGCCCCATGTGCTCATGCAGCCTGTGATCAGACATCTTCGGGAAACCAGGCGGCTTGAGCTTGTTGATAAGATCAAATAGCAGCAGTCTGCTCGATCCTGAAGGAGTGAACATGCGGAGATATCTCGCGTTAGGTCTCATCATCTTGTGTACCCTGATCAGTTCTACCATCGTCCACGGGGCAGGGGCTGACGACATCCTGGGTGTCTGGAACAACCAGGAAAAGACCGCCCGGATCGAGGTCATGAAATGCGGTGACGTATATTGCGGGAAGATCGTGTGGCTTGAGGAACCCAATTACCCGGAAGGCTCGACCGACGGCGTTCCCGGCACGCCGAAGCTGGATCATAAAAATCCCGTGCCGGAGAAGAGGAAAACCCCGGTCATGGGGCTCCCGATCGTGAACGATATGCGGCCTGACGGTGAAAAGACCTGGTCGGGCGGAACGGTTTACGACCCGAAGAACGGGAAGACCTACAAAGGCAAGCTGACCCTCATTGACCAAAACCGGCTGGACCTTCGAGGTTATATCGGTATTTCACTGATCGGCAGAACTGCCCATTGGACAAGATGAAGGATAGGCAGTGCTGCGGTCGCGAAGGTGCTTGCACGTTCCCGGGCGGTTCGATGAGATGACTGCCGCCATATTTCCCCAATAGATTTTTCCAGGCCTCTCTGGTATAGTACATTACGATTCGATCGCAGTAATACCATGAAAACAGCAGCTTTACCCACAAAACAGACAGCGCGTCGGTACAACGCCTTTGGGCAGGCGATGAAGGACATTTATGGCCTGCCGGTCTACAAGGTGAACGTTGACGCGGGATTTACCTGTCCGAACCGAGATGGTTCAGTTTCCGTGGGTGGATGCATCTACTGCAATAACGACAGTTTTCGTCCGAACGCGTGCACCAGTGCGGCGTCAGTCCGGGAACAGGTGGAAAAGGGGATTCCCTATCTTCGCAGGCGCTACGGCGCGGAAAAGTTCCTGGTCTATTTCCAGCCGTTCACGAACACCTATGCCGATGTCCGGACGCTGGAGCGGCTCTATCTTGAAGCGCTGGACCATCCCGGAGTCATAGGACTCGCTATCGGCACCCGGCCTGACTGCGTTGACGCTGATAAAATCGCGCTTCTTGAGGACCTTGCAAAGGACCGCTTCGTCCTCGTCGAATACGGATTGCAGTCGGTCTATGACCGGACCCTCGAATTCATCAACCGCGGCCATGACTACGCCTGTTTCAAGGAAGCACTGCACATGACCGTTGGCAGGGGGATCAAGGTGGGCGCCCATTTGATATTAGGTTTCCCGACAGAGACGCGGGACGAGATGCTCGCCATGGCCGACGTCCTGTCGGAACTGCCTGTCGGCTTCCTGAAGGTCCATCAGCTGCAGGTAATCAGGGAGACCGCGTTGGCGGACCTGTTTCGCGACAAACCGTTCCCGACCTTTGGGTACGAGGAGTATATCGCAATGGTGGCCGAGTTTCTCGAACGGCTGTCTCCGGACATCGTGATCCAACGGCTCTTTGCATCGGCGCCCGAGGAGATTCTGATCGCGCCGGTATGGAACAGAACGCGCAGCCAGTTCCTGCTTGATCTGGACAGGTTCATGCAGGAGCGGGAAAGTTATCAGGGCATGCGTCGCGCGCTTCCCGGCTAGCCGCTGCCGCGGACAAGCGGCAAGCTCGTTCTGGTAGCCATCATAAGGAGTTGAAATGATAGATCTGCATACACATTCATTGTTCAGCGACGGGGTACTGGTCCCATCCGAGCTTGTACGGCGGGCGGTGATGAAGGGATATGAAGTGATCGCAATTACGGACCACGCCGACGCCTCGAACCTGGATTTCACCATCCCCCGGGTCACGGCTGCATGCCGGGAACTTTCAAAACGATGGAAGATCAAGGCGCTGCCTGGCATCGAGATCACCCATGTACCGCCGGAGACCTTCGGAGCTCTCACGCGCAAGGCGCGGGAACTGGGAGCGGTGATCGTCGTGGCTCATGGAGAAACGCTGGTGGAGCCGGTGCATCCGGGAACGAACCGCGCGGCCATCGAGGCGGGAGTGGACATCCTGGCACATCCGGGCCTGATCACCAACGCCGAGGCCGCGCTTGCCGCGAAAAAAGGCGTGGCCCTGGAGATCACAACACGCAAAGGGCACAGTCTGTCGAACGGACATGTGGCTAAGGCGGCCCTGGCAGCAGGAGCAAGCCTGGTGGTCGACACGGATTCCCATGAACCGGGTGATCTGGTGGACAAGGCCTATGCCCTGACCGTGCTGCTGGGGGCGGGGCTCACGAAAAAGCAGTCCGAACAGGTCTTCAGGAATTCCCGGAAACTGGCTGATCAGGCGATAAAACGGTTCGCATCTTTACGATAATATCGTTCCAAGGAGGAGTGCGGAAGCATGGCAAAGATAAAGAAGAAAAGCACGAAGACCCATTTCGATACGACCGAAGAGCTCAGGTCGATCGCCCACAATGTTTCAGATCAGTATATGGCAAGAAAAAAGCTGGTGAACACGGTGCTGCTGGCGGTCATTGCGCTTAGTGTGGTTGCGGTCATCTACGTCATGATTAACGCGAACCAGGAGAAAAGCGCCGGCATGTTGGTCGAGACAGCCTATGCTTCCTATAGCGGTTCAGCTGGTTCCGGTCCGAACTACGACAAGGCTCTCCAGGGTTTTCAGGATGTGGTAAAGCAATACGGCAGCACACTGAACGGCGCGATCGCGCAGTTCTATATCGGCAACACCATGGCACAGATGGGACGGACCGACGATGCCATGAAGGCCTATCTGGAGTGCACAAAACGATATAGCGGGAAGAAATTCATCTCAGCCATTGCCTTTCAGCGGATGGGATACCTTTACGACAAGATCGGAAAGCAGGAGGAGGCGATCGCGGCATTCAAGCAGGCAGAGGCATTGTCCGGAGCGGGCCTGGCGACCGTTGAGCTTGCTCATCTGTACGAAATGACGGGAAAATCCAAAGAAGCCCTGGAAAAGTACAAGGAGTTGACGGATAAACTTCCCGGGACGACCTTCGCGATGTCGGCACGGTCAAAACTGCCTCCGCCCGACCTGTCGGCTGCAAAGACCGCTCCGTCGGGGACCTCGGCAAAGTGAATCTTGCTCCCGTCTTCTCGCAATGCGGAGCAAACTTGAAATAATAAAAAAGGGTCAGGAGAACATCTCCTGACCCTTTTTTGTTCTTATATGACCGCGATCAGATCGAATCCACATCCACGACGAGCTTGATCTTCTGTCCTGCCCGAATTGTCCGAAGGCCGTTGTTCCAGCCGCGGATATCAGCAATGGTCACATTGTGTTTCTTCGCTATCCGTGAAAGGTTGTCGCCGCGGCGGACCCGATAGAGAATCTGCTGTTTCTTTCCCAGCTGCTCCGGCGCCAACGATCCCATATCCGAGGTTTTCCCGTTCACTTCAAGGGGGATCAGGATATGCTTTCCCGGCACCAGACGGCCCCGCTTCAGACCGTTGATGTCCTTGATCGCTTCGGGATTTGAGTTGTATTCCTTGGCGATATTGGCCAGGGTGTCGCCTTTTTCCACAAGGTGCCGCTCCCACCGTATCTTCTGATCGTCGGGAACGAGTGCGTAATTGGTCAGGAAAAGGTCCCTGGTGCCTTTCGGAATGCGAAGGATATATCGCGTTTCATCAGGAGGGGTCACCCATCGCTTCAGCTCCGGGTTCATACCCTTGATCGTCTCATAGGTCGTGCCGGCGCAACGGGCTATGACCCGAAGGTCGGAACTCTCCGTGATAAGCACTTCATCGTAGGTAAAGGGATCCACCGGAGGGGTGACAAACCCGTAGGCCTCCGGGTTCTTGGCAATGATCGTGGCGGCCATGAACTTGGGGATATAGTTTTTGGTCTCCCGTCGGATATACCTGGACGCCTTCAGATCCCAGAAATCCTCTGAGCGGGTGCGGAGCACCGCACGCTGGACCTTGCCGGCTCCTGCATTGTAGGAGGCCAGTGCGAGAGGCCAGGAACCAAAGAGGTTGTGAAGGTCCTTGAGGTGTTCCGCCGCAGCATAGGTCGACTTTATCGGGTCCTTGCGCTCGTCGACCCACCAATCGATCTTGAGACCGTAAAGTTTACCGGTGTGCGGCATGAACTGCCAGGGCCCCACAGCACGGGCCCAGGAAACAGCGTAGGGGTTGAATCCGCTTTCGATCATGGCGACATAGACAAGATCCTCGGGAAGGTTCTTTTCCCTGAATATCTCCTGCATGGCGGGAATGTACCTGGCAGACCGCTCCAGCCATTTTTGGAAAACATCGCGGCCTCTTGTTTTGAAGTACTCGAGATGATTCTCAACGCTGTCGTTCAGGATCATCGGAATCTGATAGGGTTTTGTTTCCAGATACCCGTCGACGTACTCTTCTACCTGGGACAGATCTTCCTTGGGCGGCTTGTACTCGTTCGGGATCTTCTTGTCCCTGGATGTTTCAGCAGGCACAGCATTGACAGAGAAGGGGATCAATAAGAACGCGAGAGCTGTAACTAATGATAAAATTGAGACAAATCTGTATTTCATTTGCCCTCCTAATTGTACATTATTACTCCATCCTTGTGACTAAGTCAAGGACAAAGAGCATAATTAAAATGGACAATACCGTGTTTTCTGGTATTTATACCAATAGGAGAATCTTGTTTTCCTTACCTCTGTCCGGTATAGTGCTCCCATGATAACGGTTCCTGTTGACGAGATCTTCGCATCCATTCAGGGTGAAGGGCCCTATGTGGGGCAACGACATATATTCCTCCGCTTCATCGGCTGCGATCTCCAATGCGCTTATTGTGACACCCCCGATGGGGTGAAAACGCCGGAAGGATCACTTCGACCGTGCAGAGCGCAGATATCTCCCGATTCCTTTGACCGCGAGGAATTGGTCAATCCTCTGACCGGAGTGCGGTTGACCGAAGTCTGCGAACGGCTTCGTGTTGCCGGCTCTGTTAAGCCATGGCTCAGTCTGACCGGCGGTGAGCCTTTGCTGCATGCGGAGTTTCTCGAACAGTGGCTTCCTGCCATGCGCGGAACATACCGGATATACCTGGAAACGAACGGTATCCGTCATGTCGACATGCAGCAGCTGGCATCTCTGGTGGATCTGGTCAGCATGGATATAAAACTTCCTTCATCAACAGGGCAACGGGAACGCTGGGACGAGCACGGCCTGTTCCTGGACGCGGCCCTGGGAAGCGATGTGTTCGTCAAGGCAGTGGTGACCGGCGACTGCGATCCTGAGGACCTCTGGCGCGCTGTGCGGCTGGTGGCTGAACGTCGAAAGACAATTCCGTTCATTATTCAGCCTGTATCGGGCATGGAGGGACCGAATCCAGAAATGCTGGTCAGGCTCCAGAACAAGGCACTTGCGGTGCTTGACGATGTACGGGTCGTTCCCCAGGTGCATAAGATGCTCCTGGTGCCTTAAGAGGGCACTGACGTGGAACTCTCTCTTCTCAACGCGGTCATTGAAGAACTTACAGCGGTCGTTCCCGGTTCCCCCGTTGACAAGGTGGTTCCTGTTGAACATGGCGGTCTCGCGCTCTTCCTCCGGAGCGGAATCTCTCGGCCAATGCTTTTGCTGGTGCCTGACCAGCCCTTTCCCCGGATCCATGTCATATCCCGGAAGCCCGAACCTGCGCACCGACCGGCGGGATTCTATCTTCAGGTAAAGAAACATATTGCCGGTTCCCGTGTGATCTCGCTTGGCTTATTACGCGGAGACCGCGTCGTGGAGATCAGATGCAGACGCAATACCAGTGAAGTGAACTTGATATTAGAACTGACCGGCAGCAGGACGAATATGATCCTGACCGATGTCGAAGGAAAGATCATCTCCGTGCTGCATCCGCAGATGCTGGAAAGCGGGGACAAACGGCCTCTCCTGCCAGGCCTGATCTATTCACCGCCGGTACAGCATTCCCCGGATAGCAGGTCGCCGCGGCGAACGACAGAGTTTCTTTCAGGTCTTTCGTCTGATGGTTACCTGCCGATAAACCGCTCCGTAGAGGAGTGGTACGGTCGGGCACTCGTTGATCGGCAAACCTCTGAGACCAGGAAACGCCTGGAAGGGGTGATCCGCCGCTCCCTCGCAAAAATCGTACGCAGGATCACTGCTATACAAAAGGACATGGCATCAGCCGATCTCGCGGAAAACTATAAGCAGGAAGGACAACTGATCCTGGCGAACCTTGGCGCCGTCGGCAGAGGCATGGACATGTGCGAATTGCAGGACCACGAGGGAAAGATGGTGCAAATACCCTTGCATCCCGGGAAGACACCCCTGGAGAATGCTGAATTGCTGTTCCGCAAGTACAAGAAAGCCAGATCAGGAGCTGCGCTGATACGGGAGCGTCTCGCGCAGTCTGTCAAACAACAGGAAATTCTCCGGTCGCTCGGAACCGATCTTCCGGATGCACCGAACGACGATCTGATCAGGATCGAGAGCGTGCTCAAAAAGAACGGCTTCGGTGATCGTCCCGTCGGCGAAGGCCGGAAAACCCTCTCACAACCGTCTGATCCCTACCGGGTCGTGCAGTATGGGGAGTGGGATATCCTTGTGGGAAAGAGTGCGGCAGGGAATGATTATATCACCATGACCCTGGCACGGCCTGAAGACCTGTGGTTCCATGCTGAAGGTATCCCCGGATCCCATGTTCTCGTACGTAATCCCCATCGCACTGTGGTCCCCCCGGAGGTGCTCGCTAAAGCGGCATCTCTTGCAGCATATTACAGCCGCGGGAAAGGGTCTACCAAGGTTCCGGTGGCCTATACACCTGCAAAGTATGTTAAAAAACCAAAGGGAGCGAAGCCGGGTATGGTCGTACTGGTGGAGCGAAAATCCGTCATGGCGGTTCCTTCGGCATCTTGACGGCTTTTGCTGAATGTACCTTGACAAGATTGGGGCATGTCCCTATAATAGCGCAATAATTCGAACAACTACCGCCTTCATGGATACTATCGATATACTCCATAAGACCCTCTTGTTCCGGGGCTGCAACAAGGAAGACCTGGAACTGGTCGCAGGACTGTTCCAGCAAAGAGTGGTCAAGCCGAACATGACCATCTTCACCGAGAAGATGCCTGCCGAAGCGCTGTACATCATCAAAAGCGGTAGCATCCGGATCACCACCATGGCAGGGGAAGGTGAAGAGGTCGGACTTTTGCACCTGGGGCCCGGCGATTTCTTTGGAGAGATCGCGCTGCTGCAGGAATCCAGCAGGGCGGTGACTGCCCGTGCCGAAAGTATGACTGAAGTGCTCATGCTGACGCGGAAGGATTTCCAGGCGCTCATCGACCTCGATCCCAGGATCGCCGCCAAGGTCACTCTCTCCATAGCCAGGCTCCTGGCCATGCGCGTCAAGGCATACAGCACCAAGCTTCGGGACATCCTTCTTTCATGATCCTTGCCGGGATCGATATCGGAACTAATACCATACGCCTGCTCGTGGCGGATATCAGCGATCAGGGCCACCGGGAACTTTACTCGGGAAGGCAGATCACCAGGCTCGGACAGGACCTGGACCGAACAGGGGTTCTGTCTTCTGAAGCCCAGGAAAGGTCGCTTGCGGCCCTGCGGGAGTATACTACGGTGATCAACAGGTTCCCCGGGTGCCGGACCATGGTCATTGGCACGAGCGCACTGCGGAACGCCAGGAACGCGGCCGAGTTCATCGATACTGTGCGCGATACGACCTCGCTCGGGATCAGCGTCATCAGCGGAGAGCAGGAGGCCAGGCTCACGGTTCTCGGCGTCCGTCGCGCGCTTACCCAGGGCAGGGAGACGGAGAGGGATCCTCTCCGTTCCGCCCTGGTGATCGACATCGGCGGCGGAAGCACCGAACTTATCATTGTCAGAAATGGCGTTCCTGATGCGGTCGCAAGTCTTCCACTTGGCGCGGTCTATCTTACGGAAAGGTTCGTGCGTCATGACCCGCCTTTGCCGGAAGAGTTAGAGGAACTGAGCAGGGAGATCATGCTCCTTCTTGACGCGTGGGAAATCGATATTCTCCGCACGCACGCGTTGAGACCGTCGTCACTAGCCGTGCTTGCCGGCACTGCCGGAACGATCACGACCCTGGCTTCCATGGAGCAGCGGCTTGCAGTCTATGATCCCGCGCGCATCAATGGCTTCATACTGACAAAAGAGGCTCTTGACGGCTGGTCGGACCTTCTTGCCCGGACCAGCGTCAAGGACCGTAGGAACATCACCGGCCTTGAACAGGGCCGCGAGGATATTGTTCTTGCGGGCGCTCTGATCGCGCGGGACATCATGGACCGCTACGGCCGGCAGGAGATGATCGTAAGCGACTGGGGGCTTCGCGAAGGGATCGTGTTCCATCTGGCCGAACAGGAACGACTGTAGATGAAAGAAAGGGACGTGCTTTGATGCGAGATGCCCGTATTCTTATCATGGATGACGACCCGGTTGATCGGGGCAGGATAGAGACATCCCTGCGCGGAAAAGGCTATGACGTAACAGCAGTCGGTCAGGTCGATCAGGCCATCGAAGTGCTGCGGCGAGAGCGCTTTGATCTGTTCCTGACGGACTGCAATATTCCCGGAGTTGACGCTCTGCAGACCTCGGGCGAGGCAAGACGGATCAATCCGGACCTGGCCGTGATCATCATGACCGCATTCGGGACCATCGAGACGGCGGTAAAAGCGATCAAGGCCGGAGCCTATGATTATCTTCCAAAGCCCATCGACCTTGACCAGTTGACCGTTCTTATCGAGCGTGTTTCTGAACGCCAGAACCTGATACGCGAGAACACCCAGCTTCGGGAACAGCTGATCGAACGGTACCGTTTCGATGAGATAGCAAGCACGAGCCACGCAATGGAAGAGGTCATTAATCTCGCCGGCAGGGTGGCGGGAAGCACGGCCACGGTTCTGCTTCGAGGGGAGAGCGGTACGGGCAAGGAACTGATCGCCCGGGCGATACATTACCACAGCCCTCGTTCGGCTCAGGCGCTCATAAAGATCAATTGCGCGGCCCTTCCGGAAACCCTTCTGGAAAGCGAGCTCTTCGGCCACGAAAAAGGGGCCTTTACGGGCGCATCGGCCCGGCGTGCTGGCCGTTTCGAACTTGCGGACAAAGGAACGATCTTCCTCGATGAGATCGGAGATGTCTCGCCGGGTGTCCAGGTGAAGCTGCTGCGCGTACTGCAGGAGCGGGAATTCGAGCGGATCGGCGGGAACCAGACGATCAAGACCGATGTCCGGGTCATTGCCGCGACCAATCGCGACCTTGAGCAGGCCATACGGGAAGGTCGCTTCCGCGAGGACCTGTACTACCGCCTGAACGTGGTCACCATCGCGATCCCTCCGCTGCGCGACCGAAAGGAGGATATTCCCGCGCTGCTTGACCATTTTATCAAGAAGTTCGCAAAGGACAATCGAAAGAAGATAGCAGGCGTTTCTGTCGAGGCCCGGGACGTGCTGATGCGGTATTCCTATCCCGGGAATGTGCGTGAACTGGAGAATATCATGGAACGGGCGGTGGTCCTTGCGAACGGGACGGTCCTCACCGTCGCTGACTTGCCCCTGCACATGCGGTCCGTCGATAGCGAGGAAAAGATCTGTGTCAAAAAGCAGGGGTCGTCGCTGAACGATACGCTGGATACGGTCGAACGGGGATTGATCATCAAGGCGCTGAAGGATGCGGATGGCGTCCAGACCCGGGCTGCCGACCGACTTGGGATCAGTGAACGGGTACTGCGTTACAAACTGAAGAAATACAAGATCCGTGAATCATGAGTTACTTTTCCGGCCTGCCGACGTATTCCGTCAGAACTCTCTTTTCACGATATCGTAGGCGGTATTTCTCTGGGCAGCGGCATAGCCCGCGTCCCTGATCAGACTGACGATCTCCTCACGGGACAACCTGAAGGTCACTCCCGCCGCTGCAACGACATTCTCCTCGATCATGGTGCTCCCAAAGTCATTTGCCCCGAATTCCAGCGCCACCTGGGCGATCTTCGCTCCCTGGGTGACCCAGGATGCCTGGATGTTCGGCACATTGTCCAGCATGACGCGGGAAAGGGCAAGGGTCTTCAGGTACTCCACCGCCGTCGCGGTCCTTCCACCCAGTTCCGTGTTACCGGGCTGGTAGGTCCAGGGAATGAATGCGGTAAAACCGTGCGTCTCGTCCTGGAGATCCCGCACGCGCACAAGGTGTTGAACGATCTCCTCGCGTGTTTCCAGGCCGCCGAACATCATGGTCGCGGTCGTCGGCATGCCAAGGCGGTGTGCCTCGCGCATCACGTCCATCCAGTCCCGCCAGCGGATCTTGTTCGGACTGACCTGCTCCCGCACCCGGTCTACCAGGATCTCGGCTCCGCCGCCGGGGATCGAGTCCAGTCCCGCTTTCTTCAGCCGGATCAGCGTTTCTCCGATGGTGATGTTGGCCTTCCGTGCAACGTAGGTTATCTCGGAAGGGGAAAGGGAGTGGACCTGGACAGCGAATCGCGCCTTGATCGATGCAAAGAGGTCCTCGAAATACTCTATGCCCAGATCGGGATGCACGCCGCCCTGCATCAGGATCTGGGTGCCGCCCAGGGAGATCGTTTCCTCGATCTTCCTGAATATTTCATCCTTGGTGAGAATATAGGCATCGGGAGATCCCTGCTCGCGGTAAAAGGCGCAGAAGCGGCATTTGTTGACACAGACGTTCGTATAATTGATGTTCCGGTCCACGACGAACGTTACCAGCCGTTCCGGATGCAGCCGCTGTTTCACTGCGCTCGCAAGCTCGCCCAGGGTCAAAAGGTCCGCCTCGTTGAAGAGAAAAAGACCTTCAGCAGGATCGAGCCTCTTCCCGCTTCGCACCTTTTCGCTGATATCGCTCAATCCCATATCCGGACCGTTCCGTACAGAGTATCCCGCTCCACCGGCGTTCTTCCTGCCGTGCAGATGAGATCGATGAGTTCGTTCTTGGTCATGATGCCTTCGGTCGTGCCGCCCGCCATTTTCGTGATCCGCTCCTCAACAACCGTTCCGTCAATATCATCGACGCCAAAGCTCAGGGAAACCTGTGTGATCTTTTCCCCCAGCATGATCCAATAGGCCTTGATATGGTCTATGTTGTCCAGGAGAAGCCGGGAAACTGCCAGCGTCTTGAGATCATCGAACCCGGTCGTGAATGCGGCCTTTTTGATCTCCGTGTTCTGTGAATGGAAGCTCAGCGGTATGAACGCGTTGAAGCCGCCGGTCCGGTCCTGGAGCTCACGAAGCGTGAGAAGGTGATCGACCCGGTCCTCGATCGATTCAATATGGCCGTAAAGCATCGTTGCGTTGGACCTGAGCCCTATGCGGTGAGCGGTCTCCATGACCTCGAGCCACCGTGCGCCGGAGATCTTTTCCGCGCAGAGCGTGTTCCTGACGCCGGGTGCGAATATCTCTGCCCCGCCTCCAGGAAGCGATCCAAGGCCCGCCTCGTTCAATTTCATCAGCGTATCGCGCACGCTCAGGCCGGAGAGCTTCGACAGATAATCGATCTCCACCGCGGTGAACGCCTTGAGGTGGATATGAGGAAACTCTCTCCTGAGCGCATTGAGCATGTCGATGTACCAGGAAAAGGGGAGGTCCGGATGAAGACCTGACACAATATGGAACTCGCGCACGCCCGGCTGGGCGCTTCGTGCTTTTTGCAGGATGTCCTCGATGGACATCTCGTATGCGCCGGCCTCGCCGCGGCTCCTGCTGAAAGCGCAGAACTTGCACCGGTTCACGCAGATGTTCGTGGGATTGATGTGCATGTTCTGGACAAAGTAAACGCGGTTCCCGTTCTTTTGCAGGGCAACGTGGGATGCCATGCGGCCAAGAGCAAGGAGGTCATGGGACCGGAACAACGCGATGCCGTCCTCGCGGGAAAGGCGTTCGCCGGCCAACACTTTATGGTGAATAAGTTCGATGGGCATTATGAAGATTACATGCAGTAATGGTTCGCTGTTCGAAGGATCAGTTCTTCTTCGTCAGTGTCCCGGTCGAAGGATCGTAATCATATGCATCGCTCTTCAACGGGAGTCCGGTGGCTGACAACAATTCGGCCAGGTCAGCGGGATACCGCCCGTTGGTGACATGGAAATCCTGAATGGCCTTTCTGGCGGCATCAGCGTGAGCCTTGTCTTCAACGCTTTTCGCGCTTTTCAGCGAATTGACCATCGTAGTGCCGTATTGCTGAGCCGGATTCTTATCATCGGTGCATGCAATAATCGTTGCCATGAGCAACGCGGCAATGAGCACTGCACCTGCGGAGAGCTGTTTCATTGTCCTACCTCCTGTTGGTTCAACGTTCGGCAATAAAAAACAAGCGTGATCTCGATCATCCACGGTAAATGATCTTTCCGTTGACCATGGTCATAATACTGGATTCCGTTTCCCTGAGCAAGCCGGAATAGAAGTCTCCGGTATGGTTACGGGGGAGAGGAACCGCGATCACATCGGCCCTTTTCCCAGGTTCAAGGCTCCCGATATCCTTATCCATTCCCAAAGCTCGCGCCCCTCCTGTCGTTGCCATCACGAGCATGTCCTTTGGCGAAACGCCGCTCTTTCGATGGAGCTTGCAAGCGAACCGCATCTCATCCCAGAGATTAAGGTTTGCCACGCTTGCGAGGCTGTCAGTGCCAAGACCCACGGGAATGCCGGCATCAAGCATTTTATTGAGCGGCATAACTCCGACACGGAGCGTTCGGTTGCTGCGCGGACAGTGGGCAACGGCAGCTCCTCTTCGCTTGATCAGCCGAATGTCACTGTCAGTGACATCTACAGCGTGGACGATCAAGGTATTCGGCCCAAGCATGCTGTAACGATCAAGCAGAGCAATAGAAGAGGGGGCTTGCGCGAGCCATTTACGGTCCCACCTCGCTGCACGATAGAGCGCCACAAGTCCGCTGTGAGAACGGCGCAGGAGCCTGCCTTCCTCACGGCTCTCCGCAGCGTGGATTGAGAGACGAAGCCTTTTCCGTTCGGATACATCATGTATGACGCGGAATGCCTGTTCAGAGACCGTATGAGGCGAGTGGGGTGAGAGACCGAACCGGATCAGGGAGTTGTCCTTTTTGATCAATCCACTGGTGTAAATGAACGGTTTTGACGGATCCATGGAGATGATCTCCTGGAACACATAGGCGCGAACACCGCTTCCTGGCAAATGCGCGGGACTTATGCCATGGGTGCATATTTCTCCGATCGTTGTCGTGCCTGTGCTGACAAGAGCGTTGACATTTCGCTTCACAGCAGCGCCATAATCCTCCCGGGTCAGCTCTCTTTTTTCTTTTATCAGGTCAAGCACCCAGGAACTGTAGGTTCTGGACTTCAGTCGTTCCAGAAGCGGAGGGATCTCCAGATGGGTGTGAACATTGACCAGCCCGGGCATGACAAGAGCGTTCTGAAGCGTGATAATCCTTTCTGTGGGATAGGATTTACGCAAAACGTCAATGGGACCATGCCCCTGAATCTTCCCGCTTTTAATGAGGATAGCCCATCGGCTTTTGGGAAACTGTCCTGTTTTAATGAGAATTTTCTCTGCTATAATCAGCATACACGTACTTCTTACCATTCCTACGTATAAAATGTCAAAGATCTGAAAGTGACATAATTTGTCATATAAAGTGACGACATTAGTAACTTGTCGATAATAAATGCTACAATCCTGTTGAAATTACAGCTTATTATATTGGCATGGTACGTGCAGTTATAATTAATGACTAGGGAAATTATTCTGCTTTAGGTCTGAGAGGAGGTGAGAATCCCATAGAAGACCTTGAGCGAACATTGCAGTATGTTGTGTAGTAACATAATATTAATAGACTATATGGGAGGTATCACAATGCTTAAGAATAAAAAAGGTTTTACGCTTATCGAACTCCTGATCGTGGTGGCCATCATCGCCATTCTGGCGGCCATTGCTATCCCGCAGTTCGCTCAGTATCGTATCAGAGGATATAACGCGAGCGCGAACACTGACCTTCGGAACTGCCGTACATCAGAGGAAGCCCTTTTTGCTGATTGGCAGCGATATGGATCTTCTGAACTTGCAGTCCTTCCAGGTACAGGTGGTAGCGCAGGCGTTGAAATATTGGGTCCTGGCGCATCTCCCAACCTTCCGATTCTCACTCTGACCGATGCTGTTGTAGCGCCTCGCGGAATTGGAATTGCTTTGGGAAATAATGTGCTGATTCATGCCGCAAATGATGCTGCATGGGCGTCCTATGTCGTGGAAAGCAAACATGTGCAGGGAGATACACTGTATGCTGCAGACGGTGATTCCACAGCAAACTACAGGCAGACAAATTCTACCTGGGTAGCGGCTGCAATCAATGGTAATGCGTGCTGTACGGCAAATACTGCTGTTGCATTCCCGACTTCGGTGACTGGAACCAATGAATATGGAGCAGCTCCCTGGCTTGCCATGTAAATCCAGCTAAATTTCCTCGCTTCTTTCATCAACTCGGATCGCACTTGCGGTCCGAGTGTTTTTTTATTATAATATGTTTTGCGTTTTAGTGGTAAAAAAAAGGGGGGGCTGCGTGAAGGCTCTTGAGACTCAAGGCATATCAAAAGGATTTGCTGGAAATATCGGCGTCAAGAGGATACAGGCGCTGTCCGATCTGAACTTGCAGATCGACCAGGGTGAAGTCTTTGGATTTCTCGGCCCAAATGGTGCGGGTAAATCAACGTCTATTAAAATATTATTGAATCTCATTTATCCGGACTCCGGTCGCGCAACCATTATGGGCAAGGACGTGAAGGAGAAGGAGGCGCGAAGGCGCGTAGGTTATCTTCCTGAAAACCCCTATTTCTATGACTATCTGTCCGCCGATGAATTACTCTGGTTCGCCGGACGTGTTTCTGGAATTGACAAAGAAGAGTTGAAAATTCGTGCTGACATGCTGCTTCACAAGGTAAATCTGCAGAAGGCGCGTTCAAGACATATAAGAACTTACTCAAAAGGGATGGTGCAGCGCGCTGGTCTTGCAATGGCGCTGATTCATAATCCGGACATCATTATTCTCGATGAACCCATGAGCGGACTTGATCCCCTCGGAAGAAAGATGGTGGGTGATTTGATACTTGACCTAAAATCCCAGGGGAAAACGGTTTTCTTCTCCTCCCATATTCTGACAGATATCGAGCGGTTCTGCGACAGGGTTGGCATTATTGTGGGGGGGGAACTGCAACTGATGGATACATTGGACAACTTGTTAAAGAATAATGCGACGCTTGAGGATATTTTCCTGAAGGTCGTAGAAACAGCAGGCGGAGGGAACGAGGCATGATAGTACTCTGGCCGATAGCGGCAATCACTTTCAAGGAAGGCATCAGGGACAGGGCTCTTTACGGTATAACGCTTTTTGCGCTATCGCTTCTGGGTTTCAGCCTCCTGCTTTCGAACATGGCGCCCCGTGATGTCGGGAAGGTGGCTGTGGATATGGCGCTTTCCACTATATCATTCGCTGGTTTGCTCCTCGTCTTGTTCGTGGGAATTAATCTCATGGCAAAGGACCTGGACAAGAGAACGATCTACTCGGTCCTGTCCAGGCCTGTTTCCCGATCGGAGTACGTCGTCGGTAAATTCTTCGGGCTGTGCCTCCTGATCGTCGCAGTTGTGGTTTTCTTGAGCATATTTGCGCTTCTCTCCATCCTCATGCTCAAATTGAGTTACCCGAATTACTTTGAAAAGTTCGCCTGGTCCCTGGTAATCCTCGCGATCACATTCGAGGGCGCTATGCTGATACTTCTGTCAGCGATCAGTTTTTTCTTCGCTTCCCTGACGTCAACGTCTTTTGTCACGCTTGTGCTGACGGTCATATCCTACCTTATCGGAAACTCTATCCGTGACGTGAAAGCTCTAGTGGAGTCGCCCGCAGCGGCCGGTATCCAGATATCGCCTGTCATGGTTAAAACCGTGCAAGCCGCATACTACCTTTTCCCAAATCTCTCTTTGTTCGATGTCAAGATACAGGCTGCCCATGGCCTTCCGATCCCCTTAAACTATATTCTCCTGCTTTTATTGTATTTTGTCGTCTATTCCAGCCTGGTGATCACGCTTGCGGCGCTGATTTTCAGGCGCAAGGAGTTCCCCTGATGCGGAGGCTGTTGACGGCTGTCATATTCATGCTTCTTTGTATTGCGCACGTCGTTATTCTGGAAAAGGCGTCGGAGAGCAGGAATACGCTCCCTGTAGTCAATGATACCGAGGAGATGGTTTTACCATCGTCGGTCCTGAAGATATCGTCCGGCGAATTCGACTCGCTCGTATCGGATTACCTTTTCCTCAAAATGCTGGTGTTTGCTGGTGAAAAAACAGACGAACGCGGAAGTGTGATCATGACTGATCAGGAATGGAGGCTGTTCTATCAAACGCTTGAAGCGTCGAGCGATCTGGATCCCTATTTTGTCGATCCCTATTTCATCGGCAATGCGTTTCTGACCTGGGATGGGAACATGATCAAGGAGGCCAACGCTCTTTTGGAGAAGGGGAGCCGCCACCGCGATTGGGATTGGTCACTGCCTTTTTTTCTAGGGTTTAATCACTTTTTCTTTTTGGATGACAACGAAAAAGCCGGCACATATATGATGGAAGCGGCGCGCAGACCCGGAGCCAGCCCGAGTTTGGCAGGACTAGCGTCGAAACTTGCGTTCAAAGCCAATCGTGTCGAGACGTCAATCGCTTTTTTGGAAGAGATCCGGAATAGCACCGAAGACGAAAGCCTCAGGAAACTCTACGAGACCAGGATTGAAGCGTTGAGGGCGATCCTTGTGTTGGAACAGGCGGTGGACGTTTACCGGAAAAAATACACGAAAAGGCCTCTGGAAATAGGTGATTTGATAACGGCAAAGATCATAGCGGAAATTCCGGTTGATCCATATGGAGGAAGGTTCTATATCGACAAATCGGGATCGATAAAAACGACGAGTGAAAAAGAGTTACTGCCGCATCGCAGATGATGATGCCGCATGCGCATGTTGCGGTTGTTGTATTTAGGTAACGGGTGTATCGCCTACCGTCCCATCCGCTTCTCTTCCTGCCTCATATCCAGCTGTTTCAGCCGTTCTATATTCTTGTTCAGTCGGTCGTTTTCGCGCCTCGCGTCAAGAATGGCCTTGATAGCGTGACGCCAGTTGCGCGCATCATTGGTCAGTTCGTGATTTGGATACTGCGTAATGAACTCATCAAGCTTTGCAAGGGACTGTGCATAGTCTTTCTGCTGGTTGTCCGCCGATACATAGACCATGGCTATGCCGTACAGGGCAAATGCGGACTCCGGTGAGTTTGGATGGTCTTGCATGATCTTGCGATACGCATCGATTGCTCCCGTGAAATTCCCGGCTGTTGCAAGTTCGGAAGCATGTTTGACCTGCAGCGCTTCGGCTGACTCCCGAGATCCGGGATGGGCGCCGGGAAAGATGGCGCATCCGGCGACAGCCAAGGAGAGAGTAAATATCCCGATCAGGTAAAACTTGGTCATCCGGTCCTCCGTTTGTCGATCACATACACGCTCTTGGGTATCGTTTTCGCGTAGTCCTTGAGTTCAGCGGCGATCTCGGATGCTTCAAGCGGGCTGTTGATCTGGCGCCGTTCGTTAGTGACGATCGCGATCGATATGGTCATGATCGGGAACTTCATGTCGATTCCTTGACGCGTCTTACCCAATATGTACCCATTCTTCAGGTCTGATTCTTCATAAAATTCCTGGATACGTCGGTCAAAGCTGCTGATGACCTCTTCACAGATCGGCCGCATGCGTTCAGGAACGGTTATAACGACGAAATCATCTCCGCCGATATGTCCGGTGAAATCATCGGACGCGCCCTTTACCTTGACCGCGTGTTCGATAATATGCGCCGTTTCCTTGAGAACTTCGCTGCCCTGGGCATAGCCGTAGCGGTCATTATAGGATTTGAAATTATCGAGGTCAAACGTACACAGCGCGAGCGGGAGTTTGTTCTCGATCCTTTTCTTGAGGATATTTTCAATGGCGATCCCGCCGGGGAGACGGGTCAGGGGACTGGCATCGAGATACATCTCTTCCAGTTTTTTGAGCCGTGCTGCCATATCTACAAAGGCAGTGGAAAGGACCCCGATCTCGTCGCTGGTCTTGATCTGGGGGTCATAGCTGAAATTGCCTTCAGCGATCTGTCGCGTGGCGACCTTGAGCTTGTTGATAGAAGAGGAAATATGATGCGTTACAACAAGGCTGCCGAGGATCCCGAGCAGGATGCTGAGGATCGAAAGCAGTGCCGTCATGAAAAATGCAGACCTTCCGATAAAGCGGATCTGCTCCATTTTCGTGTCACGGGCCTTGCTTGCCTTGCCCGACTCTCCTCGCAGAAGCTCTATGATCTTTTCAGATTTCTTTTTTAGCTGGCCATTCGATATTTTCTGCGCCTGCTCCCGCTTTCCAGCCTGAATGAGTCCGACCTCTTTCTGGAAAAAACCGGTATATTCAGTGTACAGGGTCTCGAGTTTGTCGAAAGAGGCATATCCGTGATTCGGCAGGGTTTTTATGGTGTTGAACCATTGACGAAATTCTTCGCCGCGCTTCAGGAAGAGGGTCTTCATATCCGGACTATTGAGAATGAGGTAACGCTTTTCGTAGGTATCCTGGGCAATGATCGCTTCCAGCATTTTGTCCGATGCATCCTGGATGGGAACGTCCACGGTAACGATGCTGTTCGTCAAATTATTGAGTCGTTGAAGACTGATGAGTGCATAGGACACGACAACAACGGTCAGAAGTACCAGGACCATGTATCCGGCAAGCATTTTGCTCGCGATATCGAGACGACCGAACAGCTCTTTAGGAGTCAGGAACTCGAGGAATGCGGAGGGAACTATGTCGGTCAATTTTGAAATTCGAAAATTCACGCCTTTAGCTTAACAAACCTTCCCAAGAATGTCAAATATTTCATTATTATTCAGGTGATTCGTCCTGGATCGCACTCTCGGGAACATCCTGGATCTGCTCATCGCAGTATCGCCGCGGTTCCGTCCCGGGAAGAAAAGCTTCTCGCAAGGATACGGTGCATTGTTCGGAACTCAACAGGCCTGACCGTGGATCGATGTTCTTGAAGATGATATTGGCAGGAACGGGAAAATCCGCTGGCTCGGTCCCCCTGAGAGCCTGCTTCATGAATGTCATCCAGAGGGGAAGCGCTGCCCGGGCGCCGGTGGCTTTTGAACCGAGGCTGCGCTGATCATCATAGCCCACCCATACGCCGGCAGCCAGGGTCGGTGTATATCCTATGAACCAGGCATCCCGATAATCATTGGTGGTGCCTGTTTTGCCGGCGACCGGGCGGCCGAGTTCCCGTGCTTTCCACCCTGTGCCGCGTTCCACGACGCCTTTCAGCAGATTGGTGATAATATACGCTGTTTCCGGCCTCATTGCTTGAACAGGCGCCGGTTCATTGGAATAGAGTATGCGACCAGTGCTGTCGGTGATCTGGATGATCGCCACCGGATCGAGCCGGATGCCCTGATTGGCAAAAGTCGCGTAGACCGACGTAAGCTCAAGCAGAGTAATGTCCGAACTACCCAAGGCGAGAGAAGGGACTTCCTTCAACGCGCTATTAATACCCAGTTTTTTTGCAAATCTCACGGCATCTTCCATCCCTATGTCGGCAAGGAGCCTGACCGTAGGAACATTTAAGGACTGGGCCAGCGCCTTTCTGAGCGTCACGCTACCCTGGAACGTGCGGGTAAAGTTTTCAGGCATCCACGTGTTTTTTCCGTCCAGCTTAACGGTCAAAGGGGCATCTGTGAGCCGATCTACGGCACTGTAGCCCTTTTCAATGGCAGCGGCATATACCACGGGTTTAAAGGCCGATCCCGGTTGCCTGAGAGCCTGCCAGGCACGGTTGAACTGACTTTCAGCATAGTCACGTCCCCCGACCATGGCAAGAATATGCCCGGTAGACGGAGAAATAACCACGAAGGCGGCCTGTACTTTGTATCCATCCGCAGCGGGTCGTTTCGTGTTTTTTTCCAGAGTTGCGAGCCAGGAGTGGACGCTGTCCTCTGCATAAGATTGAAGCGTATCATCGATGCTCGTATAAATATTCAATCCGCCTGAATAAAGGATGCCGGAACCAAACCGCTCCTCCACTTTCTGGCGAATATATTCCACAAAATACGGCGCAGGATTGGGACCTTTCTGGACAAACTTCCGCTGATCAGGAAGGGGGCTCCGGTCCGCTTCGGACGCAGCCTCCTCAGATATGACCTTTAGCACCGTCATCCGCTGAAGAACATAAGAGCGTCTCTTTCTGGCGCCATCTGGCGAGAGGAAGGGGGAATAGTATTTTGGCGAGCGGGGCAAGCCGGCAAGAAGTGCGCATTCCGCCAAGGTAAGATCACGGGAATTCTTTCCGAAATAGGTCTGAGCAGCTGACTCGACGCCGTATGCACCGTTCCCGAAATAGATCTGGTTCAGGTAAAAGGACAGTATCTCTCTTTTTGTGTACCGCTGCTCGATCTTCAGTGCCAGAAGCATTTCTTTGAGTTTCCGCCGATAGTTCCTTTCCGGTGTCAGAAAGAGCACCTTGGCAAGCTGCTGGGTGAGCGTGCTGCCGCCCTCCAGGATCTTCCCGGCACGGATGTTCCGATAGGATGCGCGAAGGATGCCGCGGACATCGACACCGAAATGCGAGTTAAAGCGCGCGTCCTCGGTAGCGATCAACGCTTTGATAAGCATATCCGGAACATCATTGATGTTCACCGGCGTCCGGTTCTCGAGAAAAAACTCGGCCAACAGCCGGTTAGAGCTTGAGTAGACCCGGGTTGTGATGCTCGGCTTATATTCTTCGAGCTGATGCACCTCGGGAAGGTCCCATACTGAATAGAGAATGAGGCCGATAGCGCCGCCGATCGCGATTGCCGTGATCACGAGCGCAAGAAGGCCCAGCGTTGTCCTTATATTCATGGAGTTCATTATACAACTGCTCATGTTGTTTTCACAAGATTGTCTCATGGACGCGGTAAGTAGCGTGGGATATCGAAAACAAGTGAATTGAAAAATGACTTGCAATTGTTACCGCAATGTGATATTAAGAACCATCACTCTGAGATTTATTTCGGGAGTGGGCAGGTTCCTTGCCCACTCTTTTTATTTGGCTGCAACCACTAAATGTCTGATATTATTGGTAAAATAAAGCATCACTTGGTCCCTATCCTCGATGCAAAAGGTCTCACGCTCTGGGATCTTGAGTTTAAGAAGGATGGACCCAAATGGTTGCTCCGTCTCTTCATCGACAGGGAAGGAAGCGGAGTAACTCTCGACGACTGTGAATCCGTGAGCAGGGACCTGAGCATGGTGCTTGATGTCGAGGATGCGATACCTCATGCCTACACGCTTGAGGTATCTTCTCCCGGACTGGACCGGACGCTCTCTCGCTTGGAGCATTACCAGAAATGCCTGGGAAAGCTCATTCGCATCAAGACGTTCCAGGCCATCGATGGTCAAAAGGTATTTCGCGGGGTACTGAAGGACCTGCAAGGCACTATCGTGGTGCTCGGAACCGATAGCGGGACAGACCTGACATTGTCAATGGAAAACATCGCGAAAGCTTCGCTTGAGGTGGTTCTGTAGTCATGTGGTGCGAAGCTATCGGACGTCCTCATTCCGAGAATCCACATATCGTGCGGTTTTGCAGAACGCACAGCTGACTATCGTCTTTATTTTCATTCAGGAGGCAGGAGATCTATGGGCCAGGAGTTGATTCAAGTCGTTGATCAGATCAGCAAGGAAAAGGGCATTTCCAAGGAAATGGTGATCGAGGCTGTAGAAATGGCGCTGGTTAGCGCGGCGAAAAAGAAATACGGTGCGCAGCGGATCGCAGTGCAGATCGATCCGAAGCGTGGCGATATCCTGATGTATGCCTATAAGAAGGTGGTTGCCACGGTCGTAAATCCCGAGGAAGAGATCACTCTTGAAGAAGCGCAAGGGCTTTTTCCTGAAGCGCAGATGGACGGCGAGGTGCCTCTCCAAGTGGAGTTCGAGGGCTTCGGACGTATTGCCGCACAGACAGCTCGCCAGGTGATCGTGCAGAAAGTGCGGGAAGCGGAACGAGATGTGGTGTTCAAGGAGTTCAACGACAAGATCGGCCAATTGGTGAACGGTATTGTTTTGCGTCATGAGAAAGGCGCCTACTTCATCGATCTCGGAAAGACCGAGGCGGTCCTTCCGGCGCGGGAACAGGTGCCCCGGGAGAATTACCGGCGCGGTGACAGGATCCGCGCCTATGTGCTGGAAGTAAAAGATACCTCGAAGGGACCACAGGTCGTTCTCTCCCGCAGCCATCCGGAATTCGTAGCGAAACTGTTCGAGATGGAAGTTCCCGAGATCTACGAGAATATCGTGGAAATCAAAGGAGTGGTCCGCGAGGCTGGTGATCGTACGAAGATTGCCGTTGCATCAAAGGATTCCCAGGTAGACCCCGTGGGAGCGTGTGTCGGCATGAAGGGCGCCCGGGTGCAGGCAGTCGTTCGGGAACTTCGCGGTGAAAAGATCGACATCATCCCATGGTCCGAGGATCCCCGGGTATACATTGCAAAAGCCCTTAGCCCTGCGGTCGTCGAAAAGGTCGGCGTTACCGAGGAAGATCAGGCTGCACTGGCCGTTGTGGCCGATGCGCAGCTTTCGCTCGCTATCGGGAAAAAGGGACAGAACGTTCGTCTTGCCGCAAAGCTGTCCGGCTGGAAGATCGATATTCTCAGCGAGTCTGAATACGAACAGGAGCGCCAGAAAGAACGGGATCAGGAGATCGAGGCCGCTATTGCCGAGGAAACAAGAAAGATGGCCGAGGAGACCGGTGAAGCTGAAAGTGCTGCTGCAGAGTCGAGCGACACTGCTGATTCAGCTCTCCCAGAAGAGGCGACAGGTCTTTTGGGTATCGAAGGTGTCGGTCAGAAGACCGCAGAACAGCTAACTCAGGCAGGCTACGATACCATCGAAAAGGTGGCGGCCATGAACGACGAGGAGATCCTTGCGGTGCCGGGTATCGGTGACCGTATGGCCCAGAAGATTCTGCTCTCCGCCCGCGCCCTTTTGAACAAGGAATAATAGACGGCTCATTACGATGAAACATCAACCGGAACGGACGTGCATCGGTTGCAGAAACACCTTTCCCAAGGATCAGGTGGTCAGGATCATCGCTGGCCCGCAGGGGGTCGTGATCGATTATCGTGAAAAACTGCCGGGACGGGCCGCCTATGTATGCGCGAAACCGGCATGCATTATTCAGGCCTTGACCCGTGATGTGTTGTCCCGTGCGCTCAAGACAAGGCTGGCGGTCGTTCCAGACAGAGGCGCTGTTATTACCATGATCGCCGATGCTGCCCAGCAGCGGATCCTTTCGCTGCTCTCCATGGCAGAAAAAGCGGGAAAACTTGCAACCGGTTCTTCCGCGGTAATCGATGCGCTTCAAAAGAAGCGTGTTCTTCTTCTTTTGTTTGCAGAAGATCTGTCCGAAGGCACCCGGGGGAATATTGCCGCTGCAGCTGGTGCAGGCATCGTCCGGATGATGACGATGTTCCATAAAAATGAACTGGGCCCGCTGCTCGGCCGCGAAGCTGCCGGTGTCTGTGCAATTCTCGACAAAGGATTCGCTGACGCGATCTGGAACGAAAGCGAACGTGTAAAAAACTTGCGAAATGGGCATCAGTAGAGTACAATGACGCTGCAGATGAGGGGGAATGGTATTGTATGACGGTGATCAGGGTACATGAACTGGCAAAAAAACTGGGCGTCGAAAGCAAGGACCTCATATCCGTTCTGGAACGGATGGGCATCAAGGACAAGACGCCGACAAGCGGCCTTGATGACAAAGAGACCAAGTCCCTGATCGAAAAGCTCAAGGCTATCCGCAAGGAAAAAGAAAAGCAGAAACAGGATAAACCTGTCACCGCAGCTTCGCTCGCTTTGTCGAAAGAAGAGCGCTTGAAGAAAGCGGCTGCCCTCATCGGTAAGTTCTCATCGACGCTCGAAAAGCCCGGCGCAAAACCCAAACCAGCGCCAATTCCTCCGGTGATCAAACCCGTACCTCCTGTGATCGCGCCGGCTTCGGCTGAAGTCGCTGTTTCTGACGCGCAGAAAACGCCTTCCGCAGAGCAGGTTGCACCGCAGTCGCCGGCCTCGCCTTCACCTGCATCACAGGCGCAGGTTGCAAGACCATCAGCACCGCGGCCTTATACTCCCTCAGCTCCCGGACAACGATTTACTCCTCAGCGGCCGGGGATGCCTCCGCGCAGAGGTTCCACTCCCTTTGCGCCGGTGCTCGAACCATCGCTGTTCAACCAGCCGCCCGTTCCCGGTGCGCCTGCTCCCGGCGGAAAGCCAGCCAAAAAGAAATGGAAAAAAGGTGAAGGCAAGGATGACCGCGATTTCCGCGAGAAGCCTTCATTCAAAAAACTACCCGATATCAAGACGTTGCCTTCGGGTAAACGCCCTCATCGGAAAGATGAACGTCATGGTCAGCAGACCGACCTGGCGGACATCACAAAGCCCCGGAAAAAGGTCGTCAAGATCCAGGAAGGATGCACGATCAAGGAGTTCGCGGAAGTACTTGGGCAGAAGGTTGGCGACATCATCAAGAAGCTCATGACCATGGGCTTCATGGCCACGCAGAACCAGACCATGGATATGGATGCAGCTCTGCTTATCGCAGAAGAGTACGGAGTCAAGGCGGAAGTGGCGACTATCGAGACCGCGGAAGACGTGCTCGAGGAAAAGGCAGACGCCGCAGAGTCTCAGGTTCCGCGGCCGCCGGTGGTCACGATCATGGGCCATGTGGACCACGGAAAGACCTCGCTGCTCGACGCCATCCGCGAAGCGAACGTCGTCTCCCGCGAAGCAGGCGGTATAACGCAGCATATCGGCGCCTATCAGGTCAGCCTGAAAGGCCGTGAGATCACGTTCCTCGACACTCCCGGCCACGAGGCATTCACCGCCATGCGCGCCCGGGGCGCCAAGGTCACCGACATAGTGATCCTGGTCGTTGCCGCTGACGACGGCGTCATGCCGCAGACCCGCGAGGCCGTGAACCATGCGAAGGCGGCTGGCGTGCCGATCATCGTGGCTATCAACAAGATCGACAAGCCCGATGCCAAGCCTGAACGGATCAAGCAGGAATTGTCGGACCTGGAGCTGATCCCCGAGGATTGGGGTGGTCAGACGATCTTCTGCGAGGTGTCCGCAAAAAAGCGTGTCGGCCTGGAGCACTTGCTCGAAATGATCCTGATCCAGTCTGACGTTCTTGAATTAAAGGCAAATCCCGACAAAATGGCCAGGGGAACGATCGTCGAAGCGAAACTTGACAAAGGCCGTGGTCCAGTGGCGACGGTCCTCGTACAGTCCGGCACCCTTCGCCAGGGAGATGTTTTTGTTTCCGGCGCGATGTTCGGCAGAGTCCGCGCGCTCAATAACGACAAGGGTGAGCGCGTCGAAGCAGCAGGACCGGCTGTTCCCGTCGAAGTTATCGGCTTCTCCGGCGTTCCCGGAGCAGGTGAGCGCTTCGTGGTGCTCGAGGAGGAGCGAAAGGCCCGCGCCATAGCAGAGTTCCGAGCGCATAAACAGCGTACCGCGGAGATGTCCGCAATGAAGAAGGTGACCCTCGAGGATCTGCACAGCCAGATTCAGGAGGGGACTGTTAAAGAGCTCAATATCGTGCTCAAGGCTGACGTGCAGGGTTCCGCCGGCGCAATCGTCGACGCATTGGAGAAGCTCTCGACCCCCGCGGTCAAGCTCAAGGTCATCCATAATTCCGTCGGCGCCATCAATGAGACCGACGTGATGCTCGCCGCAGCGTCGAATGCAATTATCATCGGATTCAATATCCGTCCCGATTCCAAGGCTGCAGACATTGCCCAGCGGGAAGGCGTCGATATCCGCGTCTACAACATCATCTACAACATCATCGACGATATCAAGGCCGCAATGGAAGGGCTCCTTGAACCGACGCTCAAGGAACGGATCCTTGGCCACGCCGAGGTCCGCCAGACCTTCCATGTGTCCAAGGTCGGGACCATTGCAGGCTGCTCGGTCACCGATGGTGTCATGACCCGTCAGAACGACGGTGTCAGGGTACTGCGCGACAACGTGGTTGTCTATACAGGAAAACTGCACTCCCTTAAACGGTTCAAGGACGATGTTCGCGAGGTCCAATCGGGATACGAGTGCGGCCTTGGCATCGAGAACTTCAATGATATAAAGATCGGCGATGTTATCGAGGCCTTTGTTGTTGAGAAAATAGCGACAAAACTGTAACTTCAGCATGTTCATTGGCGTCTGCACCATCGAACTCCACATCCCGGATAGCGGTTCGCTCAAGACGAAGCGTCATTCGCTCAAGAGCCTAAAGGACCGCATCCGGGCAAGGTTTAACGTGTCCGTGGCTGAGGTGGACGACAACGATCTGTGGCAAAAAGTGACCATGGCGGTTGCTGCGGTCAGCAATGATAAAACCCACCTCAATCAGACCTTGGACCATGTGCTGGACCTTGTCAGGTCGGTGCCTGAAGTGAGCCTGCTGGATTATCAGATAGAAATCCTATAAATCCGAGTGCCTTTATTACGCTAGCGCATCATGCAATCAGCAGGGAGAGGGAAATATGTCCTGCTCGGATGCACCGAAGGAGCGCAGCGAACACTATGTCAAAACCTTCCTACAAACGTGCAGATCGCGTGAGCGATCAAATGCGTCAAGAGATCGCCGATATCCTCATGCGAAAGATCAAGGATCCGCGCATCGGATTCGTCACGATAACCGAAGTGGATGTGTCTGATGATCTCAGGAACGCAAAGGTCTTTGTGAGCGCTTACGGCTCGGACAAAGATGCTACGCTCAAGGGTCTCCAAAGCGCCGCAGCTTTTATCCGGTCAGAACTGGGGAAACGGATGCGGATGCGGTTCGTGCCTGAACTTCTTTTCCGGTACGACGAGACTGTGGAACGCGGCGCACACATCATGGAACTCCTGCATGACATTGAAAAGAAAGACAAGGGCGGCTCGAACGATGAAGGGAATTCCTGATATTATCGCGGCCCTCAGGCCGTGCCAATCGGTCCTTATTTCGGTCCATAAAAATCCGGATGGTGACGCACTGGGCTCCCAACTCGCGCTTATGCGTGCTCTGGAGCGATCAGGGAAAAGGGTACATGCACATAATCTGGACCCGGTACCTGAAATCTATCGTTTTCTCCCTGGAGTAGAACGGATTACCTCCGGCGCGAAGGTGGCAGGATCCTACGATGCCTTCATGGTCCTTGACGCGGATCCGCCCAGGACCGGCTTGTTCGACGGGATCTATCCGGCACCCACTCTGATCAACATAGACCACCATGTCACGAATCCACTGGCATGGCCTCTCACCTGGCTAGATCCCCATGCAACTGCTACAGGTGAAATGATTTATCATCTTGTGCAGGAAATGGGGACCGATATCGACCGGGAAATGGCGCTGTGCCTGTACACCGCGATTTTTACCGATACCGGTTCTTTCCGTTACACCAATACGACCCCCTCCTGCATGCGCATTGCCGCTGATCTCATCGAAAAGGGCGCAGACACATGGCTCGTGACGGAAAATGTCTATGAATCCTATACCTACCGGCGGATAAAGCTGCTCGGGATTGTTCTTTCCGGCATGGTGCGCCACAATGACGACAGAATCGCTCATGTGCTGGTAACCGAGGAAATGTACCAGCAGACTGGTGCAAGCGCAGAAGATACTGATAATTTCGTTAATTATGTTCGTGCGGTAAAAGGCGTCGAGGTTGCCATCCTCTTTCGTCAGACCGGAAAGAACCAGTACAAGATCAGCCTGCGATCCAAGGGCAGGGTGGACCTGTCCGCAATGGCTCAAGCACTTGGCGGGGGAGGTCATAAGAACGCGGCCGGCGGCGTCCTTGACGGATCCTTCGACGAAGTCTGTCGCAAGGTCGTAACCGCTGCTGAAAAGGTCTTGGCAGATCAGCTTGGTGCACCCCGGGCCTGAGCATGAACGGGGTTCTCATCATCAACAAACCACGAGGATGGACGTCTCACGACGTGGTAGCCAAGGTGCGGCGCCTTCTCGGCGTTGCCAAGGCCGGCCACACCGGGACCTTGGACCCCCTTGCCACCGGGGTACTCGTTGTATGTGTCGGCAAGGCCACGCGACTGGCACGCTATCTGGAATCTGATGACAAGGAATACGAAGCAGAGATCCGCCTGGGAACGATCACCGATACCCTGGACACTGACGGCCGGATCTTGGAAACGAAAGTATACGAATCCCCTTCTGAAAAGTCCGTACGTGAGGCGCTCAACGCTTTTACTGGTGTTATCAAGCAGCGACCTCCTTCATTCTCAGCCATCAAGATCCATGGCATACCATCCCATCGTCTCGCACGATCGGGAGATGCGAGAGAACTGCCTGAGCGGCAGGTAACGATCTTTTCACTGGAACTGCTTCATTACCAAGACCCCTGCATCCGGGTTGCTGTTCGTTGCTCCAAAGGCACCTACATCCGTTCCTTAGCAGCTGACATAGGCGACAGATTGGGCGCCGGAGCATGCCTGTCTGTGCTGATCCGGACAAAGGCTGGGGCATTCGGACTTGAACGTGCTATTACGATCGAGCAGCTGGCAGATCTTGTCGTTAAGAACGAAACACAAAGGGTACTGCTGCCTCCGGCCGAGGTTCTCAATGGCTTTTCATCCCTGAAAATGTCCGAGCAAGAGTGCCGTCTGGTCGCCCATGGAAATGCGGTTACGATAACGGACGATCGTGGAGAGATCGGAAATGAGGAGCAGGTGTGCCTCCTCGACCGGTCCGGCAGCCTTATTGCCGTTGGCAAACGGTCCGGAAGCACGATCCAGCCAGAAGTTGTACTTGTCTGATTTATTCATAAACAAGCATAAAACACTTTACAACAGCTTGTAAATATGATATTTTACATCGCTTCAAAGCTTCACAAATTCAACGGAAAGGGGGGTGACTGATGGACAAGGACAAGAAATCAAACCTGATATCTACCTACCGCAGACACGCCTCGGATACCGGTTCCCCGGAGGTTCAGATCGCGCTCTTGAGCGGGCGTATCAACCACCTTACCGAGCATCTGCAGGCGCACAAGCAGGACCATCACTCGCGGCGGGGTCTTCTCAAGATGGTCGGACAGCGTCGTCGCCATTTGGAATACCTGCGAGTGAACGATATGGATCGTTATCGTCAGATCGTCGAGAAGCTCGGCTTGCGCAAATAGGCAAACGACAACTTTCACGTTGGCACAAGAAATGAGGATGAATGGCAACAACCGTAGAAGCTGAAATTGGTGGAAAGCGATTGATCCTTGAAACCGGGATCATGGCAAAACAGGCAAGCGGCGCTGTCGTCGCACGATACGGTGATACCGTCGTGCTGGCGACTGCGGTCGCATCCAAAGTGGAACGGGAGAACGTTGATTTTCTTCCGCTCACGGTGGATTACCAGGAAAAGGCCTATTCGGCAGGCAGGATCCCGGGTGGTTTTTTCAAGCGCGAGGGCCGTCAGTCGGAGAAAGAGATCCTTACGTCGCGGCTCATTGACAGGCCAATGCGGCCGCTGTTCCCGGACGGATACTATTTCGATACGCAGATCATTGCTTCTGTCCTGTCCATTGGTGATGAAAGCTCCATGGACCTGATGGGCATGATCGCGTCATCTGCAGCGACATCGATCTCCGACGTCCCTTTTAACGGTCCTATCGGCGCTGTCCGGATAGGATTTATAGAAGGGAAATTCATCGTCAACCCCGGGATCAAGGAGATCGAAGCATCATCCCTCAATCTCGTTGTCGCGGGGACTGCTGATGCCATCATGATGGTCGAAGGCGGCGCGAAAGAGCTGAGCGAGGATCAGATGCTGGAGGCCCTCGAAACTGCACATCAGGAGATCAAAAAGATCGTGGCGCTGCAGAAAGACCTGATGAGCAAGGTCGGGAAGACCAAGCGGGTCGTTAAGACCGTTGAGCTCGACAAGGACCTTGAGAAGGAAGTGGCTGCTCTTGCCATGGATCGCCTCAAGACAGCGATCGTAATCCCGGACAAGATGGAACGCCAAAAGACCCTGGACGTCCTTCTCGGCGAGATCAAGGAAAAGCTGAAAAAAGAGGACGATCCTACGCGCAAGCTTCAGATCTCCAAGATCTTCGTCAACATAGAGAAAGATGAAGTTCGCAGGATCATCCTTGAGAAGAACGTCCGTGCCGATGGAAGAAAGCCTACAGAAATACGGCCTATCAGCAGCATGGTGGGACTGCTTCCCCGGACCCATGGATCCGCACTCTTTACTAGGGGAGAGACCCAGGCGCTCGCCGTAGCGACACTGGGGACGTCGGAAGATGAACAGCGCATTGACGCATTGGAAGGCGAATATTACAAGACCTTCATGCTCCACTACAACTTCCCGCCATTCAGCGTAGGTGAAACCAAGCCGTTACGCGGACCCGGGAGAAGGGAAGTAGGACATGGAGCTCTCGCCGAGCGTGCATTACGTCCGGTGATCCCGACCAAGCAGGAGTTCCCTTATACCATCCGCCTGGTCTCCGATGTGCTCGAATCGAACGGTTCATCATCCATGGCCACGGTATGCGGCGGAACGTTATCGCTCATGGATGCCGGCGTACCGATCAAAGCGCCTGTTGCAGGCATCGCAATGGGATTGATCAAGGAAGGCGACAAGGTGATCGTGCTTTCCGACATCCTCGGACTCGAGGACCATCTCGGTGACATGGATTTCAAGGTCACGGGAACGAGCAAGGGCATCACTGCCCTCCAAATGGATATGAAAATCGAAGGGATCACGATCGAGGTTATGCGTTCGGCCCTCAAACAAGCACAGGAAGGGCGACTTCATATTCTCGGCAAAATGCTCGAGACGCTTGCCGTTCCGCGGACGAATCTTAATCCCCACGCTCCCCGTATCATATCGATGAAGATCAATACGGAGAAGATCAAGGATGTCATCGGCACTGGCGGAAAGGTTATCCGCAGTATCGTTGAGCAGACCGGTGCAAAGATCGATATCGAGGATGATGGAACGATCAATATCGCGTCATCGGATGAAGCCGCAGCGAATAAGGCCAAGGAGATCATCCGGGGGATCGTCCAGGAAGCAGAAGTTGGCAAGCTCTACATGGGCAAGGTTCGCAAGATCATGGACTTCGGCGCTTTTGTTGAGATCTTCCCGGGAACCGACGGATTGCTGCACATTTCGCAGATCTCAGAAAAACGCCTGGAAAAAGTGACGGACGAGCTCAAGGAAGGTGACGAGGTCCTTGTTAAGGTCCTCGAGATCGACCGTCAGGGGAAAATACGTCTTTCGCGCAAGGAAGCAATGCGGGAAAAGAACAAGTGATACCAAGAACTGATGCGAAGAACATAGTCGTAATGCCAAGGAAGCAGGATACGTAATAAATCCTGTTTCCTTTTTTTATTTGCACTTACAGGAGCGGATGGTTTGAGCAAGTACGACGCGGTCATAATCGGTGCTGGCATTGCGGGTCTGTCCGTTGCCGCGAGATTGGGGCGCAAAGGGAAGCGCGTGGTCATTATCGATCCTGCGACAGCCGTTGGCGGGAACTCCCTGGATGTTTCTCTTGATGGATTATACTATTCGCCTGGCCCCGCCGCTTGTTTCGGCTTTGAACAAAATGGCCCGCTGAGAAATTTATGTTCCGAGCTCGGCATAACCCTGAAATTTCACCATGACAAGGCCCCGTATCAGATTGTGCTGCCGGATCACCGGATAACGGTATTTCCTGATAAGGACCATACGATCCAGGAACTGAGCAGGGAGTTCCCGAGAGAGATGGAAAACGTCCGGAAAATATACCGCGAACTGCTCGGAGTCTTTAATGCTTCAAAAAAAAGCAGAGTGAAAGCGTACCTTGCTGAGCGGCGTTCCGCTAAAGAGTTTCTCGCTCCATTTCACTTGAGCCGTGGACTGACGGCTTTCTTCAATGTGCAAGCGCTTATTTTCTTTGGCATGCCGGTCGCCAGCCTCCGCCTTTCCTCTTTAGCTCTTTTAATCAGCACATTTCCCCAGACCGTCAATGATGGCCTTTCCGGATTAGCAGCATCTCTTGGGAATATCATCTCGGGAACAAGCGGAACGATCAGATTGGGGGAGCCGTGGCCCCAACTCACTGGCCGTTCGAATATCGTCACGGGAGTTGTAACAGGGTCCGGAACCCTTGAGGCCAGATCGGTAATTATTAATACTCTGGAGCAAGGATCTGAACGAAGATGGCTTATCGGCATTCGTCCGGACGTCGTCCCGGTTTGCATGCGCGATACTGTTGTTTATCTTCCTGATTATGATAAACCGTTTAACGTTATGACAATGACGATGCCCGACAATACATCGGGCAGTGCAGGGAATGACCTGCGTGCGCTGCGTGTTTCATTCTACGGTCCGGAATCAACTACGGCTTCTGATATTCTTTTGGAAAGAATTTGCGCCATTATACCCTTTCTCAGGAATCATCTCATGACCGGAGGGGAAGAGGATCTGTCGGCGCTATCATATCCCGCGGAGAAACTTCCCGCGCATCATACGGCATCGCGGCATGAACTAACTCTCGCGGAAGGCTGTAAACGAATTAAAAATGTTATTTTCATCCCAGACCGCAACCCTGGCCTTGGTCAGACCGTGATGGAAGCTCATCGGCTGGCAAGAGGATGACATGATGATACCCCGACCTCTGCATCATACCTTGCCTCTGATCCGTATATATAACTGTTTGTCCGTGCTTGCCGTCCTTCTATTCCTGTCAGCGGCTGTAGCCGATGCTGCTGCTGAGCCAATAAACGCTTTGCTGCTCAGAGATATTCCGCCATCTTACAGTGAATGCGACAGGTTCCTGAGTTCTTTGCAGGATACCGGCGCAAATACCGTGATCATCGAGCTTCCATTTCTTAGCGATGACAGACCGGACCTGTTCAGCCTCCACAACCTGGTATACTTGGCTCACCGCGCCGGTCTCAAGATCTTGGTGATCCTTCCCATTCGACAGTATCCATCTATACTCACCCAACATCCCGAGTGGGCAGACAGGGAGTACGATCCCAATAGCGGCTCAATCCGCGAAATACGGAAACTTGATCTATTCGTTGATGATGCTGTCAAATATATGGCGTCAATAGCGGCGAACCTGTCTGAGTACTCCATTGACGGCATTCTGCTCAGCGATGACTTCATGTATGGAACATTTGAGGGCATGAGTAAACAGGCAATTCAGGAAAGTGAGAAACGTCTCGGCACCGACGTAAAACCGAAGGTACTCTTCAAGCGGAATGAGAAACCTGCTGGAAACAGTCTTTCCGATCAATACGGGGCACAATTTCAATCATGGGTGGCCATAAAGCGTGATCGTATGCTTGAAACCTATGACACGATCCGAAAAGCCGTTCAGTCTGCGGCCAAAAGACCGATAATAACCGGTGTCACAGTGCCTGTTATTCTTCCTATTTCGAGCGCAGAGGAACTGCTTACCCGATACGCGTTCGATATGAGCGGGTTGAAAAGACTGAACGTTGATCTTTATTGGACTGTGATCGAAGTGCGTAATTATCGTGATACGCCGGGCATGAGCTACAAACAATCACTCGAATTATTATCAAGAGCTGTTCATTCGGCGGTGACTTCGATTCGTGATGAGAGTAAAACGGTAATTATCATCCCCGCGGCGGCGGCAGGTGGGTACACCGTGACACTGTCTGAACTGGAGGAGTCTACGAGTTTACTGAAGCACAATCGAGAGATAGGGCTTGGATATGCGATGACACCGCTGAAAAGGCCGGCATCGTTATTCCTGCAAAAGATGTTCCGACGAATCGACCGATAATACCGCCCGTCACACTATAGTCACGGACCTCCGGAGATATGATGCCATGGAGATCAGACTTTCGCGAGCACGCTCAATTCCGCTTCCTGAAAGACAATGCTCCCATCTTTCAGGGATACCGATATCTTATGCATATCCCGGAAACGTCCTCGCAGCATCTCTTCGGATAGCGGGTCTGTTATATACTTCTGGATCGCCCGGCGAAGGGGACGAGCCCCGTAGGTGGGCTGAAAATTCTCCTGTATCAACCACTCTTTGACAGCCACGTCAACAACCACCTGGATGTTCATGTTCTGCAACAGCTGATCATTCAACTCCTTCACCAACATATCGACGATCAGCATCAGATGGTCGTCTGCGAGCGGATGGAAAACCACGATATCGTCGATCCTGTTCAGGAACTCAGGATTGAATGATTTCTTCAGCTCCGTTATGACGTTGCCCTTCATCTTGGCGTATTGATCGGTTGTCGTGTCCTGACGGAATCCCAGCGACGTATCCTTGTCGATCATCCTGGCGCCAAGGTTCGACGTCATGATGATCACCGTGTTCTTGAAGTCAACTTTTCTCCCGACGCTGTCGGTGAGATACCCGTCATCAAGGACCTGTAAGAGCATATTGAAAATATCTGGATGCGCCTTTTCTATCTCATCGAACAGAACTACCGAGTAGGGACGCCGCCTTATTTTTTCCGTCAGCTGTCCGCCTTCGTCATAGCCCACATATCCCGGAGGAGATCCGACAAGTCGTGATGAACTGAACTTTTCCATGTATTCCGACATGTCGACCCGTATCAGAGCGTCCTCACTATCGAACAGGAAGGTTGCAAGGGAACGGGCAAGTTCCGTTTTCCCAACGCCGGTGGGTCCCAGAAATATAAACGACCCGATCGGTTGTTTTCGTGATTTGAGCCCTACACGAGACCGTCGAATCGAACGGGATACGGCAACGATCGCCTCATCCTGTCCGACGATGCGTTTATGAAGTTCCTCTTCCATCCGGAGAAGGCGCGATGCCTCTTTTTCCTCAAGCTTGATGAGCGGAATTCCGGTGATATGTGAAACAATCACTGCGACATCCTCTTCCGTGATGAGCGGGACGTTCTTCTCGTTGGTATCTTTCCAGTCCTTGTGGATCGCATCCAGGCTCTCGCGGAGCTTATCCTCCTCTTCGTGAATAGCCTCCACTCGAACATAATCCTTGATCCGCGTAAACAGGCTTTTCTCCTGTTCAAGCTTTTTCAATCGCTTTTCTATGTTCTTGATCTCTGCAGGATACGTGTAGCGGGTCAGTTTGGCCTTAGCCCCGGCCTCATCGATCACGTCAATTGCCTTGTCCGGCATGAATCGGTCCGTTATGTACCGCTCTGCGAGATTTGCCGATGCGACGACAGCTTCGTCGGATATCTTGATCTTGTGATGGGCCTCGTATTTAGGACGAAGCCCCTTGATGATGCTGATCGTTTCTTCCACGCTGGGCGGCTGCACGAATATCGGCTGGAACCGTCGCTTCAACGCACCGTCCTTTTCAATGTGCTTGCGGAACTCGTCAAGGGTGGTGGCACCGATGCACTGTATCTCCCCGCGTGCCAGCGCCGGTTTAAGCATGCTGGAAGCGTCGATCGAGCCTTCCGCCGCACCGGCACCCACAAGCGTATGCAGTTCATCAATGAACAGGATGATGTTATCGGCCTGAGCGATCTCCTTCATGACGATCTTCAGCCGCTCTTCGAACTGCCCCCGGTACTTTGTTCCCGCGATCAGCGCCCCGAGATCGAGTGACACGACACGGCGGTTGAGCATGTTCTCGGGCACATCGGAACCGATGATGCGCTGGGCCAAGCCTTCCACGATGGCTGTTTTTCCGATGCCGGCCTCTCCGATGATAACGGGATTGTTTTTCGTTCTCCGGGAGAGTATCTGCAGGAGCCGATCAATTTCCTTTTCCCTGCCGATGACAGGATCGAGCTTGTTGTTCTTTGCCAGCTGGGTAAGGTCTCTGCTGAACTCATCAAGGGCGGGTGTAGGACTTTTCTTTGCCGTAACCTGGGTAGCTGCACGGCGGAGGTAATTGATCACCAACTGCCGGGAACCGAGAAGGTTCACGCCGAAGCTGCGAAGGATCTTTCCGCCGATGCCTTCTTCTTCACGGATCAATCCCAGGAGAAGATGCTCGCTGCCTATGTAATTATGTCCGAGCAATCGGGCTTCTTCGACAGCGTACTCCAGGACCTTTTTCGCACGAGGCGTGAACGGTATATCTCCAAAGGTAAGAGTGTTCCCGCTCGAAGGGAGATTTCGCTCTACCTCCATCCGGACCTGATCGATATCGATACCCATCTTCCTGAGGACCGAAACGGGGATGCCATCCTCCTCACGCAGTGTACCAAGAAGAATGTGCTCCGTCCCCAGATAGTCGTTCTGAAGACGCTCGGCCTCCTCACGGGCATAAACGATTACTTTTCTTCCGCGTTCGGTAAACTTCTCAAACATCATGCAGTTGACCGCCTTTGCAGGATATAAGCCAATCTGTATCTGTTTAAAACTATACACCATTCATCTGACCAAATCAAGAGCTCCTTGTGCTTGTGCTTGACTTTGATCTGTGTTCGAGGTACTTTGGCAACCATGATGCGAAAAGCCACGATAGCAGATGTAAAACCAATCCAGATCATTGTGAATCATTATGCAGATCAAGGCCAGATGCTGCCCCGCTCGCTGAATGAACTGTATGAGAACTTGAGGGACTTCTGGATATATGAAGAACCGGCGGGTATGATAACAGGTGTCTGCGCGCTGCATATCAGCTGGGACGGCCTTGCAGAGATACGGTCGCTCGCTGTGAAGAGCGGCCATACAGGAAAAGGGATTGGGGCAGCACTCGTAAAAAACTACCTACAAAAAAC
>Ga0224495_10000119_pt1 | contig 59771 bp, 41 predicted proteins | sample SF_Jul11_sed_USG_FD_168128 | JGI IMG/M metagenome (GOLD analysis project Ga0224495, IMG submission 168128) | Sediment microbial communities from San Francisco Bay, California, United States - SF_Jul11_sed_USGS_4_1 | ecosystem: Environmental > Aquatic > Marine > Sediment | place: USA: California...
CACGAAGGGCCGCCTTTAAGCGGTCAGGTGGGTTTGGCCTGGACGTCCGGCACAGGCATGCGCATGACCCGGTCTGCCAAACGGTCGGCCTCTTGCTCATAGATATCGCCGGGGGTTCCTATATTAAGCTTGGCCTGTATCTCGCCGGACCTGAAAAGGCGGGCGACCTCGCGGTTACCTATGGTCCGGTGGAGATCCAATATATTGTCGGCATGCATAGCTTCGGAACTGCGGCCTTTGAATAGACTGCCGGCATGGCTATCATTCGTTGACTCGGAAGCATCGTGCTTTTTGCTTACATGTTCCTTCAAACAGCACCTCCGTTATTGCTACTGGATATTTTAGCTCGGCTTAAAGACAAAGCAAGTTATTCCTTCTTCTCCCCGGCGTTCATAAGCACACAAAGAAGCATGGACTGGAAGGCAGCGAGCCACGCGACGGCAAGCGCTGTCAAAACGTAATCAAGCAGCCACCACAGCTCAAAGAGCCTCGGCTTATAAAGGGCCGCAAGAATAAACGCCACCCAATGACCGAGGCAATAGCAGCACGAGGCCAGTTTGCCAAGAAGCGCGTGCTTTTTTGCAGCCCATTCGCGCACGGGCGCAAAAACACTCGATTCCGCCGCCAAAAACGACAATGCAGCAGTAACCATGGAAAGATAGACCGTAAGTTCCATTTTCGTGCGGGGCGGACTATTATACCGCCGCCCCTATCGTCGGCACCCTGTCCTGCAATGCGCCACGGGCCTTAGCATGTAGCGGATGCAGCAGAGCGGCAAACCCTTTCTATTCAGATGCATACTCTGTCTCCGTTTGTCGATTTTATTTACAGCTTTACCTTGTGGATCCGCAGAGACACTTGGCGCAATTGTCATAGTCATCGTTCTTGGCTGCGGCAAGGCTCGTGTACGGCTTGTCGTTGCCGGCGCGTATTATTTCGTCGATCTGGCAGCCGTTGACATTTGTGTCTTCCTTATCCAGGTCATGAACCTCCAGCTTTTTCTTATTTCCGAGAAACTTTTCCCCATTCATATTTCCTGCCGTTCTCCTTGCCATATTGGGCCTCCTTTGTTTAAGGTTATGCGCCTGTAACGCGCCCTCCATGAAGCTTGCTCAGGTCAAACTCCCTTCTCTCCAAATACCGCTCGCGCCAAGGCCGTTACCAACGGGCCACCGCTATCTATAATGTTTGCATTATATATCCAGCCTCCTCCGTCATGCCATTGGACAGCAATGGCCATACCTTCGTACTTTGTAAGGTCAATCTCTCCGCTCTCTGGCAATCTGCTCTCCTGCATTGAAATGCTTGTAAGCCTTACCTCTCCGGACGAGCCGGACCCGGAAGACAGGAGCTTGAACTCTCCACCTTCCACAGTTCCGATAAAAATCGAATCCGCACTCATAATTCCCTCCTCTGGTTTGGGGTTATGTATAAAACAGCCCTGTGAACCGAAGCATGCAACTACAATCAAAAACTTTTATTTCAAAATATAACCAGAAGCCTGCCGTGATTTTCTATTTTGCTCTACGGCATTTTTGAAAAGCACACCCTCACCATGGTTCGCTGACCTATACTAGACATCTCTAATACATCAATATTATTTCTAATCTTATCTGCCTCGGCCTTGTTTTTTACACTTCTTGCAATATTACAAATAGCTGCGACATCTTCGTCTGAAATCCACCCGCCCATAAGTGTTTTAATCGCACTAATCTTTGCTTCTGTTGATAGTCCTCTAACATCTTCAAGAGAATGCGCGGAGAGCCAATCGCGCACATCATCATCATCATCCGAAAGCTCGTCGTAAATGACCCCTGAAACTTCCCGCCCCGCAATAGTACCTGCCACCCCACCCACAAGACCGAGCACCACCGAACAAACTGGCGCACCCGGTCCACAGAATAACCCCAGAGCAGCACCTGCTGCCGCGCCCGCGACAAATCCACCAACCTCCTGAGTGGCAGTTCTATAATCACCTTTGTCAACAGCCTTATATATCTCGTATCCAGACCAAGCGATTCCCGCAACCAAAAACACTCTGCCGCCATAACGCATAATTTTTAATTTTCGCGGCATTTTGGCAACTACAGGCTCGTTTCCACCTACTGCTTGAGCAGTGTCCATTCCACCTAACATCCGTCCCTGCGGTTTAAGTGTACCTCCTTCCGGAAAAATAAGTTCTATTTGACCCGACGGCATTTTTGCACGAGGTGCCTCTCCAGTAATATTTTGAAAAGCCCCACATGCAGCTCCAACGCAATTTGTTACGCCTGGCGTTTTTATTTCGGTCACACGTCCTGTATATCTAGAAGCTTGCGCCTCCATTATTTCTTCTATAACAGCTCGCAGTTCGGACTTAGATGAGGCTGCCCGAAGTTTTGCTGCAACTTCTGGCGTAAGCTCCCACATAATCTGTTTCGCCGATGGGTTCTTAAACATTGCACTCTCGTTATAATTTTTTCCTAACACGTGTGTTGCTTCACCTTTACCTTCTTGAAAAAGACCACGAAAATTAAAAAGAGCCTCCCAGTTTGAAGCTGGCCTAAACCCTACTGAAACCATCTCACCGTCCAAAACCGCTACTAAAGCAGTATGCCCTGGCATCGCCCCCCCCAGACTGCGCGGAAATGCAATGAAACCAATGGCATTGCCAGTTGTTGGAATAGTTATAAATCCATTTTTAAAGGCTTGGGATGAACTAGACAATAAGTTTCCACCAACAGCAGCACTAGCGCCTCCTAGCGAACTACTTTTGCTATCAAAAACCTGGCTATTACCTGGTTGATGGTCTAATAATAAGCTTGCCTCTATATCATACAATTGATTCTCTGGTATTTGTCGCACCGCCTCAGCCGAATTGGGTATTTCTTGTAATATAAAACATTGCATCAAAGGTAAGCCAGATGGACGCGGAATAGATGTAGTTAATTTCATGTCCTGCTCCGAAGCAGTCTTATCTTCTCCTACATAAATTTGACGCTGAACGTTCTTTGAATTTCTTCCCTGCTGCTCTACATGCACGAGCTCGTGCGCCAGCAGGCGTTTACCCTCAGAGGTTTCAGGTTTATAACGGTCAGCCCCGAAGTATACGTCTCTGCCGTGGGTAAAAGCCTGCGCGTTTATCGATGCCGCAAGCTCTGCGGCCCTGTTATCAGAATGGATTCTCACTTCAGAGAGATCACGGCCCAGACGCGGCTCAAAAAACGTCCGAGTGGAATCGGATAACGAATGACCGCCGCCTCTTAGAGAGTTGATTCCCGATTCTGTGTTGGAACTTACTTTCGGAGTTTGGCCCGAAACCTCTTTGGTCTGGATAAGATTTTTTTCATCGCCCTTGCACGAAGGGCCGCCTTTAAGCGGTCAGGTGGGTTTGGCCTGGACGTCCGGCACAGGCATGCGCATGACCCGGTCTGCCAAACGGTCGGCCTCTTGCTCATAGATATCGCCGGGGGTTCCTATATTAAACTTGGCCTGTATCTCGCCGGACCTGAAAAGGCGGGCGACCTCGCGGTTACCTACGGTACGGTGAAGGTCAAGCACGGCATCGTTGATAGAGCCGTGAAACTCGGACGACCTGCCGAGACCGCCGGGAATACGCTTCGCGGGCGATGGGGCTTGTTTTGCGGAATCGGAGTTGTTGCTTTTTGCAGCCTTTGTCATTGTCATAGCATTTACCCTACCGGACCGGACAACGACAAACAGTTCCCTCCGGTGTAATTCTGCAACTATAAAAAATCAAGATAAGCGCACCGCATAGAGAGTTATTTCATCCACTTTGGTCACAGAAACATTTGCCATTACGGACAATATCCCATTCCGACAACAGTTCTTTTGCTTATGTCTTCGCTTGTAAGCACTATTTCTCCATTTTTCGCGGTGAGGCAAAAGAATAATTGCCCTTCTTTCCCTAACATATCTAAAACCTTGAGTTTTTCACGTTTAAGCCTTCTTCTATATTTATAGTATTATGCCGCCGCGCCAGACCTTTGTATAATAGCGTAGTACTTGCCAAAATCTGATTCTAAACACAATTTCCCTATCTTCCGATACTCACTTTGCGTCGCCAATATAATATGCTCCATACATATTTCCTCCGAAGCCTCGGCCGCAAGAAAGGCCGCCGAAAGCGCGATATTTTTTATATTCCCGCCTGTCAACTTGAATTTTCCGGCAAGAAACTCAAAATCTATATCGCTACTCAGCGGTGCGGCCTCCGGAAAAACTCCCTTCCAAATCATCAACCTATTCGCCTCATCCGGCGCGGGGAATTCTACGACAAACTGCATCCTTCGCATAAAAGCTTCATCCATATTCTTCTTAAGATTGGTGGCAAGTATTACCACCCCCTCATACTCTTCTATCCTCTGAAGCAAATACCCCACCTCTATATTGGCATATCGGTCATGCGCATCCCTAACCTCCGACCTCTTGCCAAAAAGCGCATCGGCTTCGTCAAAAAATAAAATAGCATTACTGGTCTCAGCTTCTTTAAATATATTCGACAGATTTTTCTCTGTCTCTCCTATATATTTACTAACCACAGTAGAGAGATCTATCTTATATAAATCCAGCGCCAACTCTTTTGCGATTACTTCAGCAGCCATTGTTTTACCTGTGCCGGAAGAACCACAAAAAAGCGCACTCAGCCCCTTGCCATATGACAGCTTCCCGTTAAAGCCCCATTGACCAAAAACCTGCTGCCGATACTTTAAATAACTACAGATGCCGGTTAATTGTGCAAGCCTATCCTTCGGCAAAACGATATCGCTCCACCCATATCCTGGACATATTCTCTTAGACAACAAGCCAAGCTTCCTATTCGAAACAGAGCGACACCCTTCATAAAAATCGTTCATTGTAATACAATCGCTCTCGTTGCCCTTCATTAGAGCTATATTCCTTGCACTAAGTATGGCATCCCTTATCTGTCCTCCGGTCAAAATAAACATATCGGCAAGAACATCGGTATTTGCCTGATGTTTAACGCCGGCAAATCTTAGCGAATTCTCCCAAAGTTTTTTACGAATAGCATGCGCGGGGAATGGAAATTCCACAACAAATATGTCTGCAAAAGAAGCAACTAAAGAATCTTTAATTTCTTCATCGCTTTCAAAAAAAATTACCCCTGCAAAATTAGCAAGGCCGTGTAAAAAAACTTCGCTCTCAAACCTTTTATTTTCACTTAGTTGCACCTTGTCAAAACCTTTAAAGTATATGGCAGACAATCGAAGCAAAGCCTCTCTTATAAGCAGTTTTACCCAACCTTCGATTTTAAAATCATTTTTGACCAACATATTAACATCAACCACTATCAACCCTAACCCAAGACTACGACAAACAGCTTCAGCGCTTTCGCGCTGTCCATTTTCTTTGGGACCTTTAAACTGGAATATTTTCCTTGCACCGCGCCATTCATCCTTGACCACATTTCCACCTTTTTCACAGCACCGAGCAAGCTTATCCTTTATTTCTCGAGAAATAATAATATCGTCGAATCTGTGCTTCGGCACGACAATCTCCATAGAAGGTACCGCTTTTTCATAACACCTTCCATGGCCAAGCAAAAAATCCAATACGACACTATCCACTTCTATAGTTTTTAAAAGAATTCCGCCGCCTTCTCCTCTCTCTGCAGACAAATGAAGCATCCCATATTCAAATAATGGCGAAGCATTCGAAAAAAACGGCCGCATCTGCGCTTTTTCTTCCGCAGAATCACATAAAATCGAGAGAGCCAAATCTGCAGTGAGATTTTTTTTACAAATATCATTATGCAAGTACGCATACAAACGTTCATATTTCGAATCAAGCTCGACTGCGAGGGAAAGAAGTAATAAATCTTTTTCAAATGGTGTAAATTTAAAAACAGTGGTAAGGCGCCGAAGTGGCAAAAAGAACCCTTCCGCTGCGCTCGCAGCCTCTTTGCGCGATATATATTCCACAAGTTCTCCAAGTTTTTCATCAATTTCGGCAAGCCTCACACCACCCGAACCAGCAGCAGCGCTATCACCAGAATTCCAGAAGCCGCTCAAAGAAACATCGACATCATCGTCGGAAATAAAAAATTTACTTTGATTCTGCTTAATCTTTTCTTCCTCTTTTGTTTGGCGCACTTTAAGTACTTGCCTATAAATAAGCATATCTATTCTCTTGAGCTCATCAAAAAGATGCCCAAAACAACTTTCATACCGTTCCTGCGCCCTTTTGCCATGCTTAGCTGATACACTCATTAATACGCCTCCAGAACAAACCTTACGTCCTTATCATCAAGCCAAGATACCCTTCTTATATCGCTTAAAACACCAGAGAATCTCAAAACAATATCCAACGGTTTCTCCGACAAATTCAAAAATATACAGTTATCATCAAAAATAATTTCCGACTCTCTATAAATGAAATTCAATAAAACATACTCCTCTTTGACATTTTCAAATCTTTTCAAACTCGAAGCAAAACTACGGCAAATCAATCGACTTGTTATGGACAACACCTCCTCTAAATCAACGGTTGCTTGCTCAGTGACCACCTTTATTTCGGCTTCCTTAAGCTTTTCCGGACAAACTGCAAGAAGAGCTTTTAGAAATCTCTCATTACGCTCAGAAGTTGCGGCCTTTACAAATTCCTCAAGATGGCCCCGAGTTGGCGAGGCCTCGAGCCCGGCGAAGCAAAATATTGCCGGGTCGGAACTTTCATAAGCAATAGCCTTACAGCCGGCGAAGCGCTGTGCCAGAAAAAATAAAAAAATCTTAAAGGCTTGAATGCTGCCAATATCAGGGTATGCCGCAGTCTGCATAACTTTGAAGAGGTTCATATCTAGGACAGTTCTTATCAAAAAGAACATTCCTCCGTGTGACGTTGCAAATTTATGGCAGTGCCATAATTTACCGGCACTCCTTACCGAATTAACAACCTCCCCCGACACGTCATCATATTTCCCTGACAGCACCGCTGCGTGAATGATTTTTTTCAGTTGCTTCGACTGCCTCAACGCAGGAAATCGCCGAATGGTTTCAAGATAAAACGCAAGGGAACTCTTGTAAGGCAAAATACTCTGTACATGCACTCCGGACATGCTATCCGCATAGACACTGTTTACTATATCGAGCAACTCTTTGAAATCCTCCTCGGCAGAACCCAAACCTACACATTCTTCATATATGACGGCCGCATCTTTTTCATTTAATTCTTCCAAAAGTTTCCCCATCCATCCTTTTTTTTTCAGTAAAAGCAGTGTCGATTCAGCGTCTTTAATATTTTGTCTTAACAATTCGCGCACAGACTTTCCAAAATCGCTTGTGCAAAAATGATGCAACGTCCGGTAATACCACTTTCCCTTGGCTGCACCGCCAAGCAAATCAATAATAAAGCACGTAACGTACTCGGAATTATTAGTAAAGCTCTTTACATTACCGGCATCCGCGCCTTCGGCAACCCCGGTGTTCTTCATTGCCTTAACAATAGCATAAGCCATCTCTCTTCCCCACATGGCCGACACTTGAAGATCGTCATGCCGCCGCATATCGATATGGAAGTTAAATTTGATTCTATCTATAAAAACAAGACGCCCGTCGTCGGCAATAATTTTATCCACGGCAGCGGCAGCCCCTTTACACATCTCTCCTTTAACGATGGTATCTAATTTCTGTTTTAACGCCGCTGGGTTCTTACTTCCTTCGGCTGCAAAATATCTGCTTATCCATTTGTCTATCTCTATATCCATCTATGCTAACCGGCAATCAAGAGTTCTTCCTTATGAGAAGGTAATTTGCTGTCCCAAAAATATAGTTCCGAATTTCTCCAGCTAAGTTGCTCCCTTTATACCGCCATCCTCTGACCGTAATTTGCCACCTGTTCCCATACTCCGTCGCATAGCATTCAATTCCTAATGCTGTATTATCCCAATTAGGCCCCGGCTCATTAAAATTTATCTCTTTTAATGACACAAATATATTCCATTGATTTGTTGTAGTACCACCTGGTGGAGAAATATACCCATTGTGGGCAACCCAGGAACTAACCGAAGATACAGCAGTAGTTTGAACCGTGCCGTCTGGAAACTTAATACCGCCACTCTTAGACTCTATTACCCCCTGAACAGTTAACGGCGAACCTGGATTGAGAATACCTATGCCGACATTACCCTGAACAATCAAGCCATTTGCCGGAGCGATATGCTCACCGGAATAGTTACCGCCAATGGCAACACTACCATCCACATCCAACTTATTTTTAGGACTATTCGTGCCTATGCCAACACTACCCTGAACAATAAGCCCATCCGAAGGCGCGGTAGCCTGGTTCGAATAGCCTGTCCCTATAGCCGCATTTCCGCTGACACTAAGTTTGCTCTTCGGGTCAATCGTATTTATACCGACATTTTGCTTGGATTTAAGCAGAATATGGCCATTGTCTTTTTCATTCTCAACGGTAAAATTTTTATTTCCGTCATTTAAATAACCAAGCCGCCCCGAACGTACGCTCCCGGCCAAGCCATCGTTATAAAAACCTATGGCAAAATGTCCGCCATCACGGCCGGTAAAAAGTTTTACTGCTTCGCCGTTACCAACAATGCTCAGCTTTGCCGCGTTATCAGGCTTATCCGTACCAATACCGGCCTTGCCCAATATATGCGCGTCTTGCCGGGCAGTAAAAAGACGCTCGACATCAAGCGACCCCTCAACGCTCATTTTGACGCCTGGCGTTACCGAGCCGGCCACAAGAGGGCTTTCCGCGGTAAAGCGGTCTTTTACGCGAAGTTCTCCTGCGGGGGCAAGTATCTTATCAGCAACACTTCCGACATACTGCCTTCCTTCAAGTATCTTTTTCTCATACACCACTCCCTTTTGCTTATCCCCCTCCGGCTTTGCCACAAAGTTATTTCCATCCCACTTAAAAGCGCCAAGACAAACAAGCCACGGCCATCCGGTAATATCTGGCGGCAGTTCTTGATACGGTATGGATTTATCTGGTGGCACATTCGCTGTACCAACGGTTTTTCCGGCAATTTTTATCTCCGCATATATTTCTTCCGGCTCCCCTACATATACTTTATACGTCTCCTTTACACGCGTATACTGGTCTTCCAAGCCACACACACCATAGCCGTCTTCAGGCGGCGCCGAGTGGATTTCGTCATAAGCAAGCCACACCTTTATAAAAAGGTCGGTATCCGGCGGCGGCGCTCCATACTCGAGAAAACATTTTTTTTCTATCGTATGTCTAACGGGCACTACGATTTCCCTGCCATACCCGTCGACGGCAAAACCCGGCAAAAGTACGGCCTTATCGGATTTTTTACTTCCTGGCACGCTCTCCTGCAACTCAAGCTTGAGCCCCAAGACGATACCCCACGCATGATGCGCAAGATTATGCCGCCTCCGCATCCATGTGTGGTAATACTGCTCATCGCGCAGATCTTTAAATCCGAGATACTGTCTGTTATAATAAAAAAGCCTTTTTATCTCATCCGACTCTATACCCATTGCCTTCGCTCCGTTATTTCGGCTCGCTGCCGCGTTTAAGTATCTTCTTTAACGTCACCGTGGTTATTTTCATTTCACCAGGGAGATTCTTTAACAACTTTTTTTCATCAACCTTCTCCACAAACTCAGTGACATTTGTGGCCTTACTGACTTCAAATTCCCTATTAAGCACATCTACCGCTTTCTTTACCAGCGTAGCGACAACTCCGGCAGCACTCTCTAACGCAGGTGTCTCCGACTTTGCAGCCACAAGATCTGCCATCGTTTCTATATTTTCGCGCTTTAAAGCAGCAATTGTTTCGGGGCCGAGGTCCTTTACAACCTCCTCGACAGGAGCTTCATTCAATACCCTCCAAGTCAAATCTTTTATAACCGCACTATTGGCGACTTTAGCATCGGTAACAATATCTCCTATCGACGCCTTGACTACAAGACGTTTAAGCCTACCATTTAAGTTCTCTATTTTTTCTCCGAGACCTGCCACATCGCCATCGGCCGCTTTTGAAACAGGCATATCGTCAACTTTTTCTTGCCCAATATCAGCCGATGGCTGTATGATTTCACGAAAATACTTGCCAGCCCCGGACATCAACAATGACCAGAGGGCGTCAAACTGTATATCGGCAACACCGCTTTTTGCATCAGCTGCAAAGAAAGACATTTTTACTTGGTCTTTGGGCAACGGACTCACACCTAAGTTTTCATCACAGCACCGCCACTTAAATATATCCCACATCACTTCATTTACCGGAAACCAATAAAAAAGCTTTGGAAAGGTCATTACCTGCCGTTTCGCCTGATTACATATGCGCGTGACATTATTGCCCTCGACCGTAATACATGCCAGCACCACCTGATCCTTTTCCGTGCACTCTGGACATGGATAGGAGAGCTTAAGACACAGACAATCGCGCATTACCTGCTGCGCCATCTTTCTCAACTCCGCAAAAGCTTTCTCTGCCGCAGCGGCATATTCTTGTATATCGGCCTTCGGAAATTCAATGTTATCCAGCTTCGTTACAAAATCACACTGAACAAAGCGGCCAACGGAATATAGCTTTTCCTTTAAGTCACAAAAATATTTTACAAGTACGTCATGGTTCTTGGCACTAAATTCTATCGCCGAAGCTTTGCCAAATATTTCACCAAATGCCTTCAAAAAAGCACCGCACTCTTCCAATTCCTTTCCAAGACTGCCGTCATGCTTAAAGTTCAAAGCGGATTTGTGCAAGCCTGCTGTCATTTTCTCAAAGCTCTCTGGCGCATTGCCGCACTCACCGCACTCCTTAAGCTCGAACCTATGCGTTTCCTTTATACGCGACGGTTCACATCTTTTCACGGCACAGCCTTGTTCGTCTCTCTTTAACGCTGTAACCGGCCTGCACTCCTCCTCCGCATACTTTAAAATGAGACAATATCGTTTCGGCAAACCGGCGCAAGGGTCCTTTTTACTCGGCTTAAGACAATCATCCGGCGGCGGAGCCGTATTTTTTATCATTTCTATGATATTAAGCGTTTCTTCCTTTGTAACGAATATATCGTTTCCGCAGCAATCTATGGCATACCCTTCTTTTACAAGCACATTCCCCTTCGAAGAACATTTGGGATGACATACGACGTCGAGGCCACACACAACACCCCACCCATGAAGATACCGGTTGTGCAACTTCGATTTCTCCCTTTGGTATCGCTGCTCAGCCTCAAGGTCAGCTTCCGTAAGTAACTGACCGCAAAAATATCTCGGCCTGACAAGCGAAGTCCGCTCGCACGGGGTGCACTCTTCCTTATCCTTTTTTATCGGCCTTTCAACGCACTCAAGTAAGTTTGACATTACGTTTTCCCCTTGTTATATCTATTAGTTGTTAGTGTCATTCATTCTCAACTGTAATCCAGCTTTCAAACAAACCTCCCTGGATATCAAATCTATTTTGTATCCTGAGTCCCGACTGCCCCCTGCCGCCAATATGATGTCCTGCAACAGCTTTTTTGTTGTTATCAATGATAAAATCGCATTTCACAAAAATTCCAAAGCGTATGCTCCTTTCGGTCTTAATATATTGTCCAAGACTAGCCAACAGACCCTTGTCCAGCTCGAAGCTAATTCTTTTATTATCTTCTTCTATAATATTGCCTGGTAAATACTCGTCGTGAGAGAAACTAAATGCCCCCCCGGACACATCATGCTTAATTTTCGTCCTTATGGTCAAAAAGAAACTATTGACATCCACTCCTGTTACAGGATTGGAAAATTCTAGTGTAAATCTTCCGTCTGTATTTTCCAGTTCCGAAAATTTCATTGTTCGCGCGTGAATCCACGATATCCCCGTTATATATGTTAACCCTTCTTCAAGCCCAACCCCATCTTCTCCCTTCTCTCCTTTATCTCCCTTCCCACCATTACCACCATTCTCCAAAATACACCGTATAATCTCATAAAGCTTATCCGTGGAAGGCACGAGCCGTCTATTGGTATAGTTATCTATCACTGCAGTTCCAGCGCCGGATCCAGGGCCACCAGCCGAACCATCGATAACCTTAAAACCAGGCACATACCCCGGAATAGACGCCAATACGACCCATTGCTTGGCGCATTTATCTTCACACTCAGGGCACTTGCCTACAACCGACTTATGTATCTCCTTGCATTCAGCAGCTTTTAATTCATCGCCTCCGGATTTGTACGCCCGAGGTTCAAAACCCAATTCTCTGGCACTAAGAATCTTTACCTCATACCCCTCCTTTATCCTGTTAGGTTCACATCCGTCATCACATCCGCATTCGGAAAAAAGGCTCTGCACCGGCTCGGTAAAGCACTCCCTGTACCTTATGGCAACAAAAAGACCGCTGCGCTCATGCCGCCTCTCTTCGGCCTGTTTTTCAAAAAGCGCAATATATACCTCTTCGCGCAACTGTATCTCCCGCCCGCAACAATCAAACGCCACGCCCGGCTCGAGTATTACATACTTGTCGCGACACTCCTCGACAGGATGCTGCTTTACCTTCAGGCCACATAACGTGCCCCACCCGTGGGCGGCCCTGTTGTGCAGCCGTTGCTTGCCAATATGATAATTCTGATCGCACCAAAAATCTCTCTCGACCATGAGCTTGCCGCAAAAATAATTATTACGCTCAAGTGCAGGAATTTCGCACTCAACGCATTTCCTCTCAAAGCAGGCGTTTCTCTCTCCGCACTTTTCCGCTTCGCAACAGCTTTTCATTTCACCGCTCATATTATTTTCTCCTTAATTTTCATATAACCCTTTACCAAAAACAGCGTAATTGCCCGTTGCCGTTTTCTCTTATTCAACTTATAAGTGTATCGATCCCTACTCTAGATTTACGCCCAACCCTAAAGACAGGAGCCCCCTTTTCCTCTGGACTCTCACCCAATACACAGTCAATACCCAGCCTCGAAACCATAGGCATTTCCTCCGAACTCAGAACAGCAATCGGATAAACCCCTATATAACTATCCACGCCAATGGTAGACTGAAGTCCAACCCTCATCCGCGGATGTACCTTGCGAATTGAATACTCGGTATGCGCCGGCTTTTCCGCATCAATGATACTTCTAACCGCCATTTCCTTTCTCGCCCCATCACAAAAAGAGACTGGTAACAATACACTGAACCTGTTGGCGTACTGGTGAAATGGATCCAAAAGAGGGTCGTTGGTACTATCCAACCTTACTCCTGGAAAATTTGAATTCTCGCCCAACTGAAGTCTGCCGACCACCCCGTTAGACCAAACCATCGAATCACAGCCAAGGACACTATCGCTTAAAAAAGCCCATTTTCTCAATTTGAACTCTTCTATAATCGGCGGTCTCATGCCAGTATATATCTCGACATGTCGCCTTAACCCGTCTTTTGTCCCGCGTATCTTGTATAGCTCGGGGGCCAACCTTACAAGTTCGCGTCTTTTATCTTCAGACCAATTTTCATCTAAGACAAGGCCAATCCAAGCCGCGAGCCATGAAAGATACTCTCCGGACGGAGCAGCCGCAGCATTAAAATATCGAGAAATGTTATCGATCTTCCCCTCTATGCCAGACCAAGCCGTTTCGAAGATTGAAAGGAATCGTTCGAGAAAATCTTTGCTTTCCTTGTCCCCACTGTATATAGCCGGCAAATACTTCAGATAAGTATCCCTTGGGAAATAAACCCTTAGCCATTTTAAACGCGGCGTCTCCGATATATTGCCTTTAAGCCGTATTTCCAAATACAAAAACCTGCCCGGTGGACTCTGTATAAGAAAATCGTTTACTCCATATCTAAAGGCAGACCAATCAAGTTCTGCAATCGAAGCGGTATCGCCCAATTTTTCTTCTGACGTATATGTCCTGATATCTATGTGCATGTTTTCAGCCAATTCGGCATCGATAAGAATCCTATGCCACTGACATCTCTCTATCTGACTATCAAACGGGCCAACAAGTAAAGTACCTTCGCTTTCGTATCTCCAATCTTCCAATTCCAAAGGCCGTTGACTATATTCATTTTTACCAAGATAGGGGAAAAAAGCGCCACCATCACCAATAGTAAGAACCGTGCCATCCGTTTCTATAATGACTGCTAACCGTTTAAAAGCATTACGAACCTCATTTACATCCTGTACGGATTTTATATATTTGCCATGAGAATCGAAACAAAACACTTCTCTATAGCCGGTATCAACAACATACACTCTATTTTCCTCGTCAGTCGCTATATGCCTTGGATTGTCGAATCCTTTAAAATCTGCTTCCGGTACTCCAAATTTCAAAATAAACCGCCCGTCCTTAGAAAATTTCTGTATTCTCTTATTACCACTGTCGACAACATATATATGTTCGTGTCCATCCATGCATATATCGACGGGTTCACTAAAAAATCCGTCTTGCACAGAAGCTTCGGGGCCACCACACACCCAACGCAACACAAGCCCCTTTAGCGCAAATGCCTGAACTCTATGGTTGCCGGTATCTACTATATACATTATATTGTCATCAGAAATAACCATCCCTTCGGGAGAATTCAATTGGCGAGAATAAGAGCCTTTGCCACCTAGACATGGCAATATTTCAAATTTCTTTTTTAAACAATTATATTTTTTCACCACATGCTCTTTCGCATCAACAACATATATCTCTCCAGCAGAATCAACTCCAAAGCCAGTCGGATAATCAAGACCGCCAAAAGTTCCGGCAATATCTATCAAGGATGGTGTCTTACCTGTCACTTTGTTAAGTATCAAGCTATCATTCTCTGTAGACACGCCTCGACTTGCACACCTTGTACGCCACAAAGTATCTGGATCGAGATGAAAAAACCTGTTTTTATGCTCTTTCATCATTCCTCTCGTACTCAACACTTATTTCATGCTCTTCCGAACAAACCAAATAATACGGCTCAATTTGTACATTCTCACAATGAGGTTGACGTATTCCATCAACAAACAAATCGAGTTCTCTTATGTTTTTTACACCCTTGACATTCAATATGGCCTTATAAGCACTGGATATATATATATCCCCCCCAAAAGGCCACCCACCGTTTGCCAGCGGATGATAATGTTCATTAATGGCTTCTATGGCCTCTTTTGTAACTCTGCCAATGTCGGCCTTTGATTGTGCAATAACCCACGCTTGCACTTTAATTGTTTTATACCTAGGAGGCACAACATACAATTCTGTAGTAATCAATCGCCGTTCATTCAAATATTCACATACCGTGCGTAGCATTGCCGCGCTTGGTATTGGTTTTTTTTCGGTGCTTTCCGGAACGATAATCACCGTAACTACACCAGGAATTTTGGTATCATATGAAAACTTTGGATGATAAAGACCGATGGCCTTGGCCCGGGCAACTTTTACTCCTGGAGTCTCTCTTGCCAGTGCTTCAAAATCTTCCACTGTAACTGCTCTTTCTCTGTTCTTTATCACATTTGGAGCCCTTTTCTTTGCATCTTCTATTTTTTCCTCGTCACTCCCACCCTCAGCACATCTTTTGTTTTCAACACCTTCAACATCCCTAAGTGCACTTAACAAAGTTATAATCGCACCGGCCCTAACATTACCGACACTCCCGCCGCCATAGCGATATGACCTAGCTATTACATTTCTCGACCCGGCAAAAGGTATTTTGCCATGCAGTCCATCACCAAATTTTAGCTCTCCTGTAAGAACATTTAGTTCATAAACTTTTTCGCCTCTTTTGGCACTTCTAATACCACCGTACGATATTTGCTTCCATTCTGTCCAAGTATCATCATCGTCTTGCTCGTTAACTTCCAAAAGCAAACTGTCCTCCAAAACCGGCGTCCTCCGAAGCATAAATTCCTGATTTGCTTCTCCACTACTTCCACCAAGCACTTCATCATGTACAGTTACGGCTGCAGTAGCTTGCACTGTATTAAAGGAAATAATATCGAGTTGCGGTTGGTACCCCTCTGCTTTTTTTACAGGACAACATTTTAACCAATATAGCTTCCTATCATTGATATTCGCCTGATTAGACAAAGACATACCCTGCGGCCCCTTAAAAAATATATATCCGCTCTTCAAAAAACCACCTGTCTCATCTTTTAAAATAACAAATTTTTTCCATCCAGACACACTCCAATATTCCCAATTTAGATCTACCGACTCACCACCACCACAGCTATCATCAGCCGAATTGCACTTAAAACTTCCGCTTGACGACTCAAATGTCCTTACTTCGACACGCATATTCAAGTTTTCATCGGGTAAAATATCAGAAAGCCCTAGATAAAGAGCACTGCTCTCTGTCGTTCTTGCGCCAAAAGGACAATAAAAATTATTTATCTCATTATTTTCCTTGCTTCTCTGTAAAAAATCATACCCGTCATAAACACATACCTCTTCCAAAATCGCCGAAACAGCCTTTAATAAACTATCCGTCTCAAAAATAACTGGCTCGCCATCACTAGAGCCTACGGCTTCTACTTGTGTTCCCGCAGGTATATCAACACTTTTTTTCCCGGGATCACTAAGTACTTTAGAAAGGGTAAACGTCAGGTGGGCCTTCGCCGGCTTAGCTGCAGCCAGCTCTATACCAACAAGTCGTAAAAATTCAATATAATTTTTATCGGGAACCTGATTCAGCCGGTAGATTATGCTCTCTGTCATCCATGCAAAAAGTTGAACGAGAGTTATGCCAGGGTCGTGCTCGTTAAAATCCGTCCATTCCTTTGTATACCCAGGAATTAATCTCTTGGCGTCTTCAACTATTTGTTCGTATGTCCTATCGTCGAGATTTGGTGATTTAAGCGGCATTTACCTGCTCCCGGCCCCCTCCCTGAAATAAAAGGGATAGACCATGTTATAATAATTGTTATTGGCCAAAACCCTATAATCGATCCTCACCAATACCAAATTAGGGTTGCCATTACTGCTTTCTGCTTCTACTCCTAAAACATCTATTCTCGATTCCCACCGCAAAAGTGCTTCAGTAACATGATATTTAATGTCTCCTATGGTAGCGGGATTCAACGGCTCAAAAACAAGGTTATGAATACCGCAACCAAACTCCGAAGACATCATAACCCTCTCGCCCTTTGCCGTCCCAAGTATAATCCATATAGCTTCCTCTATATCAACAACCCCAGCAGAATAAGAAAAACCACCTTTATTGTTTATTTTTGTAGGGAACTTCCAACCTTTTCCCAGAAAATTATCAGACATTTATTACTCCTAAGAAGTTATAGCAGTGCCGTTGATACTTAAAGAACCCACTATGCTAACATGACCATTAACTTTGACTGGTCCATTGATTTCAACAAGACCATTACTTATTTCTATCTTAGTCATGCCGCACTTAATAAAAATTTGCCCAACCTGCTTTAATTCAATGTAAGTCTCCACACTACCATCTATATAATATTTAACACTCGCCGGATCGGCAGGATTACTACCAATAAATTTCAATCCAGCCTTAATATCATCTAAAAGGGATCGCAATCCTAAAGAGATACTCATCTCACTCGTTCCATCTGATTCAATCCCGAAACTATTTTTATATCTAAAGTGACATCTAACTGCATAACGCGGGCTATTATTTACAATGTCGGTATGAGGATATTTATTAGCATCCCCCAATAAAAAAAGTATCCCTTTCCACTGCCTATCTATTCCCTCATTAATAGGCTCCAACGGAAAAAATTCTCTCTTTTCTTCCGGAACCAACTCTTGAGGTTTCCAATCCTCTATATCCTTATCCCAAAGAGAAATAGCTGCACCATCGAGTTTGCAAACATAAAAAGTGGCGGCAGTAATTTCCCTTAACATAAGTTCGCTACCATCCCCCTTAAATACCTGCCCCACTGAAAAAATAACAGGCTTTGTTTGCTCCGCAAGAAAATTAGATGGCGACACAAGCCTTTCTGATGGTATTATGGGCACAGGAATTCTTAATTCATTAACCATTTTCGACCCTACAATCCTATTAACGTCCCGACGGTACCGGGATTATATACTCCGCTTACTACAGCTCCAAACTGCCCGGTTGTTGCCATAATTGTAGGAACATACAAAACCCCCAAACATGTCACCGTAGGTGCTGCCAGCGTAAGGGAACTTTTTGCCGTAACGGTTGCACTAAGACAGTCGATTGTTAATGCTCCTGTGGCAGAACTAACAACAAGCGAGCCGGTCGTTGACACTATATTTGCATCCCGCATTGCAGTAATTCCTATTGTACCAGTAGAATTAATTGTTATATTCCCGCCGTTACTATCGTCAATCTCCACAACATTTCCATTTTTTGTTCTAACAGTTATTACTCCACCGCCAGGCTTATCGGCGAGTTCTACCACCTGCTTATCTTCGCTCTCTATATGTATCTTCCTGTCGTTGCCATCATTAAACTCTATGGTATGCCCACTCGTTGTTTTTATCCTCCTTACATCTTTAGAAGTTTCCGGAGGCCTATCTTTACCATTCCAAAGGAAACCAATGACATATGGATAATTTCGGTCTCCATGCTCAAAAGCAATAAGTACTTCGTCATCCTTTTCCGGCATGAAAAACGTACCTCTGTTATTACCCGCCATGGTCGTAGCTATTCTTATCCAATCCGTTTCAGGCTCATTGGGAAGCCAAGGATATTTAACCTTTACCATCCCATTATCATTTATCGCCGTTATAAGACCTATGACAACTCCGGCTCCCATGCTCATTATGTTCCCGCCTCCTCTTTTCTGGCGTTAAACTGTGTCGTATATCCACCTTCTCCTATAGTATGGGTCGACGCCGTAAGATAATATCTTCCTGTAAATGTGGCGCCGAGATTCATTAGTTCCACCCTACAGCCAGCACGTAAATCGGGCAACCCTATGGTCATACCTTCCCCGGTAATGAGATCCTTGGCTACACGTTGATGCGCTGCCTTTGCCAACACCCTGCCTTCCTGCTTAGACCGTACAGGCTTGTGTACTATAACTTCCTCCCTTTCGGCAACAGAACCGTCTATAATTGCATTAAGTTCCGGATTACCGGTTCCCTTGGCGTCCAAGCTTTTTAACTTTGAAGTCTCATTTATGGGAGACTTAGTACGATAATCCCAACCCATAACACGCACAGTTTCAACTTGCTTAGCAGTTGACAAAACCGGATGGAAGCTTATGAGCGATTGCCCCCAGTTCAAAGTATATTGTTTCCTGCCGGCATTGGTCGAGGGCTTGTAATCCAACCTACCGTTTTCAACAGTAACTTCAAACCCTACCTTCCTTGCCAGTTCCATCAAAAACACAATATCGTATCTATTGTCCTGCTTAATTATTTCATAGTTGGCACCGGTTTTTATCATCCCTTTGGCAACTCTTAGCCTTCCTGCTATCTGTTGTACAATAGCGGCATCAGTCATATTTTTATAAAAATGTGTTTCCTGCTTCTTTTTTAATTTTCGTAAAATATTTTGCCCACCGACACTAAGTGTTGCTGCACCTGAAGATGGGAAGCTTGCATCAAGCGAAGTTATCTCCCCACGTATCATAGGCCGCAATCTACCAGCATAACCCATCCAAATCTCGATCTCTTCGCCAATTTTGAATGGACTTCTTTTAAAATCCATATATTTAAAATCTCTTTTTTCTTCATCCCAGTTACAGACTTGCAGACTAAATGAATCTATATCCTCCACACTGTCCTTATATGTAACACCAACGACATCTCTCTTCAGTTCTCCCTTTAACACTCTTCCATCTTTCGCTCCCCACGTATGCCCCCCAACATACACCTCAAATTCCGGAACATAAAAATTCAATCCGAAAAGTTCTTCTTGTTTCTGTATTGCAGCGTCGCCACTCATTTTCCAGACAACCCTGAAAGGTCAAAAGGACGTACTAGCAAATCTAAGCCGGCAGCAGGCATTCTCGGATCGATAACTTTGGCCTTATTAGCGTCTGCTATATCACGCCACTTACGCGAGTCACCATAAACTTCATATGCTATACTACTCAAAGTATCTCCACTTTTAACCTTTCTAATTTTGGTATGATCAGGCGACTGCGCTTTTAATTCGGCTATTTGTTGAGCAAGTGTTCTAAATTCTTTAAAGGTTACATCCATTTCGGTTCGCAAAGGAGTGCCATCGGCTTTAAAAAGTGTAAATCTCTGACTTATATTGGTGACAACCGCAATATATTTCTTTCCCAGGGGAGCCCCTAAACCACCTTGCGCCCCCAAAGCCATTCCCCAACTCAAGCGGCACCTTGGCGGCGCATGTAAATCTCTATTAATTTTAACGAGCCTGTAAAACTTCTCACTTTCAAGCCGCACATCTCTACCATCTTCTGTAGTATCAAAAAACAACTTCATACTAATCTGCTCGCCACTACCGCGAACAAACTGTAAAATTGGAGACTCCAGGCCAGGAATGCCAACCTCGGCAATCTGTACCCCGGCCGTTATCGTATAATCGGGTGGATTATATTGAACATGAAATGTCGCTATCGGCGGAAAATCTTTTTCGCCCAATACTTCTATCTTTAACTTTATAGGTCCTTTTGACATCGGCACTCCATTTCTACTACTCAAACATATCAAATTCTAAAACGGTATTACTTGTTCGTGACTCAGCAGAAGCGCCACGCATACTTTTCTCTTTTTCTATCCTTTGCAAAACCATTCTAACAATTCTTTCAATTGTCTCGGGTGAGAAACCCTTCTCGCCATCACCAGTGGTAAGACTTATATCACTTTCCATATTGTTGATCTTTATTGGCATACTTATTTCTCAAAATCCCTTATTTTTACTTATTAAACTGCACAACAAACTACAAAAATCTACGCTCTATCTACGACTAAAGAGGCACCATTTCCAATCCTTCGTGCGAAATCTCCAACATTTCTATTGCCACAGCACTTTGAGACGCATTCAGATCAGGGCCAGACCACTTTTTAGGCATGCCCCTTTTAAAAACCCATCTTTTTACAGCATTACCGGCCTCGTCCATCAGCACCACCATTCCATCCTTTCTTTCCCCACAACCTTGAGCAAACCCATAAAGCCAACTCCAAAGGTCATCACTTACTCCTATACCCCTTTTAAGCGTTATCTCGGTAGGATCAACTCTCGTCGGAAATTTATGAACAATATCATTTACGCCACCTTCTTTATATTCATGTACGTCTAAGACAGACCCAAGACCAGTGCATTCAGAAAATGCCCCGATAACAGCACCGCTATTGGCATCACCATTACGATTAGCCACTATTTGATTCGCCGCAGTTTTCAGTGTTACATGAAACCTAAAAGATGCAAATGGATCTTGTCTTAAGCCTGTCGCAGTCATACTCAACTCCCTATACACGATCCGGTAGCAAACATGTATAAAATCCCTAACACCTTATATATTTCACTTACCTACCATTACTGCCTTTTTGTATCAAAAATATTCAAGCACTTTTCTAAGAAATCATTTCTCCCCTATCAGTCGAACTCTTCGACAACCCTCATCTGCTCGTCCACCCTACCTATTCTAAAAACAACAAATTCAGCCGGGATTGACGGCGCCACCCCTATCTCAACCACTAATCTTCCATTATCGATATCAGTTTGTGTCATTGTAGTTTCATCGCATTTCACATAAAAAGCCTCGCTTAATACACTGCCAACCAAAGCACCGCGCCTCCACAGCCCCTCCAAAAAACCAGACACGGCAATCCTGATTACCGCCCACAAGTGATAATTGCTTGATTCAAAAACCGCCCATTGCATAGCTTCTTCCACTGATTCCTCTATCATCATAAAAAGTCTTCTGACATTTATAAAATACCATGAAGCACGACTGCTCATTGTTCGTGCTCCCCAAAGCATAATTCCCCGTCCGGCAAAGCCCCTAATGCAATTTATTCCTTTTGGATTCAATATGTCCTGGATCGTATTATCAACCTCGTAAACCATATCTACCGCCCCAAAAACTTTTTCATTAGCAGGCGCTTTATGCACGCCTCGTTTCAAATCACATCTGGCATAAACACCAGCGACATGTCCACTGGGCGGCAACAGCATTTTAAATGTTCCTCCAAATCTGAGCGGATTTTCCACTTTTATCCACGGATAATACATAGCTGCGTAGCTAGTATCGAACTTTTCTCTCCACTCCAAAATTTTCTCCAAAGAATCACTGAAACACGGCATATCGAGAACGGCAAAGCGATCCTTCAGGTTTTCGCAATGCTCCACCATTGCCAGTTGCGCCGTAAAAACATCATCCTCACTAAAAACCGGTGGTTGCTCCATACTATCCCCTGCTGCTAGCAACACACGCAAAGGGGCCTTTTCTGTCTTATCTGGCAAACACGGATTAATTTCATTTTCACCGGAAGGCCGTTGCCTGTAATCAATGCTTTCCGCCGGCCTTATCATTATATCCGGAATACAGACCATAGAGACTGCGTCAACATCTTCATAGCACCTGAGACCCCTTTTTTCCTCATCCCCTTTCAAACCTATCAAATCAAAAATTTCAAGGGTAGCTATGCCGTCCTTTCCTTCGGCAAGCCTGAAGGAACCTTTTGCAAGTTGTTCCATATTAAAAACATCGTCAGGGGTAGCCGGAAATACTACCGGAAGCACCCTCAGATCCTCTACTCTTATCAACGACGACATATGATTTATAACCCCGTCATCGGCAAAATATCTTTTTTCCTTCAATATAGGGCGATAGTCTCTATTTCTATCGGACGGATCAAAAGTAAGATCCTTAAAAACCTCCCTCGAATCGCCGCAAACCACTATAAGTGAGAACTTTCCTGCCCCTGTCCGACTTATATTTATACTTGTTTTGTTGCCCCATGCACCTGGAGTTTTTGAAACCACCTTGGCAATATTTGCGCCATTCTTATCTTTTAGCTTCCAATAAGCACAGCTTGCCTTGCCCCTGTCCGCAGCCCTTGTGACATAGCAGGTACTGCCGCCATTCTCAAAAAATCCATACACAGCATACGCAAGATAGCCTTGCACAGTGAAACCGCCGAAAACGGTCGTGAACTGCTTCCACGACTCTATTTTTACCGGTTCATCAAGCGGTCCTTTTTCCGCTATACCGACAAAACCGGGAATATCCGTTCTGACAGCGGAAATCCTGCCAGCAGAAGTGTCGAATTGTTCAAAATAAACTCCCGGCGTAAAATATCTGGCCATGCTTTCTATCCTTCCCTATGCTTTAACAACCTTATGCGACTTCGAGTTCAAGGCCTTCATGCACTATCTCGAGGGTTTCGATAGCCACCTCTCCACTTTTTGCATTCAGAGATGGCCCTTCCCACTTGTTTGGCCAGGCCTCCTTGAACTTCCACCTCAATGCCGGCTGCCTTGCCTCATTAAGCAGCGTAATGCTGCCGGCCTTTCGCTGCGTTGTCCCGGCAAGCACCGACGCCCTCCACTGCCAAAGTTGCATATCCTGTGTTATTCCCCTTTTAAGGGATATATTGGCGAATTTTTTAAGCCCTGGCAATTTGCGCATCGTGTTATCATCCTTACCGACCCTGTACTCTATAGGGTCGGTATCTGTGCTCAACCCGCTGCACTCACTAAAACCGGCCTCACCTATTCCGTCTATGCTTACTATGAAATTAAAACCCGCATACGGATCTTTTCTCTCTCCTGTTGCCATAATAAAGTCTCCTTTCTGATTTTATACGCTATACCTCTTCAACATTCGATCCGGCGGTCCATTGGCCTATCCTGAAAATAACAAACTCAGCCGGCTTCACCGGAGCTATGCCGATTTCCATTATAAGCTTTCCATTATCTATATCGGTCTGCGTCATTGTTGTCTCATCGCACTTGACATAGAACGCATCGCCGACCTTCCTGCCCTGCAGCCCGCCGTCGCGCCAAACAGTGACAAGAAAATTTTCGACCGATTGCCTTACCCTGGCCCATGTGTGATGGTCATTGGGCTCGAAAACTACCCATTGCGTTCCGCGCTCTATGGATTTTTCTATAAAAATAAAGAGTCGGCGAACATTTATATACTTCCATGACGATTCGCTGGTTATACACCGTGCACCCCAAACACGATAGCTTCTGCCATACCCTCTGAAGTCCCTGATAACATTTATATGATTTGGCGGCGGATTAAGCACTTCCTGTTCGGCCTTGGTCAAAGTCAACTCCAGCCCGCTGATACCGCGAACAACCTCGTTGGCCGGAGCCTTATGCACGCCGCGTTCTATATCAGTGCGCGCATAAATACCCGCCATGTGCCCGCTTGGAGGAACCGGTATCTCGACGTTTTCTCTACACAGAGGATCCCTCACCATTAATCTCGGATAATAAAGCGCAGCATACTTCGTATCGAATTGCCCCCTCTGTGTTTGCACATCTGTAAGATCAGGGGTCTGGTTGCCTGTTTTCGGTTTAGGGTCCAAAATGGCAAAACGATACTTTAAATTCGAACACTGAGCTATCATTGCATCCTGAACCGCTTGATCGGCTATTCCCGGGACCGCGATAATGCTTATATCATCTATATCCTGGAGCGCCTGAAGGCCGGTCCTTGCCCCAGGGCCCCCGTCATCTCCCTTATAATCTGCCGCGACAGGAGCACTACCGTCGCTTCCGCCGCTCAGAATTATTCTCAACCCATCATCACCGGACGGATAATACAAAGGATCGGTATTTGCTGATATAGCAGCAATGGTTATGAGCTTTGAACTATTGTTGATGATATCCCCATAATAGTGCCCGGGAATGTTTTCAAGGGTCAATCCACTGAATGCTTCGGTCACGCCTTCATAACTAACGAAAATGCCGAACTCGCAAACAGTAACCATTGCATTGACAGGTATAGCAGACAACACAGAAGCAGCAAGAGTAACGCTCGAACCATCTTTAGAAGCTACTTTCCCATACTTTTTAATTATCCCATCATCAATCTCAACCCAAGCTCCATTATAAAAGCCTGCTGTTGATGTCAATTGGATTACGTTACTACCTGCTACGTGCTTAACTACTTTTGCTCGTGCGCTTGATTCGTGCTGAACACGTATATCTATTCCATCACCCCAGCTGCCCTCATTGGCAGCTTTAATAGCAAACGTGTTTGGCCTGCTATGACTTGTTTTAACGATTGTATATGCTGCTTCGTACGCTTTTGACAATGAAGCGCTTAAAGTAACCTCGCGGGTCGCAGGGTCATACTTCAATATTGTGCGTGACTCGATATCTACTACTCCATCTTTTTTCATGATAAAAGTTAAAGCAGTAGTACTATCAATATTACGAAGTGTTTTTAATGTTACTTTATTAAACTCCGTCATATCCTTATCAAGCCTGGTCACAAGACCGCCCTGAGCTGTTACAGTCGAACTACCGGCGCCTGTCCCAACAACCCTCTTTATATAGAGCCGCTTACCTCCGTTGGTAAAAAACCCGTCCACTGCCAACGGCAAATACCGGTGCGCTAAAAAAGACGGCCCGAAATCAAAGTACCCACCGAATTTGCGGCGAAAATCCGCAAAACTTGTAACGAGCACTGGCAGCCCGTCTGTTGGACCCTTTTTGGTCACGCCCACCATGCCGGTCGTCGTGGTGCTGACGCCTTCTATAGGCTGCGGCCCTCTATCCACTTCCTCGACATAAACTCCCGGAGCTAAGTACTCTGGCATATCCATACCTCCTTCTTATAGTCCTGCATTACAAGTTAACGTTGCGTCTTATTGCTTCCCGACCTCGGTAAGGAGCTTATCTGCAAATCCCTGCTCCAAAACCATCAGTTCATTTCTTACAGCCTCCAGTGCCATTTCTATTCCACGCCTTTCATCTTCTTTTTTCTTTACAACATCTACCGCATTTCTAAGTTCCTCAAAAATTTTTGGGACAGCGATTTTTTTTAACTTATCATCGAACTCTTTTATTTTTTCGAATATCTTTTCCAGACACTTTCTATACACGGTAACGGCCAGAAAATTTTCGTTCTTCAAGACTTCCTCCGCAAGCTTTTTGAGTCTATCAAAATCACGTCTAAGAGCCTCTGCCGTGCGGGGTGCGCCAAAAAGCTCGCTGTAATTTGCTTCCGCCTCTTTTTTCTTCTCCAACGCGGAGCCGAGGTCCTTAGAACACTTATCTAACTCCTTCTCCTTATCTTCCACCTCCTTCTTTTTTTTACTAATTTCACCCTCTAGTTTTTTAAACTCAACCTCCACTGCCTTCGAGTGTTTGTCTACTTTATCCCGTATACGTCCATCAAACTCATCAAGAAACTTTTCACATTCCTTTTGAGCGGCAACCTTTTGAGCATGTTCTCTAATAGCTTCGAAAGCCCGCTTTTCTTTTTCCCGTTCATTTTTAACAACTTCGGCTTCCTTTGCTTGTTTTAGCCTATTCTCCAACGCAATCCGATTCCTATCGTTTGCTGCAATATCTTGAACCAGCTTTTCTACTGTGTCGCGCATACTCATCTCTCCTTACGCTTTGATATTCCAATGTGCCTTAATTTATAACCACTGACATGGAAACAGTTTGCCCTCTAACCGCATCAATGGTCCGTACCGTCGGCGTGCCGCTAAGCGGCGTTATATTCACACTAATCTGCCCACCAAGATACGAGGCCGGAAAATACAACACAAAACCGCCATTCTTTGCCGTCAACGTCCTTTGTATCCCTCCTACGACCTCCACCTCTGCGTTAGCAACTGCCCTATCTTCTAAAGTTCTGACACTGCCCCTTATAAGTGTCGTTCCACTCGGGAAGTGGTACTCCGGCGCCGGCTTCAATAGCGCCCTGAATACCTTTTCTTCCTGTCTGGGAATAGCAACCGTGGAACCGGATGCAGTATAGTCCTTTTCGAGCTTACCACGCAAATCCATGCTCCAATCCAAAGAACCTGTCGCTTTATCAAAGAAAGCCATCCTTTGCTCGGCCAAATCAGTTCCATTATCGAACAACAGCATCTCGCATTCCCTAAGCTGGGTCGCACCCGGCAAATACGCCTGCGTTGCTCCTGCTGAAGCAGAAAATGGCCAAGACAATGCCACCCTTGGCACTGTTATATCTTCGATATAGTCGGAATAGTTTTTCAAACTTGCCCTTACCCTATATGTGCCGTTCTTAAGATCAAGAAAATTATTGTGCCCCGAACGGTTTTTTACGGCATCGACTCCCAACGGTTCTATTATTACCGACGCATCATGAGCAAACAATTCGCATCCCGTAAATGCATCGATTGGCAAAACCGTAAAAGCAAGTTTGGTAGTAATAGTACCATCGAGCAAAGGAAACATCGTTCACCCTGTTTTCAGATAACCATCCGGACATAACATCCGGATGCAACAACATCATCCAATCTGGTAATAATTCGCCTCTTTCTCAATTATCCTCCGCGTACTACGCGTCCGCTCCGAAGCTATCATAAGCACCCTTACCTCATATGCAACCGAAAGCCGCATCGTGGTATCCAACGATCCCCAAATCTTTGTCAAATCATCGAGAGAAATCGAATTCAAAATAATGCGTACTTGCTTTAACCGGTCGGAATAATCACCATATCCACTGGCAGTTAGCAAAGCACTCAAAACAGGACCTTCCAAAGAACCATTATCATGCAACACCTGCATGGCACGCCCGAGAATAGTATGCTCATCAAAACCGGCAAATTCCTCAGACTCCTTGCTGCCATATGGTGTTAAAAGATAGTAGCAATTCAAAAATAGCGGCGGGAATCTAAACATGGCGGAATCAATGCGTTCCATCGGCTGATTGCGCATATGTCCATTTTCGGTTATCTGATAAAGAAATAGCGAAAGGGCCGCATTCTCAGTTCCCTCCATTTCCTTCGGCGACGCAAGCCGTACGCTTCCGACACTAAAAGAGCTCCCCGAAAATATAGCCGTAAAATCCTCTTGCAAAAGATTTTTTAAAAGTTCGCTAACAATCCCTATTACCGTAAAATCTCCCATCTGCGATTCCCTTTTCTTACTGCTCAATTTTAAGATTTTTCGTCACTTTATAAAATCTTATCACTCCATCATGCGCATACCGTGCCACCAAAGTACCATCTTCAACAAGTTTAATGACAACACGCCTTACACTTTCTGCCATTTCCTCGACAATCTGAAGCTTAATCCAATAATCTGTCAGATCTGTAAGCGTACCGCCAACATCTGGATATTGTTCTAAGTAACTTAGTATTTTTTTTTCTATATCCTCATCTGTCACAAAAGTAACCTTTTCATGGAGCACTATTGTTCTACTATTGCAAAGCAAAAATCATGCCACCTCTTAAATACTTCTTACTCCTGAAATTGCGCCAATGTACAGCTGAGTAAGATTAAGCGCCTGCCACCAGCACAGAGATAAAATAACGCGTAGCGTAAAAAACCAGCTTTATTGCATCATATTGGCGACATTTCTATATGACCTATGCGTCATTATTTTTTTTAGCTCTAACATTATTCGAACGATAAAAAATTTGAATGCCTCTAAGGAAATACTTTTAAATGTCAAACCACAAAAAATGCCACTATTCTAACTTACAGAATAGCGAACTTTAATACCTAAAGATACCTATTGGAATAGCTACAAATAATACAAACTGTAAGGTTTATTAAAACCAATTATTTGGGATCTGCCAAATAATTTTCCAGCAAAGATGATATTACCTATTACCTTCACAAACTATACTCTTTTAACAACAGCGTGGGTAGCCAACTTAGCTGACAATTTTTATCTAGAAAAACAATCAAATAGGTTACACAGCAGAGACCAGGTAAATCAATAAGAACGACAAAAAAACGTACCACCAAATAGACTCAAATAAGTTCTTGGTACCACTCGCCACGCATGTTTTTCCGTACCCTGCCGAAGTTTCATACTGAGAGAGGAATTGGCTAAATACAGCAACCTGGCATTCTATTATTTAAGAAGAAAAACTACGACCAACACGGGGAATTCCGAAGCAAATACGGCTCTTACAAAAAATAAAAAGGCTGCGGCCCATGGAAACTTCGAGATGCCTCCCATAGCTCACAGCCCTATAATTTAAATGTCTAGGAAACTACTTCTTCTTTGCGGCGAGGTTCATGACCTGTCGTATACAAGCCCTATACTTTCCATCCATCTTCCTGAAGAGTTTTAAAAACCTTGCCTCCTCTGGCGACAAACCCTTGACAGACTTCCTGGAGCCACTCTCACTTCCCCCCTTAAAGAAATAATCCACCGGAACATCCAAGAACTCCGCTATCAGCTGAAGCTTGTCGACACTCAGTACGTTTTTCCCGCTCTCGTAACGCTGCACCTGCTGATAGCTGACATCCAGCCCCTCGGCGAGCTCTTCGAGCGTCACACCCGCTTCCTTTGAGTCCCTTTATCCTTATAATCATTACTTTTCAAACCTACATAAAAATAACGCAGACCTACCGTCTTATCTTCTTGCTTTGGAGTGGGATCAAATGCACTAAACGACACCGACACCACCCCAGCAAATAATTCATCCCCATCTCCACCAACATCAGATTGGGACATCTCAACAAATTTCCCCACCGATTCATGCAGCAAATTACGGTGGACAAGCGCTTTTGCCATGTTATTCAACATATATGTTTTACCAACACCATTCCGTCCTATTAACACATGAATATTGGTCGGTGGATTTGAGTCTGGCAAAATCCGAAAAACTAATTCCAGTCCAGCTACATTCTGTGTTTTTTCTACTATATAATTAAAGTTATATTCTGTTAATTCCACTCCACCGCCAACCACCCATTTGAACTGTCTTTTTATCGATGATAAACTTACGCTACGCAGTAGCGATGTTTTTGTAACTTCTTCGTCTAATGCTTTTTTCTGCAATTCCTCATTTACAACAATATCCTTTAATCTACCTAAAAGTTGTTTTTGAGGTCTTTCGCTTAATTTTTGAATGTTCTTATAGTACTCTACATCTTGCCCCAAAGAAAAAAAACCTTCATCAAGCTCTGAAAAGTTAGTTGGAATATCAGTTCTCGTATTCGGCTTTTGACCAAAATAACCTATTTTAATAAGGCCAATTTCATGCTTAGTACCATCTTCATCAACAATAGTCAAAAAGTATAGCGTTTTAAAACTAAAGTCGTCCCAATTATCATCTGATAGATAAGCGACTAGCCGTTTGTCGGATGAAAAAGTAGCTCTTCTTTTAACTCTTTCAAACTTTAAATCCATTTAGTGATTCTCCCTAATTAACATATCCTTAGATTTATTTTGAACAATGCATATTAAAGAATGTGTCAATTTCTACCAAATAGCATAATTTACTATAAAAGTATAGCCTCTTACTATTCTTAAACGCAAGCGACTTATATACTCCAAAACCGTACATATATTATATTCCCCACGTTGCCTACACTATCATAGCTAACCTCTGTAGCTGAATACCACCCCTTTTGTCCGCCTCCATTCCCCTCCACCAACCCATAGCCCCACTAACTATACCTTTACTATACCTTTTTAATGAAAAAGGGGTTAGCCCGATCGGCTAACCCCTTGATTTTAGTGGTGCCCGGAGACGGAATTGAACCGCCGACACGAGGATTTTCAGGCTTTCGGAATAAAGTCCCGCCTTGTTATATTTGGTCATATCCGGTAATGGCTGTTAGGGAAAATCAGGATTACCTGGTAATGGGTTTTATGGTTAATATCGGCTGCTATCGGCTAGTTACTATACGCCAACTATACTCTAGACCACAACAAGCGACGTAACCCCTCACCTTTATCCTCTCCCTTTTTATAATTAGGGCATAGGCTTTTTGATGGAGCCGCCGTAGGTATTCGATAATATCAGCACCAAAAATAAAAAGCCATCCCCACCATAAAGTTCGAGGAGTGGGCGTCTGGCTCACAGAAAAAAGGAGTATCAGGTATGGAGCTTAGGTCATATCTCGTAAGCTCCGGGGTTCAGCTAACCTCGCTTGCAAAACATGCGCCGAGTGTGCCCCCCTCTACGGACAACCACTATATTATCCTAGATTTTTCCAGGGAGAAAGCTATAAAGGAAAACACCAAAAACAAAACATCCACCACCTTACCATACCGACAAACAAAGCCAAAGTAATTTATTGAACTATCTATGGCAACTCACTATACCTCACACCAAGAATCCTTATATATTCGCCATAAAGTTTTCTGGCATCTACGGTATCGATTGTCAGTTGCCCCACTCCATGAACTATCTGCACAGTATGTCTTATGGCAATTTCGGCATCTACCTTGCTTGTTAAAACCATATTACCTAGCTCAAGCGTCTGTGCCATGATATCAACAAGGGCATCCTGCGCCTCTGGATGCAATGCCATGTTCGCCTCTATCCATTGTACTATTTTATACCTTACGGAAGACATATCATCACTTATTACGATACCCTCTGGACGGCTGTCAAACAAATTGTATATGCCATTTGTATCAATATATAAATTCGTTGTTTTAACGTAGTCGCCGGTACTATATGGCATCCTTACAAAATACCGATACGTGCCCAACACACCGTTATTCAACGTATAATCAAACGTAAGCGCCGGATAAACAAGATCGAACAGTGGCACATATTGTAACCCCTCGCCCAAGACTTCCATTGCCCTAACATTGTAACTCTCCACATTGCCTATGCTTACGTCTGTTTCAAGCAAGTACGTAGCCGCAGCCTTAAGTTCGGTGTCGACCGGTGCGACATACTTTGCCGCATTATTGAACACCTTGGCATATTCTGGCGTATATCCATACATTGCTGATTCAGCAATATCGAACGCAAAGAAAACCGTCTTACCGCTGCCATATTCGCCCAGCACGGCAACAGGCGATACCGTTGCCATGCCGGCTGCAGTAGGCATAGTATAATCAGCATTTATACTGGCAACTACATATGGATTAACACTCATTCCGGAGAAAAGATTGGCGGCACAGGTTGAATTAATTGCAACCTTGCCGGTTGTAGATGGGGAATTACCATTACCGAATACTTTTACTTCCACATAGTACACAGGCTCGAGATAAGTAGCAGAAACATACGGATTAACCGATAATGTCACGGTATTCCCTGTTATGGCCTCAATGGAAACATCCCCGTATATGCTACCCTGGCTATTGTTAAAACTTCCGACAGGCAACGCACCTATTGTAATTCTCTCGTCATCCACATATATGCCGTTCCCTTTACTACCAGTGGTTACGCTGACCACAACATTATCGCCAACGGCAAATGCTCTGGCATAGTTCAACGTTATGCTCCTTATTCCATTACACACATAATCCCCTGCATTAACCGCAGCAACCGTGCCACCGGTTGCGGTTATATTTAACATCCTGCCCTCTGCGACAACATATCCTCCAGGAGACGAAAGCGGCCCTTGATGGAAATATACCGCCCTCTTGCTGATATCCATAGACTGGGAACCGGCAAAACTCACTCCCAGCGCCTCCTCCATGATGGGCTTAACCGAATTCCCCCAGCCGGAAACAATAAGACCTACTCCTCCATAAATAGCCTCCCTGAGTTCTCTTAAAAATACCGCATCAAACGGTGTATCTTGCGCTATTATGGCAGCCACATTATATATACCGCTTCTAAATGCGACTTTAAATGATTCCTTATCGGTCACTATGACATAATACACATCGCTGACGCCAAGCGCTGATTGTATAAACCGCTTTAAATCATCGAGCGTATAGGGCACACTGCTGGTGCCATTTGCCGGATCAGAGACCCAGACCAAAACCCTCGGCAGATTTGCCACCTTTACATCAATATTGGTATTTACCGCAACAAAATTGGCGCTCTTAGCCAACTCGACATTGCCGAGATTATCTACGCTATAGAACAGCAATGTATGCGGACCGGCACCTATGCCATCCAATCCAATCGCCGACATATACTCACTCCACATATTTCCATTATCTAAACTATAATAAGTCTTATACGTGCCCGACAAAGCATCATCGGAACTGATTACCGCCTCTGAAGCCGCAGAAACCAGCTTGCCACCATTGTAATCATAGGCGGAGTTCCCGTAATCAACGGCAGAAATAGGCGCACTATTATCTGTTATAATATTTGTCGTTTTGACGCCTTCTTTATTCCCAAGATTATCAGCGGCCAGATAGCTCAGCATGTGACTACCCTCCGCCTGAAGCACGATTTCCTGCCCCATATAACTATCCCACGTGCCGCCATCTACGCTAACCAGCACACTGGATACTCCGGACAGCGCATCCCGGGAACTAAGGGTTACCAAAGTCTGCGCGGTAACAAATATATCACCGCCACTTCTATAATTAGGCTCAGTGGTATTCACTTCAGTAACAGGAGACGAATTATCCACCAGAAACGCCTTTGCTATTACGATAGATATATTCCCCACATTATCCTTGACCCTGCATTCAACCACTCTAGCCCCTTCGCCAGAGACTGTAAAATTCTGCGACGTCATCCACGCACCGCCATCTATTCGATACTCGTAAGCACCAACCCCGGAGGCCAAATCATTACCCTGAATGGTAAAATCAGTCGACGAGGAAACGAATTCGACATCATCATACACAAAAGAGGGCGTACCGGTTTCCACCGCTACTGTTGGCGGTGTATCGTCCACAATGAATTTTACCGCCTTAACAATATCGCCATTATTAACATTATCGATGCTTTTAAAATACACCATATGCTCACCTTCGCCTGCAAGCTTAAATGGCGTAAAATATTCCCATGCCCCATCGTCTACCTTATAATAGATATTGGCAATACCTGACATGCTATCTATCGCATTCACGACAATGGCAGTGTTGGATGTAACATAGAACATATCCCCATTCCTATATTTGGGTTCGCTGGCGCCAATAATCGTCATCGGGCTTGAGGCGTCCACTATCACTGTGTATATTTTAACATCCTCGCCATTGCCAACATTATCTACGCTTTTGTATGCGATAGTATGAACACCTTCCGTCTCGATAACAAAAGGCGCATAGTCAACCCACTCTCCTCCGTCAACTTTATAATACGTCTTCGCCTTTCCGGAAAACGAATCCGTTGCCCTTAATTCAACAACAGTGCTGTCGGAAATATACATTACTCCGCTCGTCTCATAATTAGGGCTTCCCAAATATAATGCGGTGACAGGTGGCGCATCATCTGTTACAACCTTGACCGTTTCAACCACCTCAACATTACCAAGATAATCTATCGCAGCATATTCGATTATATGCACCCCGGCGTTTTCCGCTGAAAACGGCTCATAGTTTTTCCATTCGCCACCGTCTACCCTATAACGAATTGCCGCAACTCCCGCTCCGGAATCGACCGAGTTCAACGACAACAAACTTAGCGGAGAAATAAATATTTCCTGCTGCGATGTCATATAACTATTTTCTCCACGAACAAAAGATGTGTCCGGAGAAACATTGTCAACAAAAACATGTAGTGCCTGTATTGCACCGGCATTGCCGACGTTATCCACGCCCTTGTATTCAACGACATGCGCTCCGTCTCCGGCAAGTTTGAACGGAATATACGGCAGCCATGCGCCAGAATCCACTCTATAAACGACTTGCGAAATCCCCGACTCGGTATCGAAAGCGTTAATCGTAAATATCGCGTCGGAAGTCACGTAAAAATTCTCGGGGCCCTGGTATTTGGGGTCGCCTATGCTGATGGACAATTCAGGCGACGTGGCATCGACATACACGACATCACCATAGACACTGCTTACATTGCCGAGATTATCGTAGCTCCTAATCAATATCGTATGCTGTCCTTCAATCCCGATAGTAAAAGGCTCGTACTGCAACCATGCTCCGTCGTCAATTTTATATTCAACCCCGGCAACACCTGACAGCGAATCCAGAGAGGACACAAGTACCGTAGACCCGTACGACATATACTGCACGGCATTTTCGTTTTCATACACGGCACCATTTACTGTCATAGACACCGATGGAGCTATATTGTCGACAATAACCGTAAAAAGATTTTCGCTCCCTACATTCCCAAGATTATCAATCGCATAATACTTAATTACATGTTCGCCTTCGCCTGCTATCGCAAAGGCAGAGCCATAATCCTGCCATCCAGAACCATCGACAGCGTAACGTAATGCCGATAATCCGGCGCCTGTATCGCTTGCGCTCAATGAAAATTGTGTGGATGACAGTACATACATTGCATTAGATACATACTTGGGGCTGCCTGCCTCCAAGGACGCTTTCGGCGCAGTATTGTCTATAACAATTCCCACCGATTGCCACGCCTCTATGTTACCAGCTTCATCTACTGCCCTAAAATAAAGTGCATGCGGCCCATCGGCAAGATTTTCAAGAGAAACAGAAACAATAAATCTAAAAATTTCACCACTATCATCGAATTTATATTCCACCATTCTCACGCCCGAACCAACAGTTCCAACATCATCAGCTGTAAGGCCAATAAATGTCGCACCGTTGACAAACACTTCGCCGGCACTTGTATAATTAGGGGCACCTATAGCATAGGAGCTAACGGGTGCAGCGGTATCGACAGCAAAAGTTATTGTCTGAGCAGTTACATTCCCGGCTGCATCCATAGCGGTCACAACGAGCTTATAATTTCCATCTTCGATTATCGGCGTACCGGAGGTATAATCCGCACCATTGAGCGTTGCGCTAATAGTGCCGCCATCGGAACCATACGAAGGTATCAAAGAAGTGTTATAAAACATTCCGTCGTCCACACCGTTGACAATCACAACCGGGGCGGCAGTATCTATGGTAAATGCATAGGTCTGATTTGCCATATTCCCGGCTGCATCCATAGCCATGACAATTAGCGTATAGGCCCCATCAGCCGTTATCGGCGTACCTGCTATATAATCCAGGCCGTTTAACGTTGCCGAGACGCTTCCACCTTCAGCACTATATATCGCACTTACCATCGCATTATATAATCCATCCGAAACGCCCGAAACGGTTAGCGTTGGCACAACATCGTCAGCTGCCAATACCTGCACCCCGGCTCCGGTATTCTCATTGCCGTAAACATCATACGCGGTTATTACCAAAGAAGACACAATATCATTTGGCAATCCAGTCACTTCGGTGCTGGTCGTTTCTGCGCTCACGACCTTAATCAAATTTCCATCGAAATAAATCTTGTACCCGGCCACATCGGTTGCCGAGGATGGCTCCCACGTCAGCACTACAGTTCCAGATTCGTCATTTAATTTATCGACACCGACAACGAAGCCGACTTCATCCGGAGCATAATTTACGGCTAAATTTACGGCAGCTTCACACGTAAGCTTCGTTCCTGCCGCATAGGACTGCTCTAAAACCACGCCCTGAGGTCTGACATCGGTTAAATTCCCCACCTCATACACCGTACCAACAGTCAAATTATTATTTTGCAACAAAGACAACGCATCGGAATAGGCCATACCCGTCAAATCCGGAACCAAAACAATACATCCTACCGATATTGTGGCCGCCTCATTGCTATCTACAGCAAATTCGACAGAACCGTTTAACAACGCTATATCCTCTACCGAAATAATTATCTTAGTGGTCGCGGCATCGCTTCCGACACGAGCTGCAAATCGCGCGATGCTACCTCCACCGGAACCGGAGACGGCACCATTGGTGTGAGCATATGTATACATACTACTGCCGTTTTGAAGCAGCCCATTATCGATAAAAAGAACGTTCTCCGTCGAATTATTAAGAAAAAAATCTCCGAGCCCGGAACGTGCCTCCGTGCTTCCACCTGCCAATAAAGGCGTAACTACCGAAATATTACTAATCGCCGCTGCCGCCAACTCACTGACACCTGCCGTCTGCCCTTTATCCACCGACACATTTAATTTAAACTGCACGGTTGCGAGCCCTTCGGAAGGAACATCCTCGACAATAACATCGAAATAAAAATCCTCGCCCGGCATTACCGTTGTCTTGGACGGAACAATCTTTAAATTTGTAGCGACCGCAATATTCGATAAGAATAGGGCAAAAAACAATACCGCTAAAGCTGCCACCGCTCTTACAAATTTGATATTCATTGCCGCTCCTTTCCGCTCCGCGCTCCCGGAGAATGACCATACCTTGCTAGACACTACTCTACACCAGATTTGCCGTATTCAGGCGCAAAAAGCGAAAAATCCCTTACATCAACTTTTCCGTTCGAATCAGCTGAAAAATCAAAATCCGGATTGTAAGTTCCATCCGCCGATATCGTTCTATAATGCTCTTTAAATGCCTCAAAATCCAAATCGTCAATATTGCCATCAAGATTGATATCCGCAAAAAAACCTTTTATCGGCGAGAGCACATTAACCGTGCCTGAATTTGCCGGCATTTTTCTATAATGCAAAAGCATTGACTCCGTACCGCCTCTATAGACACGCAACCTGGCAATCTCGAAACCCGAAACATTCAAACTTATAGCGCTCTCCGTAAAAAGATTATTTAAATCCAAGACCGCTTCAGGAACGCCAACGCCCGACCCAACGAAAGCACTCAGCGGATATAGTGCCCCATCTACTTCAAAAACAAGCACGTCTCCTTTGGCAACAGAAACACCGCTTCCCTGGCGAATATAAACCGCAAAAGTTAACAGATCATTCGATAGCCCGCGCTGCACACCATTTTCTCCATCGACATGTGACTCCACACGCGTTGCCGTCTTCACTTCCATCAATGGCGAATACCCAACATTCTGCGGATTTGAGAAATCTATTGTTACGGCCCTAACATAGTAAACCGTCTGAGCCTCCAGTCCTGAAACTCTTATTCTCAGCACACCTTTTTGCCGCGCCGCAGCCACTGTTGTCTCATCGGCACCATGCATCGGTACTATCGTGATTTTATCCGTTATATCTATGGTCATCGATCTATCTTTATAAATCTCCACGCCAGGAACAGCCTCAACATCGGTCATCCAAACCATACTAAACGATGATGGCGTAACGTCCGTAATTCTCGCACTAAGAACTTCTGGCACGGCAAAAACATCCCTGACACAACAAAAGAAGATTAGCGTAACCACAAGACATAAAAGTTGACGCTGTGAAAAATTCGACGTCATTTTTATCATTTGACAGCCTCCTTCTTTCTTGCGGAACATACAGGACAACTTCCAACCGTTTTTGTGCTTTTTTCAGAAACCCATGCTTCATAACCACCATCTAAATATCTTAAATCTGTATTGCCCTTCTCTATTCTAATCAACACAGACACCGGATCGACCCCTTGCGGCAAAACAACCACCACCGGCGGCGCAACATCGAGCTTGGCAGCCAACCCCTTTTTTTCACCTTTTTTCAACATTACCGAAAGATTGCCAACTCTTTTATTCAAATCCTTTCCTTTTATCGCTTCTGCGCCGGGCACTGTCCCTGTTTTCTTGACTTCTTGCTCATCTCGCAAATCATATATCTTTACACGCACTTTGTTTTCAATTACCCACCGCAATTCTCTAGCAGTAACAAGATCAAGTCCGTCATCCGACCCTACAACAGGATAACGCTCACTATTCCATTTCCAAAGCCCTCCATCGAGAATGTAAACTTTTTTATAACCTCTCTGTGACAACAGTACCGCCGCATCTAATGCCCCTTTAAGTCCTATAGCATCATCTACCAGCACCAACATCTTCTGCTGCGGGAAGTTCTTAACACTCAACTCCTCTAAAGGCACATTGATAGCACCCTCAATATGCTGTCTGTCGAATGCAGCCCCACCTCTTATATCTAGGAGCCAAAGCCCGCTACCCTCATTTAGGAGACTATGCACCCTGGCAGGGCTAATATATTCCCATCCGGCGCAATACGCGCTGCCGGCAGTTACGAAAATTGCTCCGACCAGCAACACTACAATTTTTTGCATTCGTCTTACAATGGTCATATCCCACACAACTATTTTCACTTAACACCGCTTTACGGCTTCCAGTTATCGACTCTCTTTTTCATCGTAACTATAAGACCGTCTCCCGGCCGTATAACATAATTCATTCCGATAATTTCAAAACCTCCGGGACCAGTTCTCGTGGCTACGGTTTGCCACGCCCCGACCTTGTTATCAAAGCGTCTTATACTTTGAACATTCTCCAACCCCACGGAATTCATTATGTCATACGCGCTATACCCGTATGGTACTGCAAGCATGCCTATATAATTCGTCCCGGCCACCAGTACATACTCTGCGCTCTCTCCTGCAGCCGCAACCTCTATAGCACCAGCACTTTCGGAATAAACAACAACGCCCATCCCAGCAGTAAGGCCAAAGTCACTTGACGGCGCCTCTACATACAAATTATTCACATTAATATACCCCCCGATATTAACAAGACCCGCCTTACCCGACAAGGCTGTCAACATGTTCCCGGCTGAAGCATGCGTATCGACCAGTGTTTGTCCTACTGCTATCAAATTATATCCTGGCATTATATCTACAGTAATAGGCAACGGCTCTATCTTTAACGCCGAAGTGTAAATTTGATATATCCCGTCCCTGTCATCCTGCCAAACGGCAAAATCCGATCCAAGAACCGGTTTTTCTTGCCTGGCGATATTCGAAGTAAGCCTACCCCCTCTGCCGTTGACCAATTCGACAAACGAGAGATTTGGATCATCGCTTCCAGACTCATAATCAGTATAGACAACAGTTGTTCCCAATACATCCGGGTCCGAATTATCACCATTACCATAGGTTATTCTTACATCCCCTACGAGCGAATTATAACGATATATAGCTTTTTTTCCATCCCTCTGGTCAACCCAAACAAGCATATCACCGGAAATTGCCGGCATTGTTTGATTTTCAAAATTAACAGTTATCCTTGTCTCTTGCCGTGAAACAATATTATACCGGTATATTTCGCCAAGACCGTTACGATAATCCTCCCAAACTATTGTATTGCCCGAAATAGCCGGACGTATCTGATCCCTTTCATGATTGGTAATCTGAATGGTTTCGCCGGTCTGTATATTCTTGGCGTATATATCCCAATTACCATTTCTATTATCCTGCCACACGACCCATACGCCAGCAACAGATGGCTTTATCTGCTCCCCTGTGCCGCCATAAATCTCAAACTCATGATTAGCCGCAAGGTCAAAACCATATATGTCTACATTCGCATTGCGCTTATCCTGCCACACGACAATATTTCCGTCTATCGCCGGATTTTCCTGATTGGCGGCATTGGATGTAATCCTATTTAAGGTTTCCTGCCCTTTTTCCTTTAAATATATATCCCAATTGCCGTTACGCATATCCTGCCAAACGATTCTATTGCCCGAGGCTGCGGGATTTATCTGCTCGGCAGAAACATTCGGGGCAACCGGCTTTTCCGAGAACCATTCCACAGCCGTAACGGTAATATCGGCAACGGCCGTATGCGTCGGCGCGTTTTCGTCTTGAACATTATCGAGCCCATCACTAACGCTGAGTTTTGCCGTATATGTTCCGGTCGAGACATACACGCCATTAGAGTTCTTGCCATCCCATATTATTACCGTATCGACTCCTGACGCTGCCGTCCCGACAAGCGTCCGAACGACCACGCCATCGGCGTCGACAATTTCTATTTTCACCTTCAGATTGCCGACGGTATCCGTAGCATTGACGATAAAATCAACTGTTCTATCTGCCGCCATGCCATCGGGCACATACGGCGTAAACTCGTTAGGCGTAGCAGTAAATGCAGCTATATCTGGAGCTGAATTGTCTACCGTGATATTCGCACTTTTAGGGGCCTCTGCGTTGCCAGAATTGTCTACACTATAGTATTCGATTGAATATGTCCCTGCCTGGAGAGTAAACGGGAAAGCCGGCTTAAAGTCCGCATCACGGCCTATGACCTTATAATACATTTCGCGTATGCCGCTTCCGCCGTCATTATCGCCTGCTATGACGATAATACGCGTCTGCGGCGTTATAAAATACCTGCCATCTGCGGTCAAATCGGGGCCGTCGAGCACTAGCGCAGACAAAGGCGGCGTTACATCAACCTCCGGCACGCTGTAATAAAGCGTATAGCTTGCCGGCGAGGCCTCGTCCCTGTAGTCCACGAACTGCAGCTTATATATCGTTTTATAATCCTTATCGAGCCCCTTATCTATCCAATAGTTGTTCGGGTCTAGCCTTACACCGTCCGCCCTTACCACACCGAGTAATTTCTGCATCCCTTGTGCCGGGTCGTCCATCTTAGTATATATCCAGCCGGTCGGATGTGCCGACATATCAAGCGTTACTTCCACATCCTGATTTGCGGCGGTCGGACGTTGCGGCGGCGCAGTGGGATAAACGACCGTCACAGGCGCTACAGTCGACTCGATGTACGGCATTCCTGCCGGATATTCGCTCTCGAATATCGTATCTGGCAGATGCTCCGCATCCTTATCCGTATCGGCGAGGAAATCCAGGAACTTATCCCTTCCGGCAAGGTTGACCCTTACCCTGTGCGTAAGGTAATAGGCGTTGGTCTCGCGTATAAGGGACGTAAGTTTGCCTCCGAGATCGTCCGAGTGCGTAAAGGTCACTTTAAAGTCCTCGAATCTGCCGCTTAGCGTTGAAATCATGCTCCAGTAGGCTGTCGAGATGTCTTTGCTGGCGACGTCGCCCATGTCAACCATAAGCGTCGGATTTACCGCCGCATCGTTTACCGAAGAGCCAAGCAGCTGAAAATCTATGAGGAGGCCCTGCTTATTTTCCACTATCTTCGGCTGCGCCGAGTCTATCTTAAGCTTCCATGCCGGGCCGTAGCCGTCATTAGTGACGCGCACGGCAAGCTCATACGGCACCGGAGCTTCCACGTCCGGCGTGAACGGGTTATCGCCGAGCACGGCATACGGCACGAAGTAATCGAGCACGAGCTGGGCCGTGGGCTTTACCGTGATTTTATCCGGATTGATGGGCACGATTTCCTGGTTCCCGTCTATGGAGTACGTAAGCGTTGCTCCTGCGAAGTACGCCACTCCGGCGCTTGTTTCGCCGCCGGCCCCTGGCGACGGGATTATAAGCCAGTGCACTTCCGCCGCAGTTCCGGCCTTTACCATACCTGTGCCGTCGACTGCGGTAATATTGTTCTTCGACGAGAGCTTCATAAAGAACATATCGGTCTTGAGGTTGCCCTCGATGTCCTTTAAGTACACGTCCACGCGCACGTCGGTTAAGTCTTTGTCCGGCAGGTTATTCGTGAGGACGAGCTTTGCGTCGAAGGCCTGGCGCTCGGTGGTGAGCTCCTGCGCGATTTCGATTACGACCTTTGCGCAGGCCGAGTCTGCGGCAAAGGCGCTCGTGCCGGCTGTAAACACCGCGAGCACCGCTGCTGCGGCTATGTAGAGGACTTTCTTCATTGCATCACTCCGGTCTTTACGTAACGCAGCGCTTCCGCACCTGCCCTGTCGCCGCCAAACACTCCTGCGCCCTTGCCGTTTGCCATAAATGCGAAGGCGACCTTTCGGCCCTTCATGTCGGTTCCGTAGCCTGCCACGGAGAATACGTCTTCCAGGCCGCCTGTCTTTATTATGAAGTCTTTGTCCGCAAAATCGGCGAGCTGTGCCCTTCCGTGCCCCGGGGTTTCGAGCCCTGCGGCAAACGCGTCGAACCAGGGCTTTTTTGCCGCGCCCGAGAGATACGCGGCCAGCGCCTTTGTCGTTATTTTATTATCGCTGCTTAGGCCCGAGCCGTCTGCAAAGCGCGGCGCTTCGTTATTCGCCGTGAAAGAAAACGCAAACTCTTCGAGCGCTTTGGTTCCCTTTTCTTTTGTGCCGGGGGCCCCGTAGCGTTCTACGCCAATAAGGAGCAGAAGATTATCCGCGAGCACGTTCACGCTTTGGGACGACATGTCCCTGACAATTGTCCTTATGCCGGGCGCGTTGATTTTCGTAATGACTACGGCGTCCTTTGGCGCAGCGCCCTTTACGGCGCTGCCGCTTATCTTCACCCCTGCTTCCTCAAGTAACGTCTTAAGCACTCCTGCGGCATAGAGCGCCGGGTCTTCGAGCGCGAAACGTTCCTTTGCCGGTTTAGTTCCCTGCGCCACGCTGCCGGATACGGAGTACTCGGTATCGCTGATGCGGATAATGGAGAGCGTATTAATGCCGCCCTCTATCGTGCGGGCGGAGACAGAGAAACGGACGCTGTTATTGAACGGCACAATGCGCGTAACAGGCGGCTCTCCGGCCTTTGACGGCATTACACTGACCGCTACGGTATGCAAATCAAGCCCGAGGGCGGACGGCGGGGCATAGGCCGGGCCCTTACGCGTCCTGGCAAGGCCGGATGCATCGAACAGCGTATCGTCTGCAACAATATTGCCGTTTACTGTTTTTATGCCGGATTTCAGCATGTCTTTTACCGCATTCCTCAAGTCCGCTTCCGATAACAGCGCATTGCCGCGGCCTGTTAGGTATAGGTTGCCGTTTAGGACGTTGCTCTTAAGTTTAGCGTCGCGGCTGATGTATGTGGTCATGTCGATTTTATTCGCGTGTTCGAGCGAAGCGCCTGAGGTAAATAACTTTACGAGCGAGGCAGGGGTAAGCCCGCTTGCGCTCTCCGCAGCGCGGCTGCCTGACCTTACGTCGTATATAACGCTATTTGTATTTATGTCCATTACGCTCATGCTCCACTCTGCGCCCTCGGGCAAAAGCCCTTTTAACCGCTCCTCAAGCTCTCCGCCACCGCCTGCGGCAACTGCCGGAAGCAGGGTTAATGCCGTAATCAGCAAATATTTCGAAAATCTCTTTTTCCGCATTATCCATATACGTTGTGCCGGTTTTATATGTTTTACTATCTATCTCACATTAAAAATCTCAACACACCAGAAACTACCAAACGTATATTCCTGGATAGAACATCATCGACCTATCTATCTCCATTAGAAGGTCTTCCTTGAAAGCATCGTCTACCTCTATAGCTCTATATTCGGTAAATCCCTTCTCGGAACGCGGCATGTACATGGATGAAAACTTTTCCTCGCTCAATACAAAATCGCTCCCTTTCTCATCTACACGCCTTGCTGTATATTTTTTTTGCCAAATTACGATATCGAGACTGCTTTCTACATACAACTTGCTGAAAGACTGAAAACGTAAAACAACAACCCTTGACTCTGATATTCTTGCAGGAGTATTTACATCTCTGTCAACCGACAGATAGCGGTACTTCATGTCTTTCTTTTTTTCAAACGACACGCTCGACTCGCCTACAACGCGCTCACCAAAAGGATCATACACTTCGGTGTGCTGGTTCTTTTTAAAAACCTTCACATGAGTTGTTGCCGTATAGTATTTATCCGTAAAAATTTCATCGGTATATATCAGCAAGGCATGAATATACGATTCGTTTTGAACTATAAAATTCGGCGAATAAATACCGGACTTCCCCGGGCCTTCGGCCCGTGGTGACGTCCAGATTACTATCTGCTTTCCGGTCTCGAAGTCATGCTCAACAAACACAAGCTCCTCGCCCTTTTCAGCCTTTTTTGTGGCTATGAAGTAAAGATACCTACCTCCAACAAGCGCGTACCGTAATACCTTCGTATACCCTGATTTGGCGACATCAAGCCCTGCAACCACGGTAACGTCCTTGCCTGTGTCTTCTTCAACAGGAATTCCATCATAAGTAGCATCTACATAATATAAAAACTCTTTACCCGCATGCGCAAAAGAGGGCATGGCTAGCGTAATCATTAATACTGCTATTTTTATCGCTTGCTTAAGCATTCTTCCTCCATACTGAAACGCTTTTTACCGCACAATCTCGCATTATTCGCTTACAGTAAACCCGTGACCATGGCCTGCCCCGGCGAACTTGCTCCAGAGAAGTTTTTTCTTCAGTTCCTCGCTGTTGCCGATTTTAACCTTCTTTGGCTCCTTAAGCGTTTTCGAGTCTTTGTCATAATACATGACGAAAAACTCTTCCCCTGTCTTTATAAAAGCATTTCTTTCATCGTCCGGCTTTGCCGATACAAAATTATTCTTCCAAAGCAAGACATCCAAATATCCGTCTTTTGGCTCGAAATCAACCACAAAACCTGTGGTTGTCAATGTGGTTCCTGGCGACACAACATATCCATTATGACGCATCACACCGCCCTTCCTGTTAAAAAATTTAGAACTATTCTCTGCACCCCCAAAAATATGGTCCCAGCCGCCCCAATGCTTCTGCAAATGCCTTTCAATTGTTCCGTCATTCTTTAAACCATAAACCTCCAAATAAAATTCTCCTGCGGAAGTGTCATCCAGGCGCTGCTCGTTATAAGTCCTCAAAACAAATATCAAAGGCACTGACCTTTCCTCTGACTTGAAAAATATTGACTGCGAAAAATCATGCGCCGTTCCTTCGTATTGACCGCCAGCCTTTTCAAAGACAGATACTTTTTTGACGTTCAAATCCATAAAACCTACCACATGTTCTCCTTGGTTGTTAATCTTCCTGTCACCAAAAAAATATACCTCGTTTACGCCAACAATCCCATAACACTGTACGTCTTCAAAATTGTACTTCTTCAAATCAATCCCGGCTCTATCTATAAAAACATACGCTCGCTCACGGATGCACGTAATATCTTCGGTTACTCCATACTTGGGCAAATCGAATTCCGAACACAAGGCAATCGAAGGCACAAGCAAAAACGTAACTAACAACATCAGCGTATATTTTCTCATGGCTCTAATGTCCTCCATCAAATTATTCCACACATCCGGAATCATAAGTTATCGCACCAAATGTAGAAGCAAACGTTCCACCATAGACTGTTTTGTTGTTGACTTTCTTGCCGATTAACCACTCCTCCTCGGTATATGTGAACTTACAATACTTCACAGCTGTATATGTATACGAGAGAGGCCACACGCCAACCGTAACTGGTTTTTCTACTCTCTTCCAAAACGTCCATTCCTTTAACGGTATGTTCATTCTCCTTTTTATACTCAACGCATACCCAATTGAGTGCCTCAACCCACCGTTAAGAATCTTGGTATTGTCTTGCGGGTCTAAGATAGGGACATCATTACTCTTCAGTATTTCCGGCCATGTTAATGAGCTATACTGCGAATCTGTCGAACCATGATTGTATCCCGAAAGTGCTTTTGCCAATAAATCCTTATTATCATCCTCGTAACTGGTATTTCCACTCTCATGAGATGCCGGCCCTATCGAAAGTTCATCTGTGGCAGCAAAATAAATCTTCTTTTTATAGATAGCGGCCGTAGTTCCTTTACCAAATGCTTTTGCAAAACTACCAGACGATGCCGAGCCAACCACCATATTCGCCCATACGGCAAACGCCTTCACACCATCCTTTGGATGATAAAGATTAAGGTCCATGAACGTTTCATTTGCTTTGAACGCACTATTAGTGCCGTATCTGTGCTCACTAACTACTTGACTAAAGCCCACACTTCCGGCTCTATCGTACGAACCCATTGTCATACGATATGGCCAGGTCGTCTGCCCGTCACTTTGCCCCCAGTGCCCAGGAACCTCCTGTCTAATCCAAGAACTCAACAACTCTTTTCTCTTTGTATTGCACTGCGCTGCTGTAAATGTTGCGCCACCAGCATAAATGCTCTTAACAATATCATCGGTATATGTCGCCTTTAACTCCTCTCCCGCAAAAAAAGTCCAAGCGTTAGCAGGTTCTGCGATATTCTCAAAGTGTGGATGACTAATAGTAATACTGGGGGCAGAGGGATATTCTGCAACAGCCTTTAAATAGTCTACCCAATGAAGGCGCAGCTGTTTTGCTGTATATTGATTAAATACTCCAGTTACTAATAATTTAGAAGAAAAATATACATCCATGGTCTGTAAAAGTCTCACAGCCACTTCTGTATTACCTTTATCTTCACTTCCAACCGGTGTTTGACCACCGGTAAAAATACCATTTACCTCCACGGGCGTGCCCTCTAATCCACATTTACCATAATACGCACTACCTTTTTGACCACACTCTAAGAAAGCGGTTTGCGCCAGCCCCAATAAGTTCAGTGCCTGCTGCAGCATACGGACATCATCACCTTTCATATTAGGGGTCATAGGCTTCAAGTCCCTCCCCTGTATCTTCCGGGTTATGGTATGGGGAACAGAAATGGATTTGGGAATAGATTTTCCACTCGCGTCGACGGTATAGACGGTCACTTCCACAGTCAACTTAACCTTGACAGTGGCGTCAAGCGGCCACACACTGGCATCGCCCTCCCAGTATACCTCTTTCAAATTCCCTCCAGACACAGTAGCGCCATCGGTGCCCGCAACAGCCGAGTCCACGGAATTATCTTTATAGAACTTACCGCCCGTGGTGCTCCATTCATAATTGATAATTTTTATATTCTCCCCCTGATTAGGCACGACAAGCTTCATTCGCACGCCGGGGATAGCCCTTAATATCTTTTCACCGGCGTCGTTTGTGACCGTACTCACAGTAAATGGCGCGGCATACCCCATTTGAACTATACCGTAAATATAATCCCTAAGCGCCATAACCTTGGCCTTTTTCGAGGCAACTGAAACATAATTATTAGTCGCACAGTCTCTACACCTGGCTACGAACTCCACCGGGTATACCCCCGGATAATCAAACAAGACCTCGCTCTGCATACCGTAAGCATGTCTTCCTAATGCATCCCATTTGTACAAAGAGTCATTACAATCGCTAGCGGAAGCCTCTCCCACAAGCTTGTGTATATAATTTGTGGAGACTACCAAAATCTTGTCCTCTCCCTCAAAAACCTGATCATCGATTTTGGCCGACGATACCGTCATCTTTGGCGTCTCCGTGCACTTATTCGTCGGCGCAGGAGCTAACGGATTTGAATACCCCGTGCCGGTACCGACTATAATCGGCCCGTTTGGTGCCTGATTTGTAACATCAACGGGCGCGCTTGCAGGATTGCCATTAATATCCGTATAATTCACAACCGGCTTGCCATCCGCATCGCTGCTTAACGTACACTCCTCTGTCTGATAATTACTATAAGAACATCTGTTGGCAATACACTGTCCATAAAAACACGGAACGGTTGTTTTGCATTGCGAATCGGCAACACAACTGCCATCGGCAGCAGTAGAACAAAACTCGAGCGCTTTAATTGTTCCGCCAGCACACACCAAGCATTTATCGGTTATTTGCGTGTCATCAGTACAGGCCATGCCACATGTCAAATCAGAATTTGACCCTGCTTTTAATTGCACCCACTTCCCTGCAACGCACATAGTGCATCCAATCGGCGGCCTCTCTGCTTCTTTGCATTCCAAAACGTCAGGGCCGCACACCCCTGTGTCTTTGACCTTATGGTCTTTACATACTTTACATCCTTTTGGGTCGAGAGGAACATCTTCCGTATAGCTCATAACACCGTTGGTGCAGACATAGCACTGATTGCCGGCCAACTCATGGTCATTTTGGGGACAATTCTCACAGGTTACCACAACAGTAATAGGTTCGCTTGTTGCTTGCGCACAACCTGAACATATTGCCGTTACAGTAACATTATACTCCCCGGCGGCTTTAAATTCATGTGTAACCGTACTCGTCTTGCTTCCGGTTACAGTTTTCGACTCTCCATCACCAAAGTTCCACTTCCAATCGATAGTAGTACAAGACGATGTAGAGGCATCGGCTTTAAATTCTGCCGGAGCCCCGGTATAAAGCGTCCCATTTTCCGTGCCCCCTGTTAATGCAGCAGTCACTTTTTCAATACTTTTACTTACTTTTTTCCCATCAACACATGCACTGCACGGCTCGTTCTTAATAGGTGTCCCGTCATCCTTAGCAACAGGTTTAATATTACCAAGCCAATCTTTCTTACATACAAGACACGGTTCTTTTGGAACGTCCCCCTCAAAACCGTTACACGTCTTGCAGTCAAAAACTTGCAACTGTGCTTGCGTGGAAATGCCTCTATAATCTCCACTCTTCTGGTCACCAAGGAAATGTACGGAACCAATATTTCCATCCAGAACAAGACCTATTGGACATGGAAGCACTGCAAAGACAATAAAGGTGCCCTTTTCAATGGCCGTAAATTCTTGTGGCGTATTCGTGCACCGTGGACAATCACCAAATGTATTACTAATTAACGCATCATAACACGTCGCACCGTAGCCAGCAGTTTCGGCAAATAACGAAGAATATTGGACATAGGAATCGCCGGCGTTAGCAACAAGCGGCTGGTCCGTGCACACGGGCGCGCTGTCAGCCATAGCGTCTGACAACATATTGCCAGAACCAGAGGATTGCTTCGCTCCGCTCGCAATGACCGAATAACCACCGTCATAATTCCACGCCACCTGCGCGCGCCTTGTTATGCGGTACGGGATGGTCACGCTCTGCATGGCCTCGAGCCTCTCAGGCATAGCCTCCGTCATTACCACCATATCATACTCACCGCGGCTCGCAGAGAACTCAGTCCTCATATTAAACATCCCTATTAATCCGTAGTTCGTTACCTTATACTCGCCGCTAAAGGTCTCGCCGGGCTTAAGCTCCGGAAGCGTTACGCTCGCAGGCTCCACAACCAACACCGGCGCTGGCACGTTGGTCACAAATGTCTGCTGCACATTAATGGTATAAACATCCTGGATTGTCGTCTCTGTAACGCTCCACTGCACGTCAACAAGCGTTATCTCCATACCAATGGGCACGTACGTCGTCACTCCCGGCGACACCGTAAACGTGCCGGAGCGCGGGCGGTGGTTGGTAGCGGAGATGTTATACGCGTACCTGCCCTCGGGTATATCGGTCAGCAGCACGGTGCCGTCGGCTGCGGTCTTGATAGTATAAATCAGCTCGTAGACGTCCTGGTTCTGCACCGTAATCGTGGCGTTCGCAACATCTTCCATGAGCTCGTTTAGCACGTCGAAGAGCACGTTGCCTATGGCGCTCGAAGTCACGCTCACCTGTATGTTATACGTGTACGGAATGTGGTTATCGGAGTATATCACAACCTTGTCGTCGTACACGCCCTGGGCAACGTTTTCGCCGGGCTTGAGCATTATGCCGATAGACTTCGCGCTTCCTGCCGCTATGTCGCCGATATTCCTGTCCACGGTGAGCGTCATCCACGGCGTAGACGGCCCTTCGATGCGCGCGTTCCTTAGCGTCTCGTACCCGACATTGGCTATGTCGAATGAAGCAACCTTCTGCGTGCCCCTTACAAGCCCCGTATCAATATACGACGGGGAGGTCTTTATCAGCGGAATGGCCGTAAACAGCGCTATATTGACCGGGAACTCCCTGGAAACGCCCTCTGCGCAGCCAAAAGCCGCCACAACCGACGCGGTATCCGGAGCCGTGCTCGCAGCCGTAACGCGTAAAGTAACGCTCCTCGACTGCCCGGCCCCAAGCGACGTTCCAAGATTAATGGCCTCGGCGGTTATGCCTTCCGGCGCAGATAACGACATCGAAAGCCCGGTAAGCTCCACAGCGCTCGGGTTGGTAAGCGTTACCGCCATGTCATAAGACCTGTTCTTGGTCATCTTAAGGTTAAACCCGGACGGGCTCAGGTTCAGGCCGATTACGTCGAACTGCGCCTGCGCCATCTTGTCCTTTACGTCCGGATGCGAGGCCCAGAGGCTGAACTTGCCGATGTCGCCTATTCCCGGAGTAAAGACGTAAGAGAACTTGCCGTTTGCGTCGGTTGCAACGCTATAGAAGCGGTCGAAGCCCTTAACGCTCATGCCAATCTTTACCGGAACGTTCGCCGCAGGCGTCGTGGTGCCGGTCATGTATGCCGTGCCGGATATGTTCACTGCCTCGCCGACCTTATACACGGCCTTGTCGCTCTTTGCCGTAGCATTGTACGGCGCGTCGGATATCAGCGTCTCGAACGTGACCTTCATGCCGGGGGCGGTTACCTGCTCCGGCTTGCCATAGTGGTAATATGTCTTCTCTATGATGGCCTCGATTACGACCCGCTGCGGCGCTCCGGACGGAACCGTGAACACCACCGGGAGCGTCAGCACGCTCTCTCCGGGGTTAAGGCGGGCAACCGCGTAAGAGCCCACGTTCACCACATTTCCTGTCCTCTGGTCGAGCTTGCCGGTAGCAAGCAGATTGCCGTCCACGTCGCGCAGGTTCACGCGCACCTGGTTCGTAGCGCCGTTATTCTCGCTCGTGAGGAACTCCATCTGCGCCGTGCCGAGATTATTTACCTTGAATGACACCTTTGCGTCCGCCGACCTCACAAGCGGCTCATTGTAGACCTCGAGCGCGGTGGAAGCCCCGGTAACGCTGACGCTAAGCGTACGTATTATATTCACGGTAGCGCCAGGCGAAGGCGTAAGCGCAGCCGTAACCACGAGAGGTACCGGGCTCGCTGCGTCACCGGCAGTTGCCGCGACCTTATCGACGGTAATGCCGGAGGCTTCGATAACTGTAAACGGCCCGGCGACAACGCTCGATTCCCCGCCGCCGACCTTCAGCCCAACAGATGAAAGCGTGAACGCACCCTGCCCTTTGTTCGTAATCACTATGCCGACTGTCTCGAGCAGGCCTCTACGCAAAACGGTCCCATCCTTTATACCGATTGCCATATCCGGAATCGTCACTTCCTTAACAGGGCTCTCGCCTATGGTAGACACGGCGGATATGCCGTACTTGACCGTGCCTCCCGCATAATAACTGTCGGTAAAGGACGTCGCAACCGACGGAGTGGAATTAATCTTCATGCCGTTACGGTATATATTATAGCCAAGCAATCCGCTCTCAGGAGCAACCCATGTAAGCGCAGGCTTACCGGTATCTATTACCGTCAAAACAAGATCCCTTACCGGCGCGACAGGGAAGGTTATCTGGGCCGTGGCAGAAGGCGCGCTCTCGTTGCCAAGCGTATCCATGGATGTAACAGCATAGGAGTTCTGCGTCTTGACAGGCGCAGGGTCCACGGCAGAGGCGGAACCAAGCGTTGCCACAAGCGTGGCTACAGCGATGTCGGTTATCTCGCCGCTTGCACGGTAGAACCTATAGTACTTCGGCGTCTCCGAAGAATTGCCGTTTTGCCACGCCGCGCTGACGCCGCCGCCGGTAAGCGTAAGAATAAGATTCTGCGGCACGGCAGGCGGCGTCCTATCTGATACAGCGCTTGCCTCATCGCTCCTCGTGCTCTCGCTCGACAAGTATCCAACCGATGCTACCGAGTAATAATACTTGCCGTCTGCAGCAGGCAAATCGATTCCCGTCGATACGGCAAAGTTGCCGGCAATAGTCGGCGTTGATTCGCCTTCGGCACGTCTATAGACGTTATAAGACTGTTCACCCTCTATATTCTCCCATGAAAGCGAAATCTTTCCGCCCTTCTGCTGAGTGGCGGTAATCCATGACGGCACCGGCGGCGGCAAAGGAACATCCTTATATAGCGCAATTGTTTTGCCACCGTTAATAACTGTTCCTACGTTACCCAAAGCGTCCTTTGCGCCTTTGAGGATAAAGGTGGCTGTCCCTGCAGTAAATAGCGAAATATCGATAGTGCCATTCCAGGTCAGGCCGTCGGAACTAGTTAATCCTACGACAGACGCAACTTTTGCTGCCGCGTCCTTAAGTTCCACAATCGGCGTCGAAACAGATACTTCATCGAGCACGATACTTACGGGCACCGGTTCGTTTGTGATTTGAAGAAGTGTAGTCGGCGCGGCTACACTCGCCACTGGCCCTTTAGAATCAATGGCAAGACCAGGCCCTTGGGCATTACCCCTGTTACCAGTCATATCCTTGCCGGAAAACTTATAAACAGTCGCACCGTGCGGTGTGGAAGAAGTTACCGTAAAGGAACCCTTATAATGTGTATCATCCGTCTTGGCAATCGAGAGCACTATCGGCGAACCGTTAGAAGGTTCTAAACTGAAGAACGGCGTCTCCAAAAGCGGCTCACTGACAACCAAATTGACGGTTACAAGTCCTGGGCCGGCAGCATCGACACTGCCGTTGGTTATTTCATATGTAACATTTTGCACCTGCGGTACAGCCCTGTCAGAAGAAATACTCACCACATTGGATACAGAGCTTTCATTACCTGCTCCATCCAACGCTGTTACGGCATAATAACGTAACGTATCATTAGCCGGGATGTAATCGCGCTGCGCATATTTCAAAACCATCGAATTGTTCTTTGTTACGCCGGCGTCCGACTTTGAAACAAACGGCACAAGACTTTCATACATATTATAGCCGATAGGCACTTCGCCGACTCCATCTATCCAGGCAAACTGCACTGTCCCTCCGGCAAGTACTTTTGCCGTAAGTGCCGTCGGCGCCGTCGGAGCCCCGGTATCTACCGTTACACGGTAAATCGTACTGAAGGCACTCTCACCACCCCTATGAATGGCCTTAGCAGCAAGAATATTTTCGCCTTCGGTCAGCTTAACGCCACTTACCGCAAACTTACCACTTACATCAACAACACTTCCTCCAACAATCGTGCCGTTAACACTTAACTTCACCTCAGTATATAACGGAGCGGAACCTTCTACTTTTACAAGATAATCCGGCGTAACAGCCTCTACCGTATGTTTTGTTATTATCGGCGCTATCGGCGGCGCAAGGCTCACCACGACCGAAGCCGATACTTCGCTCATATTCCCAACGGAATCATACGCCTTGACCGTAACGACATGATTGCCATCGATAATGGCAACGACATTCCACAAAACGGAAAGCGCTGAGCCGGATTGAGTGCTGGCATGCACGCCATCTATATAAATTTCCATCTTATCAAGCGTGCTTTCGGCGTCCGTCGCCATCGCGCTTACGGTAACCGGCGCCGTGACGACTTGATTATTGGTCAAATTAAAGCCGCTAATCACAGGCCCGATTTCATCCTGCCGCGGCATAACCCCAACGCTTTCCACCGCCCTATTTTCCGCAAAGAAAGTATTTACAGTAGTTATTGCATATTGATATGTGACGCCGTTCGTAATGCCCGTATCCACATACGACGTGCCCGATGTAACAACCTTGACGAGGGTCATGGAGGAAACGTCAGTCTGCTTATTGGCAGATTGTTTTCTATAGATATTATATTGCTTTATATAGTAGCCAAACGGCGTTACCGGCGCGCTCCACGTCAGCGTAGCTTTATTCTTCCCTGGATCTGCCGTTAGGTTGGCCGGGTTAGGTAATCTTGTTACTACAGAAACCGTTGTTCCGGAGCTTTCGTGTCCGGCACTGTCTTTTGTCGTAATTTTGAACCTATACAATGCCGCATCTGACAGCCCTGTTTTCTTATAAGAAGTAACGGAAGCACCTAACGGCGTACCATTATCGAACCCTGCGCCGCTATCAAAATAGATGGTCTGGCCGACAAGATCGCCCTTGGTATTGGCGCTCGCTGTCCATGCAAGCGACGCATAATTCCCATCCGTAGCATTGTACTCCGACAAGACTTTAAGGTTTGTCACATCCTCCGGCGCCACTGTATCGCTTGGCGTTGCAGAAGCGCTATACACCTTAGAATCGAAATTCCCGCTCGCATCGACCGGCACAACAGCAAAATAATACAATATGCCCTCTGTCAATCCGGAAACCTTAAATGTCTTCGTTCCTTTATTTATGGTTCCAACCGGCGTCAACCCGGCAACATCCGCAAAATCGCTTGTAGCACGATACACACGATAATAAGCAATATCCTGCGTCTCGACGTAGGCCTGCCAGGCAAGATTAACCTCACTGCCATTTCCATTGCCATCGGCATTTAATCCGATTATTGGCGCCGGCGCGGAGGTATCATAGAGCATGTCGAGTGTTTTTGTTCTTTTATTGCCCATCGCATCTATTGCTTCGAAGGTAAACCTCGTCGCCAATCCTTCTGTCAGCGAAACCGTATACGACCACGTCGTAAGCATATCGGAAGGCTCTATGATGACGTTGCCATTTAGCCTGACGGTTATGCCAGCTTCTTTTGTCCCGGATATTGTCTGCGTTGCCGTCGAAGATGGAGTTACGTAATTTGTAATATTGAATTCCGGCGGAGTCGTATCGAGCTTAATGCTCGCCGTTGCGGAGACAGAATCATTGCCTGCCTCGTCTCTTGCAATAACATTTATCGTATTCACGCCTTCGACAAGAGGATATAAATATGACCAGGCCGTCTCGGCATTTAACGCAACCCTCTGCGTGTTATTGATGATAATAGCGGTATTTGCCTCTTTAGTACCGGAAATATTCTGCGTAGCAATATTCGTAAGAGCATTTACGCTATTTATACCGGGGGAAGAAGGCGGAGTTGTATCGAGGACAAAACTTCCAATAACCGTGGAAGCCATCTGATTGCCGGCCTTATCTTTTGCATTATACACAGTAACATCATACGTGCCGTCTCCGGTTCCCGATGTAAACGGATAAATCACCTTCCAAGTCTTTGAATTTTGCCATGAACCGCCGGTTAAAGTCTTTGCCGCGTACAACAGCCCTTTATCTATCTCGACTACAGGCATTACGGTGGCGCCGGCATCCATGTCTTCGTTGAAGCTAAACGTAAACGTCACATTCTCGGCCTTGTGAGGGCTCGACGGGCTCATTGTCATCGATAAGAGCGCCGGAGCGGTATTATCCAACGTGAAACCTAATATCAAAGTTCCGCTGTTGCCGAGCGCGTCGACAGGATATAACGTCACGCTATACGTAGAAGCGACAAACAATGAAGCCGGAGTAAATATGAGCTTTGCTCCGTCTATTTGCCATATTCCGTTTATGACGCTTCCGGTACTGTCTTTTACAACCGCTCCGGCGGCAAGAGAAGCCTCCAAATCGACCGAAGAACCGGCATCGGAAAGCGTTATCTCGATTGAATTCACCTGGGTCACGCTGGATGCGTTGACAGGCGAAGACAGCCCGATGACCGGCGTAGATGTATCCTTTACAACGCTCTTGCTAACACTCGCGCTCTGGTTGCCGGCCTCGTCCTTTGCGTAGAACGTAAAATTATTGCTGCCTTCGCTAAGCGACGGCGTATACGACCACGCGGTATCGGAATACGCTGCCGCAAGCTTGTTATTGTTCACATATACGTAAGAAGCCGGATCTTTAGAGCCTGTAAACATGACAGTCGAACTGGTAGTAGGCGTTGTAACGCCGTTCACCGTCGGCGCATCGGGGGCAACTGTATCAACCGTTATCGCCGCCGACACCTGGCCACTCGAATTCCCTGCGGCATCCCTGGCCGCAGCGCTTATCGTATTAAGACCTTCTTTCAGCCCCGAGGCCAAGACGCTCCATGTAGTGGGCGACGGATATGTGACTGTGCCAAACGACAGCGTCGTATCCGACGACATCTGTATTACCGTCGTATCGGCGCTCTTGGTTCCGGTTATGGTCTGTGACGTGTTTTTCGTAGGCGTAGTCACGGCATTTATCGCCGGAGCAGGCGGCGCTACCGTGTCTACCGTAAATGTTAACGTCGCGGTACCGGCATTCCCAAGCATATCGGCCGGATATATCGTTACGACATACGTTCCATCGGTAATCGGAGTGCTCGGCGTAAACGTAACGCTGCCTTCTCCGCTATTACTCGACCACGAGCCGGCAAGCGCCTGCCCGGACGCGTTCTTTACAGTGGCGCCGCCGGTTGTTGCGGTAAAATTAATCAATGAATAGACGTCGGCGAGATAGAACTTCACCGTATTAACGGCGACATTCATGGAAGACGCCGCAGCTGGAACCGACGCAGTGACATACGGCGCGGCCCCGTCATACAATATGGTAGAATACACGGCAGCGCTTTCATTGCCTACTGCATCTCGCGACGTTATTTTCAAGAGATTTACCCCGGCCCCGAGCGTGTAGGCATAGGACCATGAAGTCGAACTTGTTAAAGCAACCACCTGTATGTTATTTATCCAGATAGAGGAATCGGCCTCTTTTGTGCCGGAAAGCGTAATCGTTTGGGTAGTAGTTGTTGCCGTCTCGGGCGTTACCGTTGGAACTACCGGCGGCGTTCTGTCGACAAAACTGTCGTCGTAGTGCGCCCTTATTTCACTTGCAGTAAGTGCGCGGTTGTAAATCACGACCTCGTCGAGCACACCCTTGAAAGCGCCGTAAGTACTATATGCGCCAAGCCTAAATGACGGATAAACATTGACATTCCTATTCCCCTTGACGCCTTTCTTAATATATTCGCCATTGAGATAAAGGCTCGGCTCCTTGTCGGTATATACCACTGCAACATGCACCCAGCCGGAAATCGGCGTGTCATAAACAAGAACAGAAGGCAGGTAATTACTTCCATGCTCGAACACACTCACTCCGTTCGTGCCGACCGACACTCCCATTCCCGAAGCCGTATCCCAACCGTGTGACGGCCCTGTGGCATACCTCTGTCCGCCAAGTCCTGATATGCCGCTCGAACTCTGGGTTGTGGTATTTCGCGTTGCCTCCGGCTTGGCCCAGAACTCCACGGTAAACGTATTTGGCGCGGTGGTTGCAAGCTCGGAGCCCTGCCACGCTATCGCAGCGTCATCCGTGCCGTCGAAACTACCGGCGTAATAGCCCAACTTCGAATCTGTAGTGAACGTCGCTCCGCCGGACGGCGTAAGATGAAAACCGTTGCCTGAATAATCGATCCACTCGTCGTCATCCATGTGATACAACGCAACTATCCCTGGAATCGTCGGCGGCGTGATCTCCTTAGAAACGCTTACAGGGTAACTGTCGAGGTTCCCGTAAAACCCTTCGCCAACCGTCACGCTCACGGGCCGGCTGTCGAGATTCCCGTAAAACCCTTCGCCGATTGTCACGCTTACAGGACGGCTATCGAGGTTCCCGTAGAACCCTTCGCCGATTGTCACGCTCACAGGGCTTGAAATAGTATTGGCGCGCAAGTCAAACGCAGCAAGCGTAAGACAAACGCCAAGCACGAGCAGTACTATTATTTTTTTAACCCGTTTATCCGTCATTCGACCCTTAACCGTTCAAGCTGTAAAACACATTTTTCCTTATCTCTACAGCTTCGCCAAGACTTCCCTGCCTGTTTCCGTTATATAGGTAACGACCGTCTTGCCTTCCATGCCTGCCTCGACCCTGACGAACTTTACAGCCTCTCCTTCCGCATACACCGGCCCTCCATTCGAGGCAAGAAGCTCGTATGTGACCGAGGCCAGAAGAATAGACGGCGCTTTGCTGGATATCGTGATAGGTATCTCAACGCTCGAGGACTCAAGCGTTCCGCTCAAGATGCCTGTTGCAGTAGTTATGCTGCCGAGTTCGGGGAGAGCTTTCAACGTTACTGTGGTCCCAACAGGGATATTACCTCCCTGTATAACCACCTTTACCGGGTTTGTAGTTCTTGTTGAAAGAATAATATCCGTTCCGGCATAAACCCCTAACGGATTGCCCGGGGCTGCGACATTCCCTGCAGAAACTATCTTAAGGCTCGGCATGCCCGGAGGCATAACTGCGTAAGGGTAACCCGGCGAATACACCGGCGTTGTCATTGCAGCCCTATTGATAGTCATTGCTTCCAAACGAATCCTGCCATAAGCGCCGTTACCTCCATTATCATATGCAGTACAACTGCTTGACCTTCCAGCACCATAATTGGCTGTGACTGTTCCTTCACCTGTTATTATATTAGCAAGCAGTCTTATGCTGCCACCACTGCCACCACCGCCGAGTCCAACACAATTATCAGCGCCCAAAGAACCACTGCCGCCATTTGCCTTTATTGCGCCGGTAATGTTAATTGTACCTGACGAAGCAATTAAAATTGCGCCGCCGCCGCCGCCGCCGCTACCGGCATGCGCACGAGTATTATTTCCCCCGCCACCACCGCCGCCGCTACCGCCTATTATGGGCAATATTCTCTCATTCCCATACGAACTTCCGCCAATACCCTCAAGCCCACCTATACCTCCATTGCCACCATTACTTCCGCTACTGCTGTACCCGGCGCCGCCGCCACCGCCAGAATAACTTGCTTCATTCCTTGCCAATCCACCGCCGCCACCGCCAGGGCCTTCGCCTCTATTCCCGTTTTTCATGGTTACACCGCCGCTACCGCCCTTAAACCCGCCCGGACCACCGTAACCACCAAGCACACCGTTAGCATCTTTACCGCTCACGTCTATAATTCCATCTATCGTAACATCGCCTGAGGCGAGTATCGTTACGCCCGTATTGTTCGCGTTCTTTTTAAATGTAACGGTCACGCCGGCAGGAATATTAACAGTTGTATATTGCAACACACCGTCAGGCGGAAGCTCCACCTCTATGTTAGCTTGGGGCGCAAACGCCGTTGTGCCTGTACTGCCACTATCGAACGCGCCAAACGCGCTGCCAACCGGCAGCAACAAGCTTATTACCGCCGCTACGGCAACCAACCATGACCTTTCCAGCAATAGCTTCTTCATACGCACTCCCTCCTTGATAATTAATAAAAAAACACCCGGGCCCCGCCCTGAACCGGGCGCACCCTATTCACATTGCCTGCCTTAACCGATTTATTTATATGGAATTGAATTGACTGAAACTGCTTTACAGATGAGCCTATATATGGCCCGAGGGGTTTTAATTCATTCTTTGCCTTAAACAGAACCGTGGCAATATGCATGGATGGCTCCTTGCATATAACGTCCGGCACGCTTACAGAATTTTCGGCTACCTGATGCATAATCATAGCTGAATACCCGTTTACTTATCCCTTGTCGTACAGCGCCTTGCCCCGACTAATTACATTCGCATCGAAAAAACAACCTCAGTTACATATACAAAAACAAAAAGCCCGCCGATGATCGGCGGGCTCACGCATTGGCCCTTTGATGCTAACTTCACTTCGACAGCCCCTCTATCCTTTTTATTCAGGACAGGTGGCTTTGCGTCCCACGATTACCCGTGGTTTGCCCTTATCGGTGAAACAT
>Ga0224495_10000120_pt1 | contig 59584 bp, 55 predicted proteins | sample SF_Jul11_sed_USG_FD_168128 | JGI IMG/M metagenome (GOLD analysis project Ga0224495, IMG submission 168128) | Sediment microbial communities from San Francisco Bay, California, United States - SF_Jul11_sed_USGS_4_1 | ecosystem: Environmental > Aquatic > Marine > Sediment | place: USA: California...
CATTACAGGAGTTGAAACAGGCTGCTTGATATGTCCGTCAGGCAGGGAAGGTAAAGCGGACAATTCGTGTGCTATAAAACCGGACAAATCTATTTGCTCCTAACACCGTAATTTATCGGATTGTGATTCTGGCAAATTTACGCTTGCCAACTTGAGCTACTACAACCCTACCCGCCACTACCACGGCCGATTTATCGTTGACACGTTCCCCGTCCAGCTTAACCGCTCCCTGCTGAATCATGCGCATCGCTGCGGAGGTGCCTTCCACCAGTCCGGCTTGTTTCAGCAATTGAGACACGACAATCTTTCCATCAGGTGTGGAAATGCTAACTTCGGGCATTTGTTCGGGAATGCCGCCGTGACTGTGCCTATTCTGGAAATCCTCAAGTGCTTGGTCTGCATCGGACTTGGAATGGAATCGCTCAACAATCTCCTTGGCAAAAGTAACTTTTATATCCCTTGGATTACGTCCATCTTCAATTTCCGTCTTCCAGCTTTTAATTGTATCCAATGACTGAAATGACAATAATTCAATATAACGCCACATCAAATCATCAGAGATTGACATCAGCTTGCCAAATATTTGCGTTGGATCCTCGTTTATGCCGATATAGTTCCCCAAAGATTTGGACATCTTGTTCACACCATCCAAGCCTTCAAGCAATGGCATTGTAAGTACACACTGCGGTGTTTGACCATAATTTTTCTGAAGTTCGCGCCCCATCAACAGATTAAATTTTTGATCTGTACCTCCCAGCTCGATATCTGCCTTGAGCGCAACCGAGTCATATCCCTGTACCAACGGATAAATAAACTCATGGATAGCGATAGGCTGATTACTCTTGTAGCGCTTACCGAAGTCATCGCGCTCCAACATGCGTGCCACTGTGTGAGTAGCGGCCAACTTGACCAGATCAGCAGCGGTAAATTGATCCATCCATGTCGAGTTAAATACAATCTCGGTTCTGTCGTGATCGAGTACTTTAAACACCTGATCACGGTATGATTGTGCGTTTTCTTGAACTTGTTCGCGCGAAAGAGGCGGACGAGTGGTATTTTTTCCAGTTGGATCGCCTATCATCCCTGTAAAGTCGCCAATCAGAAATAACGCATGATGGCCCAAATCCTGCAGCTGACGCATTTTATTCAATAGCACTGTGTGCCCTAGGTGCAGATCCGGCGCGGTCGGGTCGAAACCTGCTTTGACGCGCAACGGTAATCCAGAATCAAGCTTTTGTTTTAATTCGCTTTCCAGTAATATCTCGTGCGCGCCACGCTTGATTTGATCCAGCTCATTCTGTCGTGTCATTTCATTCACTATTCATCATCTATTCTTAAAAGTATGCGCCAAGGGAAGAATCAGACTGCCTTCCTGATTCACAACCTTCACACCTACACAATTTCTGTCTCAATTCAACACGTTCAACGCTCGCCGCCCGTCGGCTCAGCTTTATGGGATGACGTGTTTCTGGTAGAATCCCTTCACATTGAATAAGTACAGGTTGCCCTTGCCCGAACCAAAATCGGCGAGGGAATCCTAGGAGACGCAAATGTTAACCCAAATCCAGCCTAGCCAAGAACGAAAATTGCGTGAAAGTAGAAAAAAACTGCGTTGGCTCATTGCCCTTTCCACACTACCGTTGTTGGGTGTCGTCACAGCTTTCGGCCTAGTGCCGCAAAGTGATCTCGGCTTGGCGTCAGCCACGGTTCACATTGAAGAAATTACCTTGCCAGGCTTTTCTTCCAGTGAAACTGAGGCCAGGTATTGGCGCAATGAGCGTATACAACGTGGTGATACTGTAGATGAATTACTGCGTCGCATGAATATTGAAGACGTGATCGCCAGTGATTATCTACGCAACGCTTCGGAAACTGGTTCTTTCCGAAAACTGCCTATTGGCACCGAAGTGCAAGCTGAAACTACCAGTAACGGTGGATTAATCACCTTGCGCTATATTGCCGACAGTGGCACACAGATATTGATTGAAAGACAAAACAACGCTTTCATAACGATGGTGTTGCCTGCGCAGATAGAAAAGCGCCTGTTCGTACGTACAGGCGAAATCCAGACAAATCTGTATTCAGCCAGCGATGCAGCAGGTATGCCGGAGGCGGCAGCCTATCAATTAAACGAGCTTTTCAGTGGTGATATCGATTTTCACCACGATTTGCGTAAAGGCGACAAATTCACCGTCGTATATGAAATGACATACAACAACGGTGCTCTTTTAAATACCGGTCGTATACAGGCGGCTGAATTCACCAATCAGGGACGAATATACCGAGCTGTATATTTCGAGAGGGATGCCCAACATGGCGACTATTACACACCTGAAGGCAAGAATGTGCGCAAAACTTTTTTGCGCTCCCCGATAGAGTATTCCCGCGTAAGCTCGGGCTTTAGCAACTCACGCTTTCATCCTTTACTGAATAAATGGCGCTCCCACAAGGGCGTCGATTTTGCCGCACGCACGGGCACCAAGGTAAAAGCAACTGCTGACGGCGTGATTGCCTTCGTAGGCAAGGAAGGCGGCTATGGAAACGCGGTTAAAATCAATCACCAAGGCCACTACACCACGGTATACGGACATTTATCACGTTTCGCCAGAAAGTTACGCAAAGGCCAACGCGTTACTCAGGGCCAGGTAATTGGATATGTTGGCATGACCGGACTCGCCAGCGGCCCGCATCTACATTACGAATTGAAAATCAACGGCAAGCATCACAACCCAATGCGCGTCACCTTGCCGGACTCCAATCCTGTCGATGATGCTGACAAAGCCGCCTTTCAATCAGTAGCTGACAAACTAGTTGCTCAACTGAACTTGTTGCGTAACACCAATCTCGCCAAACTCGACTAAATTAAGCCTGTGCAGCATCAGCCGGAACTCTATGTAGGCCTAATGTCTGGAACTAGCCTTGACGGCATAGATGTAGCCCTTGTTGACCTAAGCGAGAGCACACCAATTCAACTTGGAAAACATTTTCAACCCTTTGAAAATACGTTAAAAACTGAGTTGTTAGCCTTGCATCTACCAAGTCATAATGAACTGCATCATTCACAAATTATCGGCAACGAATTAGCCGTTATATATGCTGAAGCTGTTAACTATCTACTACTGCAAGTTGGCCTGTCAAAAGCTGAAATTAACGCTATTGGGTGTCATGGTCAAACTATCCGTCACTGCCCAACATACGGATATACCATACAAATCGGCAATGCCGCTCTGCTAGCTGAATTGACCGGCATCACTGTAGTCAGCGATTTTCGCAGCAGCGACATCGCCGCTGGTGGACAGGGAGCGCCACTGGTTCCAGCCTTTCACGACAAGTTATTACGTCATCCCGATATTCATCGGGTGATTGTCAATATCGGTGGAATCAGCAATATAACCAATCTTGCACCCTATACGGCCACTTCAGGTTTCGACTGCGGCCCCGGCAATCTGCTCATGGACGCATGGTGTATGCGACACCAAACCAAACACTACGATGAGAATGGCCGTTGGGCTGCATCGGGTAATATTTTGCCCAACCTATTGGAACAAATGCTTAATGAGCCTTTCTTTGCCTCCCCGCCACCCAAAAGCAGCGGGCGTGATCTCTTCAATATAACGTGGCTGGAAAAGAAACTTCAAGGTGATGAACTTTCTCAGGATGTACAAGCAACCTTGTTGGAGTTGACTTGCCAAACCATCGCAAAGGACATCAAACGATACTGTTCGAGAGCTAATGAAATCTATTTATGCGGTGGCGGCGCACACAATAAATCCCTGCATACCCGACTTAAGACCCTGCTAACCGATTGTGTCATCAGGGCTACGGATGACATCGGCATAGACGGGGACTATCTGGAAGCTGCTGCCTTTGCTTGGCTGGCGCAACAAACCATGCAAAACAAGCCTGCCAACTTGCCTCTTGTTACTGGCGCAAAACATCCTTGCATTCTGGGGGCGATTCATCACGCATAACGGGAATTTGTGTGCTCCAATGCTTCTCATCCATCCAAAAATCGTTAGGCTGAAAAAGACGAGCCGCAACCGCAGGTCGTCGTCGCATTCGGATTCTTAATAACGAATTGCGCACCTTCTAACCCTTCTTGATAGTCAATTTCAGCACCAACCAAATACTGAAAACTCATTGGATCTATCAATAACTGCACGCCATTTTTGTTCAGCACAGTATCGTCTTCATTGGCTATTTCATCGAAGGTAAATCCATATTGAAAACCAGAACAACCACCGCCACTGACAAACACACGCAGCTTCAAATCTGAATTACCCTCCTCGTCAATCAACTGTTTTACTTTATTGGCCGCATTATCAGTAAATAACAGCGGGTCCTGTAGCTCAGACATTGCATTCATTTCCTTCTCCTTAATAAATTATTCGCCGCTACCAGCCTTAAACGGCACTACCTTTTCTTGTACCCCTCCTGCATTGCTGTGCACCAATCGTCCTTCAACAATTGCCCCCAGTTGAATTTCCATCGTAGTGTAATGCACATCGCCGTTGACCTTGGCTTTACCTTGCAGTTCCATATATTCGCTGGCAAACACAGAACCAGTAATTGTGCCGTTGATTACAAGATGAGTAACGTTGACTTCTCCAACAACACACGCATGTTCGCTCAAAACCAACGTACTCGGCTTACCTTGAGCTGCAATAACATTTCCATTCACCTGCCCATCGATGCGCAATCCACCGCTAAAATTCAAGTTTCCTTCTATGGTTGTTCCCGCACCAATCAGCGAATCTATCTGAGTTTGTGGTTTACTGTGCCTCTTGCTAAACATTACCAACTCCTTAAATTTATGAAAGGCTCACACTCTGCCTTACCTTCGGTTCAACACCGCCCTGTTCAAATATTCGAACCTGTATGCTTTCCAGCTCCGCTTCTGGAGGCAACAGAATACTCTGTTCCACTCGGCGATAATACCTGAAGCTAAGCTTGAATTGGGCATCTCCCGACTCATCCTGGGGAAATAGATGTGTAGTTACTTGTCCATTTTCAACCACCGTAGCAACCAGTTGATAATAACCCTTAAATACTTTTGCGCGTTGTCCACTTTGCACCAGCAACATACGCAAGTGATATTCGCCTGGCATCGTATCTCGTTCCAATCTCAAACGATGCACCCCAAGCTCACCGTCCTTACCACTCGTCGCAGTAAGATTCTGAAAAAAAACCAAATCCTCCTGCAAACTAACATTTTCGTCAGCCAAGCTTTTCAACTGTTCAGATGTAGCTTGATTGCTGGCCTGCTCAATTTGAATTTTTCGCTCATATTGAGCGACCTGATTACTCAATTGAATAATTTCATCACTCTGCTTGGAAACCTGAACACGCAGCTTTGACAACTCCTGCTCGGCCTGATTTCGGTGAAATCCCGCAAACTCCAAGCCGCTTTCATATGCCCACCAAGCTAATGCGAATGCAGCAAGAACAAATGGTAGCGCCATACCCCACCGCAAATACCATGCCACGTGTGCCCGCACCCTCATCTGCGGCGCGTATATATTAAATCTTCGTTCGACTCCGCGCCACATTTCAGGGTAACAAAGGAATATTATTCAAAGCGGTTATTTCAGGCAACCCGGACATGATATTCATATTCTGAACTGCCTGACCCGCAGCACCCTTGACTAAATTATCGATCACCGAAAGAACCACTGCCGTGTCCCCGCCCTGCGGCCGATGAACTGCAATACGGCAATAATTGGCGGAGCGCACCGAACGCGTCTCGGGATGACTGCCAGCCGGCATGACATCTACAAAAGGCTCGCCAGCGTAATATTGCTCAAAGAGCTCTTGCAAGTCTATCTCTTTGGTCAACTGTCCATACAGCGTGGCATGAATGCCGCGTACCATAGGTGTGAGATGCGGCACAAAGGTCAGCCCTACCTCATCACCCAACACACGCGTCAAACCTTGTTTGATTTCCGGCAAGTGGCGATGTCCGGCAACACCGTAAGCTTTAAAGTTATCCGCAGCCTCTGGGTAAAGGTAACCCATTTCCAATTTACGCCCGCCTCCAGACACACCTGATTTAGCATCCGCAATCAAACTGCCCGCCTTTATCACTCCCGCTTCCAGCAACGGGATAAAACCCAACTGCACAGCTGTCGGATAACAACCGGGATTGGCTACTAACCGCGCATTTTTGATTTGCGCGCGATTCACCTCGGGTAAGCCGTACACCGCCCCGGCAACCAAGTCGGGACACGCGTGGATCATTCCATACCACTTCTCCCAAACAGGAATATCCTGCAAACGAAAATCAGCGGATAGATCGATCACCTTCACACCCGCATCCAGCAAAGCACGCACTTGCTGCATCGCAACACCGTTGGGGGTGGCGAAAAAAACCAGGTCGCATTTGTTCAGTTGTGCTTGATCGGGATGACAGAATGACAAATCGACAAAACCGCGCAAGCTGGGGAACATCTGGCTGACCGGCATACCCGCATCGGCACGCGAAGTAATCGTTTTCAGGGTCACCTGCGGATGCACCGCCAGCAGGCGCAGCAACTCGATTCCGGTGTAGCCGGTCCCACCGACTATGCCAACTTTGATCATTGTTACTTCCGTAAAAAACTTATCTCCCATTCTACATCAAATAACCCAATGAAAAAGCCGCCCGAAGGCGGCTTTCTGGAACATCCAAACATTATCGCTTGGAGAATTGTTTCCGACGACGCGCCTTGCGTAGACCGACCTTCTTACGTTCTACTTCACGTGCGTCACGCGTCACCAAACCTGCCTGCTTCAGCACTGGCTTTAACGAGGCATCATAATCTATCAACGCACGGGTAATGCCATGACGCACTGCACCGGCTTGACCCGACTCACCACCGCCGGTCACGTTCACCATAATGTCAAACTTGCCCAACATTTCGGTCAATGTCAGTGGCTGACGTACCACCATTCGACCGGTTTCACGAGAAAAGAACACATCCACTGGCTTGTCGTTTACCACGATATCGCCCTTGCCTGCCTTCATGAATACACGTGCCACCGCACTCTTGCGACGACCGGTACCATAGTTATAAGTTACGCTCATGTTATGCTTTCAACAAATTAACGGGTTTCGGCTGCTGTGCCTCATGCGGATGCGCCGCTCCTGCATACACCTTCATCTTGCGCAGCATTGCATAACCCAATGGGCCTTTCGGCAACATGCCCTTGACGGCTTTTTCCAAAACACGCCCAGGATGGCGCGCCTGCATCTTAGCAAAGTTGGTCGTATACAGACCGCCGGGGTAAGTCGTGTGGCGATGGTATAGCTTCGCCTCGGTTTTATTGCCCGTTACACGCAACTTTTCCGCGTTGACCACCACGACAAAATCGCCAGTATCAACATGCGGGGTATAAATCGCCTTATGCTTACCTCGCAAACGTGAGGCAATCTGCGCAGCCAAACGACCAAGCACTTGATCTGTAGCGTCAATCAGAAGCCAGTCATGCTGAACCTCTGCTGCTTTTGCGGAAAATGTTTTCATAGCCACAATTCCTAATAATTCAATGTAAGTAAACCTCGAAGGGCGCGCATTCTATTGCAACCCGCCCTGACGTGTCAAACGCTATTTAACTGCTTACCATTAGGGTGAATATCGCCGCGATTCAGTATTTAAGTGCTGTCACAAGCTGCCGCATCGAGCACCTCTACAGGAATTTAAAATTACGGCAGTAAGCTTTTTAACAATAATCTCGGCGGGAAAATCCCGTTAAATTCAAAGTGTGCGACAATGAGATCCTGAATACTAGTTTGCTTAGACTGCGTCAATCCGTAAAATCACAGCCCTAATTTTGGAATAGCCGTGTCGTTTGAATCCATAAAACAGTTACTCGCACAGGACATGTCCGTCATAGACGAGGTCATCCGTGCACGCTTGCATTCCGAAGTAGTATTGGTCAATCAAGTCGGTGAATATATAGTTAGCAGCGGCGGAAAGCGCCTGCGTCCAGCATTAGTGGTATTGTCCGCCAACGCATTCGGCTACCCGGGTAATCATCATCATCATCTTGCGGCAGTGGTCGAGTTCATTCATACCGCCACGTTGTTGCATGATGATGTAGTGGATGAATCTGAACTACGCCGGGGCCGTGCCACGGCCAGCGCCCTATTTGGCAACGCAGCCAGCGTGTTGGTAGGAGACTTTTTGTATTCGCGTGCTTTTCAGATGATGGTTGAAGTCGACAACATGCGTGTAATGCAAGTTCTCGCCGAGGCCACCAACACCATCGCCGAAGGCGAAGTTCTTCAGTTGCTGAATTGCCACGATGCCGATGTAGGTGCGGAAAATTATCTGCACGTAATTCACTGTAAGACAGCCAAGTTATTTGAGGCTGCAATGCGCTTAGGGGCAATACTCAGCAAATCATCTGCGGTCGACGAAGAGGCGGCCGCAAAATACGGCATGCACTTGGGGACTGCATTTCAACTTGTAGATGACGTACTGGACTATTCCGCCGACGAGTTGCAAACCGGTAAGCACCTCGGCGACGACTTGGCAGAAGGTAAACCCACGTTACCTTTAATTTACGCCATGCAACACGGCTCAACCGAGCAGGCAACATTAGTACGCGATGCAATCGAGCAAGGCGATGTGGGGAAATTCGTAGAAGTCTTGCAAATCATCCGCACTACCGGTGCGCTTGAATTTACCCGCCAGCAGGCTGCACATGAAGCCGATTTGGCATGTTCTGCTATTGCCCCGCTGCCTGATTCAAAATATAAACGCTGCTTGCTAGAATTGGCTGACTTCGCTGCGACAAGGCAGTTTTAACGATACTCTAAAATCCACTTCTAATGGTCGAGTGGATTTTTCAGATATCTTCAAATGATGCTGCTTTTTGGTAACAGCGCATGTTTCAAGAACGGGGTGTAGCTCAGCCTGGTAGAGTACTGCGTTCGGGACGCAGGAGTCGGAGGTTCGAATCCTCTCACCCCGACCAGGCCGTGTGAAAAATCACCGCCTCGACATGCTATCATTAACGCCCACTTGCACTTAAATTAAGGGTTTTGTATCAGGTGGCCTGTGACTCAAACTTTCAAGCAGGTTCGAAATTTTTATTGGAAACTCAGGAGGATTAATTTATGGCTCAAAAATTCTGGCAGCTTTTCGTGACCTCGGCGTTGCTGATTGGAAATAGTGTAGCGTTAGCCGTGCCGTTCAATTCAATAGACCCGCGTTCAATGGGCATGGGTGGCGCTGGTGTCGCGGTAGGTGACACCAAAATGGCGCCTTTTTTCAATCCCGCTCTACTGACTGTAACCAACAAGGAAGATGACTTTTCGCTGGCTCTCCCCATCATCGGCGTGCGCGCTTATGATCCGTCCGACTTTTCGAATAGTCTGGACAATTTTCAGAGCGGCAACTATGTCAGCAATCTGGACGCTTCCATAGCCACTTATAATGCCAACCCCAGTTCACAGAACAGTTCTAATATCGGTCAAATATCAACTGATATTTCCGCGCTGTCCTCGCAACTCGCCAGCCTGAGCGACAAGCCTATACAAGCTGAGTTGGGAGCCGGATTGGTGGTGGGTATTCCGAGCAAATCCTTTGGTGGTGCCTTTTATGCAAATGGCTGGCAGGCACTTGGCGGCGTTATCAGATATAAAGACGATCAACTCCTTCAGGATTTCGTAACGGTTTCTTCCACAGTAGCAAACACTCTATCCACTTCTTGCGGGGGAACGGTTAACAGTTCTGCGCCCTGTGTGGCAGGACTTACAACACTCCAAACCGACCCCTTGGTTAATAAATATTTTCTTGTTGATACCACTACCAATCCGGCTTCTCCCACAGTGGCATCTACCTTTAATGCCAACAACGGCATTCAGTCCAGCGTAGACATTCGTGGCGTTGGATTTACCGAAATAGGCCTCGCACTTGCGCATGAGTACGGTAACGCCGACAAAACCTGGGGATTCGGTATCACGCCGAAAATGGTGAAGGTCACCCTGTTCGATTACTCCGTCGGGGTTAACAACGGCAATACCGACAACGCCACCAATAGCGACTACACCGCCAAGTACAGCCATTTCAATTTTGATTTGGGCTTGGCGAAGGAATACGGTAATGGCTGGCGTACCGGTTTTGTAGTGAAAAATGTCATCCCGCACAACTACGATTTCAAAAATGCACCTACCCCCGGTGCAACTCCGGTTGCAACCGGTGCAACCATCAGCCTCAAGCCCCAAACTCGCATCGGCATTTCCCATTCCAATAGCTGGTCTACAGCCGCAATGGATTTAGATCTGACTGCCAACGACCCCGCCGGACTGGAAAAAAAGAGCCAGTATCTGGCACTGGGAGGTGAATTGAATGCATGGAGTTGGGCCCAGATTCGTGCGGGTTACCGCGCAAACCTGAAAGACAGTGCACGCAACGTTACCTCGCTTGGCCTAGGCTTGGGACCCTTTGACCTGACCGTTGCAAGCAGTTCCAAAGAGTTCGGCGCCGCTTTCGCGTTTGGTTTTACGTTCTGATAATAGAACACGCGTCTCAACTAAAGCAACCGCGACAAATCTCCACGGGCGAATCCGGACAGCGGATTCGCCATTTTTTTCCCCAGCACAATCACTTTGAACAGCTCGCCCATTTCCGCCGGGCTGGTGAGTTTCTGTACCTGCGCAGAGAGCGGCATATATTCTCGTAAATTCTCAGGCGGTATATCCTTCATAAAATCGGTAATTCCGCCGTTGATTAGAAAAAACGCCTGGGTGGTATAGCCTACCAATTCTAAACCGGCATCTATGCCACATTCTGCGATGTCAGTGAAATTCACATGCGCAGTCATATCCTGCAAGCCCGGGAAGAAAAGCGGGTCATCATGCGCATAGTGCCGGTAGTGACACATCAGTGTGCCTTTGCTGCGCTGCGGATGATAGAATTCGCGCGCGCCAAAACCATAGTCGATGAACAACATCGCGCCCTGCTCAAGGCATTGCCCCAGGCTATTAATCAGGCCGCGAGCAGCAATGCAAACCTCGCTGACATAATCGTCAGGCACGATGATTTGTTCGGCGGCATCCAGTAATTCGGCATCAGTAATTGCGCGTTCCTCCCAGATGAAACCTTGCCCGCCCCATGCCACGCCCCGTTCGGTAATTGCGCTGTCGCGCCAATGTAACAGGTGCACGGGTAAGGCATCGAGCACCTCATTGGCGACGATTGCGCCGGAAAAATTTTCCGGCAATGAATCCAGCCAATTCACTTTATTCAACAGATGCGGGAGAAGTTCTTGCAATCGTGCCTGCTGCCGCTCGCGCAGGTCAGCGCTCACCTCAAGAATGGAATAACAGTCAGGCAGTTGGCCAAGCTTTTCCAACTCGGCCAGCATGTCTACCGCCAGCTTGCCGCTGCCAGCACCCAGTTCCATGATATGTGGTGAACTTAAGGCCATAATTTCCGCCACCTGCCGAGCCAATGTGCGGCCGAACAGTGGCGAAAGTTCAGGCGCGGTAATGAAGTCACCCGCCTCGCCCAACTTGTGTGCACCCGCCGTGTAATAACCCATTCCTGGAGCATACAGGGCGAAATCCATGTATCGTGCGAAGGTAATCCAGCCGCCTTGCTCCATTATTTTCTTACGGATGAATTCGGTCAGTGATGCGCTGTGCTGCGCGGCAGAGGCACCGGGTGCGGGCAATGTTGCTGACATGGTCGGGTATAATCGCCCCAGTATTATTTGCGGGGAAATCGAGTTGTTTTGAGATAGCCGAGTTTAATGGAGAGTGCGATGCAGAGCAAAGTGGTATTGGTAACGGGGGGGGCAAAACGCGTCGGTGCGGCTATCTGCCGCCAGCTACACACCGCCGGAGCTAGACTCGCGATTCATTATCGCAACTCATCAGCCGAAGCACTGGCTTTACGCGATGAACTGAACGCACTGCGTCCGGACAGCACAGAGGTATTTCAGGCAGACCTGCTCGTCCTAGATGCACTACCGGCACTTGTGGACGATATCGTCACAAAGCTGGGACAACTGGACGCGCTAATCAACAACGCCTCCAGTTTCTACGCCACACCGCTGGCCGATATTGATGAAACTCAGTGGTTTGATTTGATCGGAACAAATCTCAAGGCACCGCTATTCCTGGCACAGGCAGCAGCAGCGGAATTGCGTCGACGCCACGGTTGCATCGTTAATATTGTCGACATTCATGCAGAACGCCCGATGCACGGTCACCTACTATACAGCGTTGCCAAGGCCGGGCTGGTGTCGCTGACCAAGGGGTTAGCCCAAGAAATGTCTCCGCAGGTGCGCGTCAACGCCGTTGCACCCGGCGTCATCATCTGGCCGGAAAACGAAGCATGGCAGGATCAGGAACAACGCCGCAAGATCGTCGCCCACACACTGCTCAAACGAGAAGGTGAGCCCGATGACATCGCACGGACAGTGAGGTTTCTGATTGCCGATGCACCCTATATTACCGGGCAGGTTGTTTCTGTCGACGGTGGCCGTAGTATCAATCTCTGAGAATTAAATGAACGACATTACGCTACCCCATCAATTCGAACGCCACTCAACCAACTTCAACCGACTCAAGGGGCGGCTGGAACACATGGTCGGACAAGCCATCGCCGATTTCAACATGATTGAGGAAGGCGACAGCGTGATGGTGTGCCTGTCCGGTGGCAAGGATTCCTATACGCTGCTAGACGTACTGCTCACTCTGCGCAAACGCGCACCGATCAATTTCCGCATCGTCGCGATGAATCTCGACCAAAAACAGCCAGGCTTTCCCGCAGAGGTGCTGCCGAATTACCTGAAATCGCTCGGCATCGAATATCACATCGAAACCCAAGACACCTATTCCATCGTCAAGGAAAAAATCCCAGAGGGAAAGACTACCTGTTCGCTATGCTCCCGATTGCGGCGTGGCATCATTTATCGTGTGGCCGGCGAGCTCGGTGCAAACAAAATCGCGCTGGGCCACCACCGCGACGACATGATCGAAACTCTTTTTTTGAACATGTTCTTCGGTGGAAAACTTAAGGCCATGCCACCCAAACTGGTCACCGACAAGGGTGACCACATCGTCATCCGACCGCTTGCCTATTGCGCAGAAAAAGACATCGCCAAATATGCGCGGGGCATGGAGTTCCCTATCATTCCTTGCAATCTGTGTGGTTCACAGGAAAACCTGCAACGCCAGAACATCAAGGAAATGCTACACCAGTGGGAGCTTCAATATCCTGGTCGCAACCAAACAATCTTTACCTCGATGCAAAATATCAAGCCCTCGCACCTGCTGGACGGCACCCTGTTTGACTTCAATAACATCAGGCTCGACACCAAAATTGATGAGGGAGATACCGCTTTCGACCATGAAATACCGTTGTAGCTAGTAATTCTCAGTATGGAGCCGCAGCCCACTAATCCTGTCCAATCGCCGCACCGAATATCCATCGCACCGGTTCGCCGGATTTTTCGGCTGTGTTATGCTTATACGGGTTAAATTATTACGCTTCGGTATTTTTTGGGAGTTCACTTATGTTTTTTAGACGCATCCTTGCCATTTCACTGTTGGCCGCCTCCAATTTAGCTTTTGCCGATACACTCGACATCAACCTGCGCGACAGCAGTGCGCAAATGCGATACAGCGCCTCGATGGGGCGCGACACACTCGGCAAATCGGAATTGCATCTGGGTATCCTGTATGCCGACAAGGACAATTTCCTTGGTGATCTTGGACTGCTGGTTCAAGATGAAGTTGGCGTAAACGGACCGGGCGTGACTGTAGGTGTAGGAATGAAAGTAGTCGCCGCAAGAGCTGCCGCCAGCGATGCCTCTGCAGTGGCTATAGGCGGCTTGGTTAGTTTCAAACCATTGCCTGACCCGCGTCTCAACATCGTCGGGCAAGTATACGTATCACCCAAAATCCTTTCCTTTGGTGAATCTACCCGTTTTATTGAAACTACCGGACGCGTGGAATATGAAATTATCCCACAAGCCGTTACCTACATTGGCTATCGCTCCTCGCGCTTTGACCTAAAAAACAAACCCAAGGCAAAGATTGACGACGGTCTCATGATCGGCTTGCGGATGATATTCTAAACACCCAAAACCGTGGCGCAAGAGCACCGTCTCGCTTACCTGCCTATCGACACGGCAACCTTGAATATCACTTTACGTATCTGCCCTCTACCCACCAGCGGCGCGTGTGCATCTTCGGGGAAAAAAATGCATAAGTGGTCGGGCGGCACGACTATCCACGAGGCGGGCGCATCGTGGAAAAAGCGGATGTCTTTTTCCTCGCTATGTTCGCTCACCGGATTCAAGCAATCCGCCAGCGGCTTCCAGCCCATCTGCTCGTCACCTTCCAGCACCAGTTGAATGTCGATGTAACGCTGATGCGCCTCCAGCCGCGCATGTTCCTTCGGCTTGCCCGACGAATGCTCCACGATGGCAACTAGGTCATCGCCAACGAGGTGGTAGCGCCCCGGTGCGAGCGCATACAAGTCGGTGTCGCGAATATAATCAAACACGCGCTGGAACAGCGGATGATTGGTGGCGTAGCGGGAGGCTTGCGAAATAGCAGAAAAAATCATGGCAGGTTTCTTTTCGTATGTGATTTCGAGTGACTTTCAGTATATCAGCACGAAAATTTACCGTATTCAACCAAAAAATAGCTCGTTTCAGCCAATGCCAATTCAATATGAGAGGTGTAAAATGCGAAATAATTGCTTTTATACCTGACTTACCAATTAAATAATTTAATGACTTCATTTGGCCGCAACGACCCATGCCCCTGCGGCAGCGGGAAAAAATACAAGAAATGCTGTTTAGCTACTTCAGCTACATTTAAGAACACCCCCACGCTAACAAATAAAGCAAGTAACCACAGCTTAAACGCTACTAATGTAACTTCTCCCTCTGCGCTCTTGATGAAGGCAGTTGCATTGCATCAAGCTGGCAAGCTGGATGAGGCAAAAACTATTTATCAATCATTGCTGAATAAAAATCCCCATGATAGCGATGCATTGCACTATCTTGGATTGATCGCATTCCAAAGGCATCGATATCTGGATTCCGTAAATCTGATCGAGGCAGCCATCAAAATTAACCGCTTGGTGCCCGCTTTCCACTGCAACCTCGGTAATGCATATCGAGCGCTAGGACAATTCGATTCGGCTATCACGGCTTTTCAGGAAGCGGTTCGGCTAGATGTGAAATTTCCTGCCGCGCACAATAACCTTGGAAATACTTTGAAAGATATGGGGAGGCTGGACGAAGCCATTGCCAATTACCGAAAAGCGCTAGCGCTCAAGCCGGATTTTTCCGAGGCGCACAATAACTTAGGGATGGCTCTATCTGCACAAGGCAAGCTTGAAGAAGCAGTTGGGAGCTACCGCAAAGCGATAGCTCTTAACCCCTATTATGCTGACGCATATGGCCACTTGGGAAATGCGCTCAAGTCTCAGGGAAAAATGAACGAAGCTCTGGTTTGCTTTCAACAGCAACTTAAACTGGCTCCCGATAACAGCGCTGCCCAGCATATTGTTGCATCGTTGGCAGGCAGCAATCCTGAACGTGCGTCGGCCCAATATGTCGAGAAACTATTCGATGACTACGCCGAAAAGTTCGATACGCATTTACTGCAAAATCTTAAATATGAAACACCGGAAAAATTAGTAGCGCTCATTTCACAACTTGAAATACCGCTCGCCGAAAAATGGGACGTTCTGGATCTGGGGTGCGGAACAGGATTGGCAGGCGTTGCAATCTCACCGTTTGCACGGCAATTGGTAGGGGTGGATCTGTCGGGCAAGATGCTGGAAAAAGCCCACGCGCGTAATATCTATCAGCGTTTAGAATGTTCGGATATCCTAACAATAATACGCGATGAAAAAAACTCAAGTTACGATGTGATTGTTGCAGCAGATGTACTTATATACTTGGGGAAGCTTGATGAAATCTTCAGCGAAATTAAAAGGCTGCTTAAACCGGGAGGTATTTACGGATTTTCCGTGGAGACTCGTGATGCATTGTCCGCTCAAAAAAACATGCGAGAAATTCAGCAAGGATATAAGCTCGAGACCACTGGTCGCTACACGCACTCCACCAACTATCTTTACAGGCTTGCTTCCGAAAATGGCTTCCTGATGCAGAAAATGGACTCCACACAGATACGCATGGAAAATGGCAAACCTGTTCAGGGCTATCTGGTAATTTTCAAAAGCTGAATCTCGCGTCATCCGTCAACATATCAGCTTAAATTTCAGGAGTCCGCCTGCCGATTCCTGATAATTTGGTTTAAGAGCATGAATAGAAGCTATTCAAATCTTACAAAAATCTGGCAACCATCCCCTTAGCCAGTTCACCCTGCAGTGGTATCTGCACATGATGTCCACTGCCGGGTGCTACCGTGAGAGTTTCTCCTTTGAGGCTCTTCATCTCGTTCAGCACGATAATATGGTTGCCAGAAGGATGAATGATCTCCAGTTTATCGCCGACCTGAAATTTATTTTTCACGTCGATCTCGGCAATGCCGTCCGCGCAACTCACGATGTCGCCGACATATTGCTGGCGAAAACTCTCGGAATGGCCGCGCATGTAATTTTGCTGCTCATGAGTGTGATGGCGTTCGTAGAAGCCGTCGGTGTAACCGCGATTCGCCAAGGCATCCAGCGCGCCAAGCAGTTGCAGATTAAAGGGACGTCCGGCAACTGCATCATCGATGGCCTGACGATAAACCTGTGCGGTGCGCGCCACGTAGTAGATCGACTTGGTGCGCCCTTCAACCTTGAGTGAATCGATGCCGATCTTCGCCAGCCGCTCTACGTGCTCCACTGCGCGCAGGTCTTTGGAATTCATAATGTAGGTGCCGTGCTCGTCTTCCAACACCGGCATCAGTTCGCCGGGATGATCCTGGCGCGAAATGACGTACACGCGATCGGCCATAGGGTGACGTGCTTGCCCGCCGCAATCTGACAGTGCGGATTGGCTCAATGCCTTGTCGAAATCAAAATCGATCTTTTGTATGTCGCCGGTGCCGTTCTCTTTGGCGTTGTCCACCTTGTAATCCCAGCGGCAGGAGTTGGTGCAAGTGCCCTGATTCGCGTCACGGTGATTGAAGTAACCGGACAGTAGGCAGCGCCCCGAGTAAGCGATACACAGCGCGCCGTGCACGAACACTTCCAATTCCATGTCTGGGCATTCCTGACGTATTTCTTCAATCTCATCGAGTGACAGTTCGCGCGACAAAATCACGCGCGTGAGCCCCAGTGATTTCCAGAATTTCACCGCCGCATAGTTGACAGTATTAGCCTGCACGGAAAGATGGACGTCTATCTCGGGCCAGCGCTCGCGCACCATCGCGATCAGGCCGGGGTCGGCCATGATCAACGCATCCGGTTTCATAGCGATGACCGGTTCCATGTCCGCCATATAAGTTTTCACCTTGGCGTTATGCGGCATCAGGTTGCTGGCGACGAATAATTTTTTTCCGAGCGCGTGCGCTTCCTGTATGCCGATCTGTAATTCATCCAGTTGAAACTCGTTGTTGCGCGCACGCAGCGAGTAGCGCGGTTGCCCGGCGTACACCGCGTCCGCGCCAAAGGCGTAGGCAGCGCGCATCTTGTCCAGCGTGCCCGCAGGCAGCAGTAACTCCGGTGCGCGCAGATTGCTCATTTGCAGCCCAGGCGCTTCAAAATTTCCAGCGAAGCATTCGCCTGATTCAGCGTGTAAAAATGCAGCGCGGGCGCATCGCCCGCGATGAGTTTTTCGCATAGCCGCGTGACCACATCTAGCCCGAAAGCTTGAACCGATTCGGTATCGTCGCCATAACCTTCCAGCGTCTTACGCATCCAGCGCGGGATCTCCGCGCCGCACATATCGGAGAATCGTGCCAGTTGCGAATATTTCATGATGGGCATAATGCCCGGTACGATGGGCGCAGCGATGCCGAGCTTGACGGACTCCTCTACGAAATGAAAGTAGGCATCGGCATTGAAAAAATATTGCGTGATAGCCGAATTCGCACCCGCCTCCACCTTGCGCTTGAAATTGAGCAGGTCATCGCGGGCTGATTTGGCCTGCGGGTGGAACTCCGGATAGGCCGCCACCTCGATGTGGAAGTGATCGCCGGTTTCTGCACGGATGAACGACACCAGCTCGTTGGCATACTGAAATTCGCCGATGCTGGCCATCCCGGAAGGTAGATCGCCGCGCAGTGCGACGATGCGTTTAATACCCATATTTTTATAGGCAGTAAGCAGGGCGCGGATATTGCCGCGCGTGGAACCCACGCAGGACAGATGAGGCGCGGCATTAAGTCCTTCGGCATGAATGCGCTGAATGGTTTCTAGGGTACGCTCTTGCGTGGAACCGCCCGCGCCAAATGTCACGGAGAAAAACTCCGGATCCATCGCAGCAAGTTTACTGCGAGTTACTGCTAACTTTTCTGCACCCTCCGACGTTTGCGGCGGGAAAAACTCAAAACTAAATTTTGGCTTCATGATTTCCTCATCAACTGGGCTGCAGCCGAAGACAGTGCCCAAGTAAAAATACTGTACAGTACGGCACCCGAAACACCGTGCCAGAAACTGTCCACGATAAACCCGCGCAGTACCGAGCCTACCAGCCAGAACAGCGTGCCGTTGATCACAAAGATGAACAACCCCAACGTAAGTAGCGTCACCGGAAGGGTAAGCAGCAACAGTAACGGACGAATCAGCGTGTTTACCAGACCGAGAAAAAACGCCGCTATCAGTGCCGCCGCAAAACCATCGACATGGATACCCGGCACGAAATTAGCCACGGCAATCAGCGCCATTGCATTCAGCACCCAGATCAACAACAGTTCAAATTGCAGTTTCACTTTCGCTTTTCCTTGTTCGTTCTCTTACCGGATTTAGCTAAACCGAGCTTGACTGCACGAGCATGCAAAGCGGCGCCATTGACTCCAGCACATAATCAGCATACTGATTACGTGTGGAGCCCGTGCTTTGTTAATATGCCCTGTTAGTAGCGGTAGTGATCCGCCTTGTATGGGCCGTTCTTCGGCACACCAATATAGGCAGCTTGTTGGTCGGTCAACTCACTCAACTGTGCATTCAGCGTGGTCAGTTGCAGACGTGCGACCTTTTCGTCCAAATGCTTCGGCAGCGTGTAAACACCTACCGGGTAATCCTTGGTGCGGGTGTACAGCTCAATCTGCGCGATGGTCTGGTTCGCAAACGAGGACGACATCACGTAGGAGGGATGTCCGGTGCCGCAACCCAAGTTCACCAAACGCCCCTTGGCCAACAGAATGATGCGCTTGCCATCGGGGAAGATCACGTGATCGACCTGCGGTTTGATCTCTTCCCACTGGTATTTTTCCAGCGAGGCGACATCGATCTCGTTATCGAAGTGACCGATATTGCACACGATGGCCTGATTCTTCATCTTCTTCATATGGTCATGGGTGATGACGTGAAAGTTGCCGGTGGTGGTGACAAAGATGTCGGCCTTGTCGGCGGCGTATTCCATGGTAACAACACGGTAGCCTTCCATCGCGGCCTGCAGCGCGCAGATCGGGTCTATCTCGGTAACCCATACCTGTGCAGACAGCGCACGCATCGCCTGAGCGGAACCTTTACCCACGTCGCCGTAACCTGCGATCACCGCGATCTTGCCGGCAATCATTACATCGGTCGCGCGCTTGATGCCATCCACCAAAGATTCGCGGCAACCGTACAGATTGTCGAACTTGGACTTGGTTACCGAGTCGTTCACATTGATGGCGGGGAATTTCAGTTCGCCGCGCTCGTGCATCTGGTACAGGCGATGTACGCCTGTGGTGGTTTCTTCGGTCACGCCCTTGATCTGCGCTAGGCGGGTTGAGTACCAGGTCTTGTCGGTTGCCAATTTGGCCTTGATCGACGCGAACAGGCAGGTTTCTTCTTCGGAACCCGGCTTGCTGATTAGCGTGGCATCTTTTTCAGCGCGAGCACCCAGATGCAGCAACAATGTGGCATCGCCACCGTCGTCGAGGATCATGTTGGAATAACCGCCGTCAGCCCATTCGAAGATGCGATGCGTGTAATCCCAGTAGTCGGTCAGCGATTCACCTTTTACCGCGAACACGGGTGTGCCGCCGGCTGCGATCGCGGCGGCAGCGTGATCCTGTGTTGAGTAAATGTTGCACGATGCCCAGCGCACTTGCGCCCCAAGCGCTGTCAACGTCTCGATCAGCACAGCAGTCTGGATGGTCATGTGCAACGAACCTGTGATACGCGCGCCTTTCAACGGCAGTGTCTTGGCGAATTCATTACGGATTGCCATCAGGCCGGGCATCTCGGTTTCGGCGATGGCAATTTCCTTGCGGCCCCAGCCTGCCAGGTTAATGTCGGCGATAACGTAGTCTTTATTTGCGGTACTCATAAGCTGCTCCATTCACAAGTGGTTAATGAATGGGTGCAGTTGAAACATTGAACCACAAACTCCGAGCCTGACGGGGAACTGTGAGGTCCAGCCCCGCTGCAGCACCCCTCGGAGGGTGGTAAAATCAGCGACGTGAGCGAATCGTTACATGCTCACGTTCATATAATACTTACTTGCTCGCATCCTCGCGCAGTGCTTCTGCGCGATCTGTGGCTTCCCAAGTGAATCCCGGCTCTTCACGGCCAAAGTGGCCGTAGGCTGCGGTGTTCTCATAGATAGGACGCAGCAAATCGAGCATTTGCACAATACCTTTAGGGCGCAAATCGAAGTGACGCAATACCAGCTCGGTCAGCTTCTCGTTGGAAATCTTGCCTGTTCCGTAGGTGTCAACCATCACGCTGGTTGGCTTAGCCACGCCGATTGCATAGGAAACCTGCACTTGGCATTTGGTCGCCAGGCCCGCAGCAACAATATTCTTCGCCACATAACGGCCAGCATAGGCTGCCGAGCGATCCACCTTGGAAGGGTCCTTGCCAGAAAATGCTCCGCCACCGTGAGGAGCTGCACCACCGTAGGTATCGACAATGATCTTACGACCCGTCAGGCCGCAATCGCCCTGAGGGCCGCCGACCACGAAACGTCCTGTCGGATTGACCAAATAATTGATGTTGCCCTTGATCATTTCCTTTGGCAGCATCGGCTTGATGATTTCCTCAATAGCAGCTTCGCGGATTTGTTCCAGCGTCATTTCCGGCGCATGCTGGGTCGAAAGCACCACGGTGTCGATCGAATGCGGCTTGTCGTTCACGTAACGAATCGTCACCTGCGATTTGGCATCCGGCCGCAACCACGGCAGACGCCCGTCGTGACGCAATTCCGCCTGACGTTCTACAATGCGGTGAGCCAAGTAGATCGGTAGCGGCATCAGCGTCGGCGTCTCATCGCAGGCAAAACCGAACATCAAGCCCTGATCGCCAGCGCCCTGATTCAAAAAATCGTCCGAAGCACGATCCACGCCCTGCGCAATATCCGGGCTTTGCTTGTCATAAGCCACCAGTACGGCACAGCCTTTGTAGTCGATACCGTATTCGGTATTGTCGTAGCCGATACGCTTGATCGTGTTGCGCGCCACTTGGATGTAGTCCACATTCGCGGTTGTAGTAATCTCTCCAGCCAGAACCACCAGCCCGGTATTGGTCAGCGTCTCAGCCGCAACACGTGCATAGGGGTCTTGCGTTAGAATGGCGTCTAGGATGGCATCGGAAATTTGGTCGGATACTTTATCGGGATGGCCTTCCGACACGGACTCGGACGTAAATAGATAATCGCTCATGGTTCTCCGCTCAATCAATAAAAAATTAAAGGCCAGCATTATATCAAATTGTTCGGCTTGCCGCAGATGACCCCATATCTATTCAAATCGTTCTTCTGGATTCTGGCCAGGTTACCATTGAGCTGGCTGCATACTCTCGGCGTACTGTTTGGCCGCCTAACCTACCTTCTCTCGAAAAGCTATGCCAACCTCACCACGAAAAACCTGCGCCAAGCCAAAGTCGCAGCTGATGACGATGGCTTCTCCTCACTGCTCAAACAAGCCGTTAGCGAAGCCGGAAAAAGCATCCTCGAATTGCCCTGGGTATGGCTGCGCCCGGTTGAACAAGTACTCGACTGCGTGAAGGATTGCCATAGCTGGGATCTGGTCGAAAAGGCGCAGGCGCGCGGCAAAGGGCTCGTAATACTCACCCCTCATATCGGCTGCTTCGAAGTGATCGGGCTATACGTCGGCGCACGTATGGCAATGACCTGTTTGTATCGCGTCCCGAAACAGGCATGGATGGATAGTGTTATCCGGCAGGGGCGTGAACGCGGGATGATGAAACTGGCGCGAGCCGATATCGGCGGCGTGCGTGTACTTCTAAAGGCGCTCAAGCGTGGCGAAGTGATCGGCATCCTGCCCGACCAGGTTCCCGGCAACGGCGAAGGAGAATGGCTTCCTTTCTTTGGCCGCCCCGCCTATACGATGACACTGGTAAGTCGTCTACTAGAGGCCAGTGATGCCAGTGTGCTCATGTGCATCGCAGAACGCCTGCCGCATGGAAAAGGCTATTCAATACGGTTTTCGCCTCTGGAACTGCAGTCGGGGCAGCCCTTGACGCCGCAGATCAACCATGAGGTTGAAATGTCCGTGCGCAGCTGCCCAGAACAATATCTGTGGAGTTATAACCGCTACAAAGTACCTGCGGGTGTTGCACCGCCAGATTTCGCCGAGGAGCAGCAATGCTGACGCGTCTAGGTGTTTTTATTCTGTGGTTGGTACATCTGCTGCCGTTCCGTACTATCGTCGCGCTTGGCAACAGTTTGGGATGGTTGCTTTATTATGTGGCAAGCACGCGGCGCAGGATAGGCGAAACCAACCTTAGACTGTGCTTCCCAGCTATGGGCGAATCTGAACGAAAGAAACTCCTACACGCGCATTTCAAGATGTTCACACGCGGCCTGATTGAGCGCACCATTTTGTGGTGGTCCAGTGCAGAGCGCATCAGTAACCTGATCCGCGTCGAGGGTGTAGAACATTTCGAGGCGATCAAGGATAAGCCCGCCATCCTGCTAACACCGCATTTCGTTGGTCTGGATACGGGCGGTCAATGGATTACCCAGCAGGCCGACATTGTGTGCATGTACTCTAACCAGAAAAGCCGTTATCTGACTGAACTATTGAAGAACAAGCGGGCACGTTTCCGCAACCAGCAACTCTATTCGCGCCAACAGGGACTCCGCCCCATCCTCAAAGGGATGCGCTCGGGACACCCTCTTATCTACCAGCCCGATCAGGATCAAGGCATCAAGGATGGTGCCTTCGTGTCTTTCTTCGGCGTGCCTGCCGCGACCATGACCTCGGTGTCACGCATCGCGCAGATGACTGGCGCTAAAGTCGTGCCCAGCATCACCCGCGTTCTGCCGGGCGCGCAAGGTTATGTGCTGACTTTTTATCCGGCGTGGGACAATTATCCGAGCGGTGACGACATTGCCGATGCGCGCCGTTTGAATGAATTCATCGAGCAACGTGTGCTGGAAATGCCCGAGCAATATTTCTGGCTACATAAACGATTCAAGACACGCCCAGAGGGTGAGGGGAGCTTTTACAAATGAAATACCGCGACCTGCGCGACTTCATCGCACAACTGGAAAAGATCGGCGAGCTCAAACGAGTGACCTCACCCGTTTCGACGCATCTGGAGATGACCGAAATCTGCGACCGCGTACTACGCGCACAGGGACCCGCAATCCTGTTCGAGAACGTATCTGGCCACAACATGCCCGTGCTGGCCAACTTGTTCGGTACGCCACGTCGCGTTGCATTCGGCATGGGCGAGGAAGACATCACCGCGCTGCGCGAAGTCGGCAAGCTGCTGGCCTACCTCAAGGAGCCTGAGCCGCCCAAGGGCCTGAAAGATGCATGGGACAAATGGCCGGTGCTGAAGCAGGTGCTCACCATGTCGCCCAAGGTCGTCTCAAGCGCGCCCTGCCAGGAAGTGGTGTGGGAAGGCGGGGAAGTCGATCTGGCCAAGCTGCCAATCCAGCACTGCTGGCCGGACGATGTCGCCCCGCTCATCACCTGGGGGCTGGTGGTCACCCGCGGGCCGAACAAGACACGGCAGAATCTCGGCATCTATCGCCAGCAGGTGCTGGGGCCGAACAAGGTCATCATGCGCTGGCTCGCCCATCGCGGCGGCGCGCTGGATTTCCGCGACCATTGCGAAAAGCATTCCGGCCAACCGTTCCCGATCTCGGTAGTCATTGGCGCCGATCCGGCGACCATCCTCGGTGCGGTGACACCCGTGCCGGATTCGCTGTCCGAGTACCAGTTCGCCGGACTGCTTAGGGGCAGCAAGACCGAACTGGTGAAATGCATCGGCAACGACCTGCAGGTACCCGCTTCCGCCGAGATCGTATTGGAAGGCGTGATCCATCCGGACGAGACAGCGCTGGAAGGGCCGTACGGCGACCACACAGGTTACTATAACGAGCAGGACAAATTCCCAGTGTTCACCATAGAGCGCATCACCATGCGCAAAGATCCAATCTACCACTCCACCTACACCGGCAAGCCGCCCGACGAACCCGCGATGCTGGGCGTAGCACTGAACGAGGTGTTCGTGCCGCTGCTGCAAAAACAGTTCCCCGAGATCACCGACTTCTACCTGCCGCCGGAAGGGTGCAGCTATCGCATGGCAGTGGTCAGCATCAAGAAGCAATACGCCGGACACGCCAAGCGTGTGATGTTCGGCATCTGGAGTTTCCTGCGCCAGTTCATGTACACCAAATTCATCATCGTCGTGGATGACGACATCGACATACGCGACTGGAAGGAGGTGATCTGGGCGATCACCACCCGCGTCGACCCGGTGCGCGACACGCTACTGGTAGAGAACACTCCTATAGATTACCTCGATTTTGCCAGTCCCGTGTCAGGATTGGGCGGCAAAATGGGCCTGGACGCCACCAATAAATGGCCGGGAGAAACACAACGTGAATGGGGCACGCCCATCATCATGGACGAAGCGGTAAAACAAAAGGTCGATATGATGTGGAGCAAACTGGGTTTGTAATGCTCAACGTGACGTATCACCCCATTGTTGAAGTTCTGAAAACTCACCGGCACAAACTTCGATACCGCGCCCCCATCCTTTCTCAAAAGCATTGTTACACTCCGTACTAGAGTTGCATTTAAGCTATCGATTATTTTCATCAACTGGCAAGTCCAATTTTTCAATACACTTTAACAACAAATACAGCGGGCAGTATTTGGCTACACACAAAATCAGGGGGAAACTTCATTATGAATTCGTATCAACAACAACATTTTTTTGCTGCCTTGCGGCTTTTGATCGCGGCATTTTTCACCTTAATATTTGGGGGGTGCAGCCTGACCACGACCCCAATCAAAGCCGAAGATAAGTTCGTCTCAATCCCCTCGATCAGAGTAGCCGTCAATTTTCGCGGTGATGAGCGATCCGCTTCCGAGCCTCAGACTGGCCATGCCGTCGATATTGGCGTCACAAAATCAAGGGGGCATGACACACAATCTTTAGCCAGCGGCGACATGCCAATCATCTTGGACAATACGGTATTTTTAGCACCGCAGGATATGCGCAACGATTTCGATATGGAGTTTGCGGATATTTCCTGGCGTTGGCGCAAGTTTTTTGCAGAGCGCTCGCTGGGCTTGGAAGTATGTGCCGGGCTGGGATATTCAACGCTCAAACTGTCGGTATCCTCATCTTCTCCTTTGCAAACACCCGCTTTCGCTTCCGAGCGTTTTTTCACTAAAGGTCCGCGAGCTGGCGTTGGCTTGATATATCGGCTGAATTCAGGCTCCAGCTTCCAATTTCGTATTGCAGAATACTTCACGGGAGCAGACAGGGGTGTTACCAATATGGAGCACTACGAGCTTTACTTCGCGAAGCCGCTGCTCGACAATTTTTCTTTGCGCGCAGGCTATGCCAAAAGTGATGTCTACGGACAAAACATATTCTCAGGTTCTGACTTCCACGTTTTATTTTCCGGACTCGCTCTGGCGCTCGACATGAATTTTGACGCGCGCTGAAAGTAGAATCGATAACGTAATTTCAGCAAAAATTCTGGGCCGGCAACGATGTACCCGACGGATACATCCCGGTTTCGCGATGTGTAAGCTTACCTGCGCGTTGCGCAAAACAACACATTGCTGAACGGCGTCCCTTCGCTCATGGGCATCGTTGTTACGGAAAATCCCAGCTCCCGCAGCAACGCCGTCCATTCAGCCACCGTTCGATAATGCAGCGGATGCAACCCCTGACCGCGCCACAGACAGCAAATTTGCTCGGCTAAGCGGGTTATGTGAAAGCGCAACCCGCCGGACGCATCGCTTTCGCGCATAAGCAACATCCCGCCGGGAAGGATTGCTTGCGTGACCCGCTTCAAAGTTTGCATCTGTTCATCTGCTCCCATATACATCAACACGTCCAGAATGATTGCGATTGAACAAGTGGGCAACTTGGCCGTACGAATGTCGCCATGAGTAATGACTGCTTTGCCACGCAATACTTGTTGAGCGACTGTCGCTTTTCGTTCATCCAGCTCGAGACCGTGCAACTCCAGATTTTGAGGAGGGTAAGGCCAGTCCGATGGCCAGTTACCCGCATGGCGCAAATTCACCGCTTCGTACAGTAAAGCCGGCAACGCACCCAAGCCACAACCAAGATCGATCAGCAAGCCATTGTCAGGGATCAAACCACGTTTGAGTAACGTGTGAAACACCGGGTCGTAGCGTAATTTTCCACGGACGAACTCGTAATAAAGGCGGCCCTCGTCGGTATATGGCTTGGCTGCCGCCTGGATGAGATTATCAAATTGGTGCAACATGTTTCAATGCGGCGGGAAGTGATACCGATTTCAGGCCGAGTGTACTCATATGATCCAGCAAACGCGGCAACGCCTCCAAAACCACGGTAGCGCTGCCGTCCGGCTGATGCGAACGCCCATCATGCATAAGCAATATGTCTCCGGCGGCAATGCCTCGCAAAAGTCTTTTCAGGATTCGCTCCGGATTCTGTTCAAACGCATCGTATCCGCGCCGCGTCCATGTGACGTACTGCAGGCCGGTATATTCGATCACGGGCGCAAGAAAGGGAGATCTAAATCCCATCGGTGCACGAAAAAAACTCGGCGACACGCCGGTGATTACCCGGATCGTTTCCTGTGCAGAACTGATCTCGCGACCCAAACCGTCCCATCCCAACAAAGCAAAATTATACGGATGACTGTTACTGTGATTCTCGATGCTGTGGCCGCGCCGTACAATCTCCCGGGCCAATTCTGGAAACTCGAACACCTTCTCGGCAATACAGAAAAAACTCGCTTTTGCGTCATGCTGGTCAAGCATATCCAGTATCTGCGGGGTGATTCCCGGATCAGGGCCATCATCAAAGGTAAGCGATATCTCATTGCGACGTATTGCCATCGCGGGCAGTAGCGTCATATTCGGTCCGAGCATTCGACCGCGCGGCCAGAACACTCCTGCTGTCAGAACAGCGTGATTGAATACAACCATGCTCAGCGCCCACCGCCAAAGATCGGTGTTAACCGCAGCAAGCACCGCACTGCACAGATGAACAATCAGACTTATGCGCAACGCTGCCGACAAGCGCCAAATCCGCACCATAGCCTCCGCAGGGTTAATCGTCCTGTCGTGTTTCATTTAACTACCTTGCCTCCCATCAATACGGCCGAGAACAATAGACTCAGGAAAGCACCGATCGCCACGGTCTGACCGATAGCTGTAAGCACCGGAACACCGGAGAAACCCAACATCCCGAAAGCAATAGTGGTAGAAATATTAGCTACCAGCAACGAAACCATGGTGAGCTTGCCGTCTTGGTCATGTGTCGCGGCATTGCTCTCACGGTCAAAAAACAGCGAATAGTTGGAGCCGACTGCTACCGCGAGCAGCATACCAACCAGGTGGAACAGCAACAACTTTTGACCGCCCGCCAACAATATCGCCAGTGTAATGATGACGGCAGCCACCAACGGCAACAATACCTCCGCCACACGCCTTGCAGAGCGCAAGCTGATGAACAGCAGCACTACGATAGCCAGCGCCCCGATAATCGACAACCAGACTGCCTCGCGCACGTACGAATCGTAGAGTGAGTCACTCTCGATTTTCAAATCCAGCAGGGTAACCATAGCATCCTGTGATTCGAAAGCTTGTTGTATCGCCCGCTTATCAGTCACGCCGCGCAGCGGTAACATAGCCCGCCAGCCATCGTCATAGTGCGCCAGCAGACTTTCGGTTTGCAAACCCAAATGGGTACCCTTCAAATCGTCCAGTGTGAGCGGGGGTTGAACGCGCACCGCCGCGACCTCCCGAAAAAACGGCTCAAACAGACCCTCCATGAACGGCATCCCGGCGAGTGCCTGCGTCAGATTGACGCGCAATTGACGCTCTTCCGGCAATGCCGCCTGACGTACCTGCTGCGTCCTCACACTCGGCAGATATCGCGAAGGCGTATCGTATCCGGTCAGGATTTTCCTGTTCACCAGCGTATCGAGTTGCGCTCCGACCGCTTCGCTGCGTTCAAGCACCTCCTCGCGGTTCTTGCCGCCGACCACCATCAGGAAACGCACATCGGGCGCACCAAGGTCGTCTCGTAGCGACTGGTCGAGCTGCTGCTTTTCAACCGACAGTGGAAACAGGCTGGAAAGCTGGTCGCTCCAAACCGGCTCGCGGTGCAACGCGATTGATATTACTGCCGCCGCCACTGCAACATACACCAACGGACGCAAACGTGGTGCATGCCCGATAACAGCGACCACCCTGTCTGCCAGCAAACCCGGTGCGGCAGGCGCAAATTTTTCTGGAACCAGATTCGGTAGCACCCAGCGGGTGACCAGCACCGCCACAATCAGTCCGATCACGGAAAACAAACCCAACTGGGCCAGGCCTGGAAAATCCGCGAGAAACATTGGGCTGAAGCCGCAGATTGTTGTCAGAACGCCCAGGCGTATCGTTGGCCAGATATTTTCCAGCGCCTTGTTGGGAGGTCTACCCGGTGAAAGATGCGTGAAGAAATAGATGGAATAGTCTACCGCCTCGCCGATTAGCGTGATGCCGAATCCCAATGTCACACCAAATACTACGCCATAACCGATGCTCACCGCCGCGATACCGGCCAGCGCCCCGCTGGCGACCGGAAGCAGCGATATTGCCAACACCCGCCAGGATCGGTACACCAGCAACAGGAGCCCGCTGACCAGTATCGCCGTGATAATGGAAAAATTGAATGCGACAGCCTCGATGTTGTCACGTGCTTCTACCGAAAACACACCGGGGCCGCTGAGACGCATTTTCAATTCCGCAAATTCCCCGCCCTGTATCGTTTCCGAAAAATGTTTTTGCACCGACTCAACGGCATGTTGCTGTGCATCGATGTTATATCCTGCCGCAGCGGTTTGCAGGATCAGCAATGCACGCGACCCGTCACGCGAAGTCCACACACCCTCCTGAGTGGACGGCTGGGTTTGCCCGGAAAACCCCTCTACAAGATGCAGCAGCTCTCCGCTGGGATCGCGCGGAATAACACGCTTGATCATTGATCCGGCCGGAGAGCCAAGCATCTGTAGTGCGTTCTCCAGCGAGCCGCGCAAGCCGTCCTCAGTAAAACGCTCAGGTGTGACCGCTGAACTGAGCAGGTAACGGTTATCGGCCAAAAAAACCTGATCCCTGTCCAGGGTGCCTTCCTCGCCGTTGTTGACCATCAGAAAGGTCGGCTCTGTGCGCAGCCGGTGCGCCAACTCCCTGCTCGCGGCAGCCAGTTTTTCAGTCGGGCCGCCTTCTATCCCTATCAGAATCAAACGCGAGACGATGCCATCGCGCAATTGTTCGGTTAACAGACGTTGCGCGGGCGTGGGTGTACCGGGGAGAAATGCATTCAGGTCGGCGCCGATCTGAATGCGCGACACAACAAATACACAAAATCCGATAAAGACCAGCCACGCTGCAATCGGCCAACGCGCCTTGAATCTCTTCACGAATCGTCCCTGGTGATTTCCATCATCGAGTGGTCGCCGCCCGCTTCCATCACCTCGATGGTATTGATCTGCTCATTGCTCCCGGTAATACGGATTTCGTCGACTAGGCTCTTCATCTTGGAATCCAGCGGCAGCAATATCAATCGCCACTTCTTGTCATTCCCCTCCATGCTCACCTTATAGAATCGGTTCAATGTCTCAAAGTCACCCGCCAGCGTGGAACGTATACTTTCGACAAAAGCCCAAATGGCGGGATATTCCCGCAGTGAAACAACTCGCGGCTTGCCGTTGTCCCCACTTTGCATCGTGAGCTTATCCTGATCCAGCACCATGCTCTCCGGCTTGGGCACCGAGGTATATTTCTCCAGTCTGCCGGGTGCCGTGTAGAGCAACTGGCCCGCGAACACCAGCGGCTCTTTCAGCATACTGAAATGCTTGCGCTCTACAAAAGTTGCCTTGGAATGCCTTACCTGCGCCATGCTGCGCATCAATTCCGTAACAGTCCAGGGCGTTTCCTGTTGTTCCATTTCAGAGGAATAAACCGTTGTCATGGCAACAAAAGTTATCAGTGAGCAGGCTATCAGCCTGCAAGCGGTCAAATATGTCATGGTTGTATTATTGCCAGATGTCATAGAAATTAAACCAGTTATAAGGAGCCGCGCGGCAATAGTGCTCAAGCCGCGCGGCAAATTGTTGCGCGGCCTGTCTGATTGCCGCATCGCGCCCAAGCTGCTTGATCTGTCGCTGTTCGATCAAATGCTCAAAGCGGACATTATATCGGTTGCCGCCCTGATACAAACCAAACATCAGCACAACCGGACAACCGAGCATCGCGGCAAGGCGGAACGGCGTGACCGGCAAATCAATCTGCCCGCCCAGGAAATCGACACGAATCAGTTTATTCCCAGAGATAGTCCGGTCCGCGAGCATGCCTATGTACTCGCCGCGCTGCAGCGCCTCCTGAATCTTAAGCATGGAGTCGATCTTGCCAAGCGGGATCACAGGCGGGTTGTACTCCGGATTAATGGTGTTCAGCACCGAGTTGATCTTTCGCGCATTATCTTCATACATCACCATGCTGGTGCGCGGATGGCCATGATTTCGGCTGAGAGCATGTATCACTTCGAAGCTGCCCATGTGGGCACCTATCAGCAGACAGCCACGGCCATTTGCCCGGATAGCCTCGAACATCTCTTCGCCATCGGAATGAATATCCAGCAGCGAACTTTCATTGTTAAGCAGAAAAATCCGATCCAGAATAGTCGAGGCAAAATAAAAACAGTGTCGAAATCCGTCGATCGGTGTCGAACGTCTGCCAAGAGCCCTATCCATATATTTGCGTGAAGCGGCTCGCGCCTTCGCGGAAAAAAGGACGAAATAAAGACTAATCGGATAAAGCAGAGAGCGGCAGACGGGTCGGCCAAAGGTGAGCGCAAGCCAGACAGCCAGACGGATAATCCATACTTTGCCGCGTTCGGGGCGCGTCGCCCATTCCTGGTTCACGTCAGGATACTTTCCACAACCCCACGATAACTGGTGGCCACGCCGGTTAGTACCTTGCTTCCCGACACGCTACACTCAAAGCGAATATCGCCGGTTGGCGTTTGTACATAATCAATGCGGACTTCATCACCCGGTCGCACCGGCTGTGGAAACTTGGCGGATTTAACGCTCCAAGTACCCCCGCCAACGCCCATTTGCTTACCGACAAGCGCCAGCACCTCATCTAGCAATAATGCCCCGGGAATGATCGGGGTGCCCGGAAAGTGACCCGCTCCGCAAGGATGATTTACGGCAAATCTCAGCGTCGCCCCTGTCATGACGCCGCTCCCGATTTTCTCTGCCGCAGCAACATCTCAAGACTTGCGCGCGGCAATTTTCCTGTCGCATTGCGCGGCAATACATCCAGTCTGATAATGGGCCTGGGCAAAAATATCTCGTCGATGCGCTGACGCAATGCGTTCAATATTTCACTGTTAGTCAGCTCTGGCGCTACAACAAACGCGATCAGTCGCGCCGTCTCATCGGCCTTTTCATCGGGCATAAAGAATACCCCATCCCGGATGCCATCGATCTCGCTGAGATGATGATTCAGGCTGGCCAGCGAAGTACGCTTACCGGCAATATTGATCAAATCGACAGTTCTACCATGAAGCAAAAAAGTGGTGTCGCTACGCAGTTCGACGATGTCGCCCAACGGAAGCTCCCCTGCCACATGCCCGCCCGAGACATATGCCGTCCCGCCAATCGAACGCAGCGACAATCCGTCAAGCGTGCGCCATTCATCCGTCAACGCGGTTCGCCGGCTGGCAACCTGCCCGGCTTCGGTGAATCCGTATATTTCATGCAGCACCGCCCCGTAACATTTTTCCGCCTGTGCAGCCAGATCACTCGTCAGCGGCGCGGTGGCGCAAACGATTTGCTCCAGTTTCGGCAGGGCTATTTGGCTCGCCATCAGCGTGCGCAAATGAACGGGAGTGGTAATCAACGCGCGCGGGCCTGGAATATCGTGCAATGCGGCGCTGATGTCCCCCGGATAGAAAGGCTTGGACGAATGCAGCATTACGCCTCCCTGCATCGCAATCAGGACGGTGGATTCAAAGCCGTACATGTGCTGCGGCGGAACTGTTCCCAGCAGCGTCAGATCATGACGGTCCAGTATGCCCAGACGGCTCGCCTCACCTGTCACACTCTGCGAGACCGCGCCCCAAGTCTTGTCATTGGGCATGGGATCACCCGTGGATCCAGAGGTAAACACAATCGCCACTACTTGCGTTGCCGATATTTCAGGCATCACAGCTTGCTCAGCGGTACGACCGGATAATTCCGGATACATAAAAGTCTGCAACTCGGGATGTTCATTTGCGCCGTCCGTCAGACAATACAGGCCCGCATACTGTTGACGAAGGCGTTTGATCAGATCGACTGTGTGATTCGGCGGCAGCAGACTGATCTGGCCGCGCAGCATCGCTGCGGAAAAACCAACCGCAAAACGATACCGATCTGCACACAGATTGAGCACAAACTTTTCGTCAGGAAGTTGCTTCGATAGCGCACTGACATCTGCCAGAAAACGACCGGCCGTAATTACCCCCCCCCCCTGCCGGGCGAAATTTTCATCCGGCGACTGCCGGCGCAACAAAGGAATAGATAAAGCGGGCTGATACGCAGACATTATTGCGCCTTGCTGGATTTTGATTCTTCCGTATCACGCTTGAAAAACTGCAAGGCGGAAAAGATCGAACTTTCGTGCTCGCGGTAACGCAGCACCCGATAGATGTATTCGGCAATAAACATCAGGACAATCATCGGTGCGTTCAATAAATTGATGTAGGTCGACCACGCATCAAGCGACGCAAAAGAAAACAGCCCAAACGAAATAACAATCTGCATCGCGAAAAACAGACTCCATGCCAGCGTGACCCTACGCGTATAACTTTCGATCTCCGGCTTCAGCGAACCGTGAACCTTGCGTGCTATCGTGGTTATCAGCGCCTCGCGCCCCGCTTTCAGCGTGCGTGCAAAAAACCACATCAAAAACAGATTGGTCGCCAGATGTGGCAAGCCGAAAGTGATCGCTGAATGCTCAAAACTAAAATAACTAACTGCTGCGTACCCCAATAGTGCCAGTGAAGAAACAATCAGTACAGCCCACCGCCAGCTCATTTCAACTTTGATAGCCCACCCCACCCCGATAGCGAAAGGAACCAGCACCAAAGCGGCTGAGAAAGGTGTAATCCGGGGTGCCGTCACAACCTTATGGATCAAGAACTGATAGCCGAAAAAACCGGAAGCAACAACAATTCCGACGGCGAGTTTGCCGCTGAACCGCATTTACTTGGTCCGATGCTGTTGGATGTGTTTGCCAAGGTTGCGTAACGAAGCAAATATCTGGGCATTATTCTCGTCATCCGAGCGCAACTGAATTCCATACTGCTTTGTGATCGCCAGAGAAATCTCCAGCACATCAATAGAATCTATACCCAAGCCCTCGTCGCCATAAAGCGGGGCTTCCGGATCGATTTCTTCAGCGCTAATCTCTAGATTCAGTGAATCCACAACGAGCTTGGCGAGCTCTTTCTCGAATTTAATGTTGTCGATTGAGGGAATATTTGTCATAAATTCTGAAATCCGGTTTAGATAATTTAAGTTTAGATATTTTAATACGAGAACTGCCAAATAATGGCCGACTTCCAAGGCGCAAGGATACTGAATTTCAGTCCCACTGTCCACGCGACAGACTAGGAATTCCCGTATTTTCAGACCTACATAATCTGCGCCACCTCGTCGAACGACAAGCGCGGATTGCGGTGATGAGTTTTACTGTGGTCGGCATAGCCAAGGTTGATTATGAAATTGGACTTTACCTTGCTATCCGGGAAAAACTCTGCATCCACTTTTGCATTATCAAAACCAGACATCGGCCCCGCGTCCAACCCCATCGCACGCGCAGCTAGCAGCAAATAGGCTCCTTGCAACGTACCATTGCGAAAGGCTGTCGTGTTTATCAACGGCTGATTCCCCGCAAACCACGAACGCGCGTCGGTATGCAAAAACAGTTTAGGCAACTTTTCGTAGAACTCCATATCGTGCGCGATAATAGCGGTAACTGGGGCAGTGCGGGTCTTTTCCACATTGCCAGCCGACATCAACGGCACAAGACGCTGCTTCGCCTCCAAACTGCGCACGAACACAAAGCGCGCCGGACAGCTATTGCCGCTGGTCGGCGCCCATTTCATCAGATCATATATCGCATGCATTAGCTCATCGCCGACCGGCTTATCCAGCCATACACTGTGGGTATGCGCTTCGCGAAAAATGACATCCAGACAACGATCATCAAGTTGCATAATTACTCCCTATTTGAATCGAACCGGCTTGCATCGCCCTGAAAATCAAGAGCATCCATGTCAAGCTGTCAATCCTCACGGCGAAAAAATCGATAATGTTCATAGAGATGCATCAAAGGGAATTATTGTCTTAAGCGGATACCCTCGTCATAAATCCTGCAATAGTTGGCAGAGTCATTTCTAGCATGATTGAATGCTGTCGAGTAACACGCGACGATAACCGGTCTGTAAAACGGAAACATTAAATCGGTTATCGCCACGTTTTCATCCTGCGCTAGCCAAAATTAACGGCAAAGCACCATCCAGGTACCGTCTTCATTGGCAGTCACGCCGGCAATACTCCATCCGGCAGGTATTTTAACAACCGACTCAAGCAGATCGTTATCTTTGGCGTCGTCAACCTTGCCGCTATTGACCAACTTATTAACGTCCTTAGCTGATACCGTCCACGTGGACACCACAGCACACTCCTTGAATGAATTGGTTCCTGCCACCTCAGCCTGCGCATAACCTGCGAACATAAATACCATTACGAATATAGCGGCGATCTGTTTCAAAATACTCTCCTTATAGTTGATAGGGTGAACATTGTACCCCGAACACCAGATGTGCCATCAGTAACTTGGCGCACAGGTAACATCAGGATTCGTCCTATCAGTGCACCTCACACTACCTGATTCTTTTGCAGGGAAAACTCACCCAGCCACTTCCCGCTTTTATAGTCGATCGTAAGCCGCTTCGGTACAAATGCTTCGGGTTTAACAATGGGAAAATCTTCCACCGGCGGCGCCACCTCGAAATCGTTCACATTGCACGCCTTGGTCATGACAGGGCGGAAGCCCACCTTCAAACCAGGTGCAGCGCTAATAAAGTTTGACGCCTGCGCATCGCCGCCAAAGCGCACCGCCTTGCGGATCAGGCAACTGAAATACAGCTCCATCTCGACCAGCAACGGCTCGGCGAGGGATTGCAGCTTTTTGTCGGCGGACGCGCTCCATTCCACCAAGATTTTTTTGCCGAGAATTTCGATTGTGGTTTGCATTTTCAGTGCCCCTCGTATTTGTAGTTTGGTGATGATTGTACGACTTAACAATCAAAACCGCCGGGTGTGATCCAGAATTAACGCCGTTCGTGCTGATAACCAGCGACTTGGCTGGCGTTGTTTGCCAGCTTAATCGAATGGCTAGTTGTTTCATCAGCCTGTCGAAGCATGAATGACAAAAATCAAAGTCGCGGGGTGCGGCCCCGCACGCCAATCACTTTTTTGTGCGGCCATGACAACGCAGTTGCGGCGGAGACTAACCTTTAGGTTATGTCAGAGCCAAAGTAATCAATAACAAAACCGTCGGGGGTAGCCCGACAGCTAGTCACTTTCTTTTGCTTCGCCAAAAAGAAAGTAACCAAAGAAAAGGCGACCCCGGTTTGCCGCCCCCTGCGGGGGTTCCCTCGCTCAGGGGATGAAAAGCAAAAAACCAAAACCTTAAAATCGTAGGTCGGGTTTTAACCCGACTGTCGGCCTGAAGGCCGACCTACAAAAATCGTGCGCGCAGCGCACACAAAACCGCTTTGCTGTTTTTCCCCTGAGCGCCGCCGAGTAGCGCAGGCAGGTCAGGAGGTTTCGGCGAGGACTGTCTGAGCACGCAGTGCGAGTTCCGCAGCAGCCTGACCTGCCGAGCAACGCAGGGTACCCCGCAGGGGCGGCAAACCGGGGGCGATTTCTTTTGGTTACTTTTCTTGGCAAGACAAGAAAAGTAACTAGCTGTCGGGCTACCCCGACGGTTTTTGCATTTAGTCATACGGCGCAAGCCCGTTGGTTATTGTGCCCTACGCTTGCTCACGCAAGCGCCCGAACCTCAACGATTTTGTATAGATGACTAGCCAACATGATCATCTCCACAGCCTCCACTGCACCAAGGATCACCTTGCGATGACTATGTGGGTTCTTGTATGAGCCGAGAGCCCCCGAAATTAAGTGCATCAGTGCTTCACGCTCTCCTTCCGTTGCTGAAAGTTCGGTAAGGGGCCCCGTCTGAGTGTGAAAAGCTTTGCGTGCCATAGGAACACCGATGTCCTCTGACTTTGCCTTAGATGCTTCGCGGATATGAACTTCAAGTTCTTTGTATGCCTGAAAAACGGCAGTATCGTACTCGCCGCGCAAAAAAGCTGACCAACATGCATTTGCAATTGCTGGGTGTAGGAGCTTTCTGGGCAAGATAACTGCATTTACATATGCTGAAAGCTCTGAGCGATTGCGAATTCTTTGCCCACGACGCGTAATGAAGTGCCATCCAAACGTATCTCCAGGCCTTGGCGCAATGAGTCCTTCTTGAACAAGCCAGTGCCATCCTTCGGCCATAACAAGCGCGACTTGATCTCGAATGGCGGGAGCAAAGGCACCAAGCGTATCTGGACTCGTAAAGCTTGTAGGATGCAGCCGCGACGGAGTGTTTGGACCGGACGAATTTAGAAGCTCAAGTGCAAGCCCCGCGAGTTCCTCTGGCTCAAGCGAGAAGATCGCGTTTTCGTCCGGCAGTATTTCATATAGTGTGGCCATAATATAGGACCCTACCGTAACTTCACCGTCCCACAAACCACATCCCCATTCTGCCCCCGATTCCTCAAAGCATGATCCATCAACACCAACGCCAACATCGCCTCCGCAATCGGCGTAGCGCGTATCCCCACACAGGGATCATGCCGCCCCTCGGTGGAAACCGTCACCGCTTCACCCGCCTTGTTGATCGACCGTCGCGGCAAACGAATGCTGGAAGTGGGCTTGATCGCGATGTGCGCAACAATATTCTGCCCGGTGGAGATGCCGCCGAGTATGCCGCCCGCGTGATTGGACAAAAATCCCTGCGGCGTGAGTTCGTCGCCGTGTTCGCTGCCCTTTTGCGTCACGCAGTTGAAACCCGCACCGATCTCCACGCCCTTCACCGCGTTGATGCTCATCAGCGCATAGGCGATCTCCGCATCGAGGCGGTCGAATACCGGCTCGCCCAGGCCGACCGGGACATTGGATGCAACCACGGTGAGGCGCGCACCGATGGAGTCGCCGGACTTGCGCAGCGCGTCCATGTAGTCTTCCAGCGCGGGAACGACGCTGCTATCGGCGACGAAGAACGGATTGTTCGGCACGTCGTCCCAACTCTTGAAGGGGATAGCAATCTCGCCGAGCTGCGCGAGGTAGCCGCGTATCACGACACCGTATTTTTCCTTCAGCCACTTTTTGGCAATGGCACCCGCCGCAACGCGGCCTGCCGTTTCGCGCGCCGAGGCGCGGCCACCGCCGCGATGGTCGCGGATGCCGTATTTCTGCCAGTAGGTGTAGTCGGCATGGCCGGGCCTGAAGGTCTCGGCGATGGTGCCGTAGTCTTTGCTGCGCTGGTCTTCGTTGCGGATCAGCAGCGCGATTGGCGTGCCGGTGGTCTTGCCTTCGAACACGCCGGATAAAATCTCTACCGTGTCGGATTCTCTGCGCTGGGTGACGTGGCGCGAGGTGCCGGGCTTGCGCCGGTCGAGGTCATGCTGGATGTCGGCTTCGCTAAGTGCCATGCCGGGCGGGCAACCGTCGATGATGCAGCCGATAGCCGCGCCGTGCGATTCGCCGAAGGAGGTTACGGTAAACAAAGTGCCGAGTGTGTTTCCTGACATATCCGCCTCGTATAAATGAATGTGTTCTCGCCAAAATAATGCGCAGAGTTTAACATAGCGACTCCTTTCCATTGATAAGCGAGTATGCCGATGAAAGCCGTTTTGATGACTGCCGCCGGTAGCCCGGATGTACTGGCGCTTTACGACACAGACAAGCCCGAGTTGCCGTCGCCGCACCATATGCGCATTAAGCTCGCCGCCGCCGGAGTAAACCCGCTGGACGCCAAGCTGCGTGCCAAGCCTGCCTATGGACTGAGTAAACTGCCCGCGATACTGGGCTGTGACGGTTCCGGCACCGTGGAAAAGATCGGCAGCGCCGTGACGCGTTTCAAGGAAGGCGACACGGTTTTCTTTTACAACGGCGGGATCGGCGATGAGCCGGGCTGCTATGCCGAATTCACCACGGTGCATGAGGAGTATTGCGCCGCCATCCCGGCCAACCTTGGCCTGCAGGATGCGGCCGGATTACCGCTGGTACTGATCACCGCATGGGAAGCGCTGGTCGAGCGCGCCAATCTGCATGCGGGGCAAACTATCCTGATCCATGGCGGCACCGGCGGCGTGGGCCATATCGCATTGCAGATCGCCAAACATCTCGGCGCAAAAGTCGCCGTGACCGTCAGCGACGACAAGAAGGAGGGTCTGGCGCAGGGCCTGGAGGCGGACAAGATCGTGCGCTACAACGAGATGGATTTCGTGATGGACGTGGAAGAGTGGTCAGGCAACAAGGGGGTTGATGTCGTGCTCGACACGATAGGCGGCGATGTTTTCAGACGTTCTATGGATGTCACGCGCATCGGCGGCAAGATCGTCACCCTGCTTTCCACCCCGATGTCGGCGGAAGATGCGCAAAAAGCACGTTTGCGCAACCTGTCGATATGCTACGAGCTGATGCTCACCCCGCAGATAATGAAGCAGCACGAGGAACGCATACGCCAGCGCAAGATTCTGGAACGCGCGGCCAAATTCATCGAGACGGGCGAGATGGGCGTGCTGGTTTCATATGCGCTGCCGCTCAATGAAGCCGCGGAAGCCCACCGCATCATCGAAAGGGGGCACGTGCTGGGGAAGATCATTCTGACGATGTGAGCGGGCGATTCGTGAATCGCCCCTGCGCCATTATTGCGCAGGCGTAGGGATAATTAACGAATTACCCTACTATTAAGTTGCCGGAACGATTTGCGGCTATTGATAGAAAAATTACTCAACTTTCCCGATTACGCATGTGATCGGCCACCTTGGTAAATGCGTCAGACAATTCCCCGCGCAAAGCCACATCTTCCACCACTTCGCTTAGCGCCTGATTCATGCACAGCATCCACTGGTCGCGCTCGGCATCGCCGATGGGAAACGGCAAGTGGCGTCGGCGCAGCATCGGATGACCGTATTGCTCGACATAAAGTTGCGGCCCGCCCATCCAGCCGCTGAGGAATTTGAACAGCTTTTCGTTCGCGCTTTGCAAGTCTTCCTGGTGAAGTTTGCGGATGCCGTAGGCTTCCGGCAGCGTGTCCATCAGCTCATAGAAACGCTGCACCAGCGCGCGGACTCTTTCCCCGCCGCCGATGCGTTCGTAGTGGGTAAGCGATGATTCACTGATTTGCATAATATTTATTCCAGTTCAATTTCAAAGGTCAAGCAAGGCGGCGACGAGCGAGCGACGCAGAAAACGAAGTTTCGGCGAATGCTAACTTCGCTTGCGAAGTTAAACCCGTCAGGGTGGCAGTAGCCACAGTGCAATTAGCACGACAAGGAGTGAGCAAGGATGCCAACGCAGTTTCACCGAAGAAATTGGGCTGGAATTACCATTCCCTGAAAGATAATCCCAGACCCAACGTGGTCTGGCGGTGATTGTAATCGATCAGGCTTTCGCCGAACCCCGAGGTCAGTTGCACGTGTACTCGTCCTGCTCTGCCCATTGATTTTGGCGTTGCCCAGTCGATCTGCACGAAGCTATGGTTGCCCGCCAGTTGTAGATTGCTGCGCAGTAATATCGCAACCGACTGAGACTCGTCTTCCGGTTGCCAGCGTAGCATCAGATCGCCGCGTCCCGCATAACTGTCAATGTCAGGGTTGTCGTCCAGCGCCGGTTCGTCGGCCTGCCGCCACCACCTGCGCGCGAGCAGCGAGATATGGCCCGATTCCAACCCGCCCTGCACATAGAAGCGGTTCCATTTGCGCGACTCCGGCAGGGAACGCCCGTTCGACTGGTGCAGCACGCCGAGATTGATGAATTTCAGGCTTAATGCGGGATCACGCGCAAAGGTGACGATGAACTCTGGCTCGTAGTTTGTCTCACGGAACGGCTCGGAGTTGCGGGTGTTCAACACCTGCCAGTGTGACTGTTGCGTGTAGGCCAGCCAGTAGCGGACTGTTCTGATGTCTTTCCAGCCGAGAAAGCCGTGGCTGCCGATGTCTGCCTTCAGACTCAATTGGAATTTGGCTTCAATGCTATCCATGTCAAAGGGAGTCAACGTGCTGCGTCCGCCTGCCGGGGATGACGGCTGGCGATTCAAGTTGTCCGTTTTTCTCATTACCAGATAATTTTGCCGGTGCGGCATCAACCCGTTCAACAGGCTCGCATCATGATCGGCATTGTTGTCCAGGTTCCACTTCCGGGTCAGGTATGAGCGCGCATCACTGCCTGCATGGGCCGACAGCACGATCACATTACACAGCATACCCAACAGCAGCGTGAACACCCGGACGGGATGCATCATTTCAGCCAGCCCTTGCGCCAGAACACCAGTAGCGGAATCAGAACCGAAACAACCATCAGCCCCAAGGCAAACGGGTAACCATTGGCCCATTCCAGTTCCGGCATATGCGTGAAGTTCATGCCGTAGACTGAGGCAACCAGTGTGGGCGGCAGCAACATCACTGCGGCCACCGAGAACAGCCGCACAATCTTGTTCTGGTTGATGTTGATGAAGCCGACCGTGCTGTTCATCAGGAAGTTGATCTTGTCGAACAGGAACGCGGTGTGCCCGTCCAGCGAGTCGATGTCCTGCATGATCTGGCGCGCCTCGTCCGCCTGCTCTGCGGTAAGCGCTTTGCTACGCATCAGGAACGAGATCGCGCGGCGCGTATCCATCAGGTTACGGCGGATGCGGCCATTCACGTGTTCGGCATGGGCGATGGTTGCCAGCACCTCTGCGGCCTCCTTGTCGGTCAGCGTATTTTTAAGCACGGTGTCGCTGGTTTCGCCCAGATCGGCATAGGCCTCTTCCAATGCATCGGCGGAATATTCCACGTCGGAACCATAAAGGTCGATCAGCACATCCTGGCAATTCGCCACCCGGCCCGGCTGCGCATGGGAGCGCAGACGGAACAGGCGGAACACCGGCAGGTCTTCATCATGGACGCTGAACAATATATTACCCGCCAGAACAAAAGCGACGATCACGCTGCGTGAGCCGCTTTCCTTGCCGAGAAGGAAGTCAGAGCGCAGGTGCAGTTCCTCGTTCTCATCGTAGAAACGTGCGCTGGCCTCGATGTCGCGCAAATGCTCCGGCTGGGGCAGATTGATAGCAAAGGTATCGTTCACCCAGAGTCGCTCTTCCTCGCCGGGCGCGACCACATCCACCCAGATCGGCTTGGAGGTCGCGATATCTTCAGGCTGAACTTTGACCAGCCTGCCGTTTTCCAGTGCGAATATATTGAACATGAATGCGTCCCGGTTATATGGCTGTGATTATCCGTCAGATGCTTGTAAAGGGAAACGCGCAAGAACACGATATTCCTGTGGCATTGATTGCACCAGCGCAAAATCACAAACCTTCCAGCGCACTTCCCGCATCACCGGCAGCGGTGCGTCGGTCCAGTGTGCGTTGCGCAACAGTGTGACATGCGGCTTGTATTCGCGCCGATCGAAGTTGAAACGATGTCTGATCAATGACTGCTCAAGCGCCCCGACCAGTTTTGCCAGCTGTTGCGGTACCTTGCCGGGTGCTGCATAGGCGATGTGATTGTGTCCCCAGTAGCGCGCATGATCGAAGTTTAGGTCGAAGCCATTGCCATTTACTTCCTCAGCTGCCAGCCGCAAGGCTTCGAGCCGGTGTTGCTCGACCTGCCCGATGAACACCAGTGTGGCATGCAGCGATTCGAGCCGCATTACCCTGCCGCCGCACAGTTTTTTCAGGCTAGCCTGCCAGGCTTTCAGTCCTTTGCGCTCTGACTCTTTCGGCCACAGCGCAAAAAACACCTTTGCGGTGGAATTGTCGGTTATATCTTTCATGCATCGGCATTTTAGCCCCATTCCATTCGGGGGCGAGCCCCACACCGCATTCAGGTAAAATGCGCGCCTTAACTGGCCAGAGTAAAACCGGAACACACAATGATCGCACGTTTGCGCGAAATCCCATACAACTACACATCGTTCTCAGACCGCGAGATCGTCCTGCGCCTGCTCGGCGGGGAGGCATGGGACATCATCAACACGCTGCGCGCAGAGCGTCGCACCGGCCGCTCCGCGCAGATGCTGTACGAGGTGCTGGGCGACATCTGGGTGGTAACACGCAACCCTTACCTGCAGGACGATATGCTGGGCAACCGCAAACGGCGCGAGGCATTGATTGATGCGTTGCATCACCGGTTGAATGCCATCGAGGCCAGGCGGCAGGACAACCCGAAAGTCAAGCGCCTGCTTGAATTCGCCGCCGCCGCTGTCGGTCAATTCGCCAATGAATTCGAACAGGTACTGGAGCTGCGCAAACGCTCAATGCGGGCGCTGAGCCGCCACACCCACCGAGACAACATCCAATTCGACGGTCTGGCACGTGTATCGCATGTCACCGATGCGACCGACTGGCGCGTGGAGTACCCGTTCGTGGTGTTGCATCCGAATACAGAGGCGGAAGTCGCCCCGCTGGTGCGCACCTGCATCGAACTCGGCCTGACCATCATCCCGCGCGGCGGCGGTACCGGCTATACCGGCGGCGCAATCCCGCTGGATAAATTCTCCGCCGTCATCAACACTGAAAAACTGGATGCGATCTCCGACGTGGAGCCGCTCGTCCTGCCCGGATTGAACGAACCCTACGCCACGATCCATTGCGGTGCGGGCGTGGTGACACGCCGCGTGATGGAGGCGGCGGACAGCAATGGCCTCGTGTTTGCGGTCGACCCCACTTCCGCGGACGCCTCGTGCATCGGCGGCAATGTGGCGATGAATGCGGGCGGCAAGAAAGCGGTGTTGTGGGGTACCGCGCTGGACAACCTTGCCGCATGGCGTATGGTCACGCCGGACGGGATGTGGATGGAAATCGAGCGTCTCGATCACAACCTCGGCAAGATCCATGATGCCGCTCAAGCACGCTTTCGCATCAGCCGCATGGGTACGGACGGCCTGTCGCCGCAGGGTGAGCCAGAGATATTGACGATACCGGGCAACGCATTCCGCAAGGCCGGTCTGGGCAAGGACGTGACCGACAAGTTCCTGTCCGGACTGCCCGGCATCCAGAAGGAGGGCTGCGACGGCATCATCACCTCGGCAAGATTTATTCTGCACCGTGCGCACAAGCACACACGCACCGTGTGCCTGGAATTCTTCGGCCAGGTGCGCGAGGCGGTTCCGGCCATCGTCGAGATTACCGAGCTTTTCAATCAGCGCACAACTCCTTCCCCCTTTCAGGGGGAAGGTAGGGATGGGGGTAGAAGTGAAAGTGGTGCGAACAATGAAGTTTCTACCCCCTCCCCAGCCCTCCCCCTGCAAGGGGGAGGGAGTAGTTTGGTGTTGCTGGCAGGCTTGGAACATCTCGACGAACGCTATTTGAAGGCTGTGGGCTATGCCACCAAATCCAGGCGCGGCACCCGCCCAAAGATGGTACTAGTTGCCGATGTGGTCAGCGATGATGCGGATGCCGCTGCATCCGCCGCTTCGGAGATCGTGCGGCTCGCCAACCTGCGCAGTGGCGAAGGTTTCATCGCGGTGTCCGCCGAAGCGCGCAAAAAATTCTGGCTGGATCGCGCGCGCACCGCCGCCATCGCCAAGCATACCAACGCGTTCAAGATCAACGAGGACGTAGTGATCCCTCTGCCTCGTATGGGCGACTATTGCGACGGCATCGAGCGAATCAATATCGAGCTGTCATTGCACAACAAGCTAAAATTCCTTGATGCGCTGGATGAGTTCTTTGCCGGAGAACTGCCGCTGTATTACCAAGACGACGCGCAGCTGGGTGATGATGAGTTGCTGGGGAGTCGTGCCCAGGAAGCAAGGCAGTTGCTGGCGGATGTGCGCATGCGTTGGCAATGGCTGAACGACAATCTGGACGCGCCGCTGGACTCACTCCCTCTCCCGGCCTTCGGCCACCCTCTCCCGCAAGCGGGAGAGGGGTTGGGTAAGAGGGTTTTTGATGCCGTACAAAATCACCTGCTGCGCGCCTCGTGGAAGCGCGAGCTGCGCGATCCGCTGCGCCATCTCTTCACTGGCAGCACCTACCAGCCTATCCTTGAGCAATGCACCGCGATCCACCAGGGCGTGCTGAAGAGCCGCGTATTCGTCGCGCTGCACATGCACGCGGGCGACGGCAATGTACACACCAACATCCCGGTCAACTCCGACGATTACCCGATGTTGCAGCAGGCTTATGCGGCGGTGGATCGCATCATGCAACTGGCGAAAGACCTGGGCGGCGTGATCTCGGGTGAGCACGGTATCGGTATCACCAAATTCGACTTCCTGGAGCCGGACGAGATCGCCTCATTCACCGCCTATAAGCAGCAAGTCGATCCAGAAGGACGATTCAACAAGGGCAAGTTGCTCAAGGGCAGCAATCTGGAACGCGCTTACACGCCCAGCTTCAACCTGATGGAGCTGGAAAGCCTGATTTTGGAAAAGAGCGAGCTGGGCGAAATCTCCGACTCGATCAAGGATTGCTTGCGCTGCGGCAAATGCAAACCGGTGTGCAGCACCCATGTGCCGCGCGCCAACCTGCTGTACTCGCCGCGCAACAAGATACTCGGCACCTCACTGCTGATCGAGGCTTTTCTGTACGAGGAACAAACGCGGCGCGGTGTCTCGATTGCACACTTCGACGAATTCAACGACGTCGCCGACCACTGCACGGTGTGCCACAAATGCTTGAACCCCTGCCCGGTAGATATCGACTTTGGCGATGTGTCGATGGCGATGCGAAACTTCCTGCGCAAGCAAGGCAAGAAAAAATTCAATCCGGTCGGATCGGCGGCCATGCTATTCCTCAACACCAACGATCCGGTCACTATCAAACTGATGCGCAAGGGCATGATCGCGTGGGGCTACCGCGCACAACGCTTTGGCCACCTGATCGCCAAACGGTTCGGTTTGCTGGCGGGCATCACCAAACGTCCGCCTGCCACCGTGGGCGGCGCGCCGATCAAGGCGCAAGTGATTCACTTCTTCAACAAGCCGATGCCGGGCAACCTGCCGAAGAAGACTTCGCGCGCCCTGCTCGACATCGAAGACAACACGGTCGTGCCCATCATCCGCGATCCGAAAAAATCCGGTGAGGATGCCGAGGCGGTGTTCTATTTTCCCGGTTGCGGATCGGAACGACTGTTTGGCCAAGTTGGATTGGCGACCCAGGCGATGCTGTACGAGACCGGCGCGGTCACGGTATTACCGCCCGGCTATTTGTGCTGCGGTTATCCGCAAAATGCGGCGGGGCAAGCCGACAAAGCGGGGCAGATCACCACCGACAATCGCGTGTTGTTCCACCGTGTCGCGAACACGCTCAACTATCTGGACATCAAGACCGTAATCGTGTCGTGCGGCACCTGCATGGATCAATTGCAGAAATATCAGTTCGACAAGATATTCCCCGGCTGCCGCTTGCTCGACATCCACGAATATCTCCTGGAGAAGGATGTGAAGCTGCAAGGTGTGGAAGGCACACGCTACATGTATCACGATCCCTGTCATTCCCCGATGAAGACCTATCAGCCGCTCAAGGTCGTCAACGAACTGATGGGCACCGACGTGCAACTCAACGAACGCTGCTGCGGCGAATCCGGTACCTTCGGCGTGGCGCTGCCGCACATTTCGACCCAGGTTCGTTACCGCAAGGAAGAGGAGATGCGCAAGGGCGCGGACAAGCTGCGCGATGATGGTTTCAGCGGCGAGATCAAGATACTCACCTCCTGCCCGTCCTGCCAGCAAGGCTTGTCGCGCTACAACAACGACAGCGGCACCACGGCGGACTACATCGTCGTGGAGATGGCGAAACACCTGCTTGGCGATAACTGGATAGCCGACTATGTCTCCAAGGCCAACAATGGAGGTATCGAAAGGGTGTTGCTGTAAATCAGAAGACAGAGCTTAGGTTGGGCAAAGCGCAGCGTGCCCAACGAACGAAAAAATAAATTCCCATTTTTTCCAACTCGCCGGAATTAGCTTGAAGCGCGCTTTTTCGAAAACACCAACGAAAAGGAGCTGCCCTTTCCTTCTTCGCTCACCACCTCAAGTTTGGCCTGATGGCGTATCGCGATGTATTTGACGATTGCCAGACCCAAGCCAGTGCCGCCGGTTTCGCGCGAGCGGCTGCGGTCCACGCGGTAGAAACACTCGGTCAGGCGCGGCATGGCACACACAGCCCGTACAACAAACCGCCAAAATCCGCTTGACGCCCCCCCTGACCATGTCACGGTGACAGCGACGGGGTAAAAAACCAACGCTCACATCTATAGGTTTGCTCCCATTCTCAATTCTTCAGGGAGCAGAGCAATGAGCAATCTCTTCGGGCGCGTGCATGCCATGGCCGGTGCGTCCGGCAACAAACCATCCGATTCCTGCAGCAGCCACTTTGCCCTTTTGCGCGAAACAATATGCGCGAAGCCAGCGTCAATCGCACCAACAAACAATGCGAGAAATTTTGCGCGTCCGGCTATACAATCCATCGCTGTATTGATCCTTATCGTAATTTCGATGGTAGTGATGCCAAGACCGGCTAAAGCATCGGGTATAGTGTCCCCCACATCTATTGTTTATTGGGTTGGGGATCAGGATCACCAAAATTCTTGCATGGGCTTAAGCTCAATCGCTGCTATTCAAAGCTGTCAGCTAGCTAAATATAGCTTTGCCAATCATTATTGCGGGGCGCGTCTGACAGATTATGGTACGTTAAACGGAAATACAAATGCGTTTAGTATCACTCCTGTATATGGCTGGGGTCTATGGGGAGGGCCTCTCATTTGCACCCCCTCTTTTTCAGGAACGCCTTACTATTATTGGGTGGTAGCCGTATCGACTTGTCCACCCCATGCCAGCGCACAACATGCTGCTGTCACCTGCACCTGCACTGATCCGTATAAGCCCGATCCATCTGGTACAAGCTGCATACTCTCCGAGCAGTATTCCATCGCGCTGCACGGACTGGGCGGCGTGGTGATGCCCACCAAAACGCGTGCAGCCTACGCGGAAGTAATCAAAAGCGATGGCACACACAAGAGCGGCGTTCATGTCGATCTGGAACTCACGGTTGAACCGGAGAACGGCGAGCCTATTCGTGCCGAATATGTGGGAAGCATATCGCCGAATGGTGGCTCGACCGATGCGGATGGCAGGCTGGACTTTACGTTCACTGCACCACTAGCGGGTGGCCTACACACCATTACCGCCTCTTGCACCGGCTGCACTAATAATCCAGTGTCAGGCACGATCAAGGTGCCGGGGTGTCCGGTGCCGCCCTTGACAGCGCCGCCTTTTACCGATCCGGTTGCAGCAGGCTTTGAAAATGGCAACCGCTGGAGGCCGGATCTTCTGACAGGCGACTATCCGGCACATTTGACTTGTGTTGAAAATGCGATCACTACGGCAGGCGGAACCTATACGCCTACCTCCGCGTATCGCCCTACACAATATCAACAGCATTTATATGAGATTATCAAGAAGGATAAGAAGCTCGATACAGATTACATGACCGCGCACCCGGAATGCCAAGAGCTCAGGAATAAGGTCACAGAAGAAAGGGCGGGACATGGCTTAAAGTTCAAACAAAAAGTCGCCGAGCCTGGCACGTCCCGCCACGAGTCAGGTACGGCATTTGATCTCACGCCGAGTGGATTGACCGAAGCCCAACTGACACCCATTTACGCGGGCTGCAGCGTTACACATACCGCAGTATCAGGCGAACCCTGGCATGTCCAATAAAGAAAGGTACATCATGACAATTCAATTTTATCAGCAGGTACTTTTAGGCGGCGCATTCCTGATGGCCGTTTTCGCGGCTCCTCCAGCCAGCGCGGAAATACCGATCAAGATCAACGCCTATGGCATTCATCAGGGCGGGCAAATCGTGTATCGCTACCAGATCGAAAACAACTCCGCCAGTATAATTTACCAAGTGGATCTTGGCCTCAATTCCCCGGGCAAGGAGTTGCCCGGCAAGCCCTGGTCGCTGAATCCCGATTATTCGGATGTCCCCGTTCCGCTCGATGCCGCGCACTGCAAACCGTTTTACTACATGGATTGCACGATAGCCGTGTTCCAGTTCGACTACATGGCGGAACCGAAAACGAATATTATGATGGAAGGCGTAGAAAATCACTTAAGCCCGCCGCCTAAAGTGCTTTCAGGTGCCAGTTACATAAGGCCGGGCACACGCAGCAGCGTGGCGGAATTAACTATTCCCACAGCCTATCAATCGCACGGCTACCTCACCTCGTTCGGCGAGGTATCCCTGCTCGACAATAATACTAGAAATCCGGACGGCACTATCGTTACAGATGCCGTAATTCAGTTTACCCAAGTCGATGTGACGCCGCCCACACTCTCGTTTACGCTGAGCCCCGGCACACTGTGGCCACCGAACAACAAAGCCGTGCCTGTCACTGCGACGATTGCTGTGCAGGACGATTACGACCCCGAACCCGAAATCAAACTCGAATCCATCACCGCGAGCGAGACGCTGGTGGACGGCGACATTCAGGATGCGCAATTCGCCACCGACGACCGGAATTTTTCACTGGCCGCAAAACGTGATGGAAACAATATGGCAGGGCGCATCTACACCGTCACCTATTCCGCCACCGATGCCTCGGGCAACAAAACCACCGCCAGCGCCACCGTGAGCGTGGCGCACGATCAGGGGAAGAAGTAAAGCAGTTGTCTTGTTGGATTGCGGTGTGCCACAAGGCACATCGCGGTCTCATCAATTGCAATGGTCAAACCCGCCCAAGCATCCGGCACCGTGAACACTTCAGCCTTGTATTAGCTTGAAGCGCGCTTCTTCGAGAATACCAGCGAGAATGTACTGCCCTGCCCCTCTTCACTCAATATCTCCAGCTTGGCCTGATGGCGCATCGCGATGTGCTTGACGATCGCAAGACCCAATCCGGTTCCGCCTGTTTCGCGCGAGCGGCTCCGGTCTATCCTGTAGAAGCGCTCGGTCAAGCGTGGCAGGTGCTGTGCCGCGATACCGATCCCACTGTCCTGTACGGAAAAAACCGGCTGACCGCCGCGCTCGAACCAGCGTACCAAGACCGAACCTTCGTGGGGGGTGTAACGGATCGCGTTACTGACCAGGTTGGTGAAAGCGCTGCGTAGTTCGTCACGATTACCCAGCAGGTTAGATTCGCTCGCTATCTCAAGGCGCAACGAATGCCGGCTCGCGCTCAACGACATCCCGTCCTGATAAACTTCTTTAAGCAGAGCGCTTATGTCTATCGTATCCTCGTTTAACAGACTTAGCTCATTTTCCAGCCGGGACAGCGTCAGCAAATCTGCAACCAGACTGTCCATGCGCCCGGTTTGCTCGGCCATCAGATGCAAGGCACGCTGCGCACCTTCCTGGTTAAGATCCTCCATATCCTGTAAATTTTCGACAAAGCCGCTCACCACCGTCAGCGGTGTGCGCAGTTCGTGCGACACGTCGGCGACAAAATCACGGCGCATCGCCTCGATACGCTCGAATTGCGTAATGTCACGAATGATCAGCAATCGTTTATCTCCGCCGTAGGGAATCAGCTTGATGGACAGCACGATTTCATCATGCCGGACAGGGCGCATGATCAACGGGGAATTGAAATTCGATTCATGCAAATACTCGACAAATTCGGGTTGGCGAACCAGATATGTGATGTCCTGCATGATGTCCTGTTCGGGATCAAGATCAAGGAGCTGTTGCGCGAGCGGGTTGCACCACTCGATGCGATTGCTTTCATTCAGGATTGCCACCCCTTCCGGTAGCGCGGCGGTGGCCTGTTCGATGTGCTGCAACTCATCGGCCAGCTCCTGTTTGGTCTGCCGGTGTTTTTTGACCATCCTGTACAACTGGGAAAATACATCGTCCCATATTCCGTCGGCCTCGGGGATCGTTTCCGGGCGGGCATCCTGAAGCCACTCTCCCAATTTGAACAATTGTCGCGCGCGATATGCCATCACCGTCAGCAACAGCGCCAGCATGAACAGCAGTGCAACGGTGGACGTGAAGATACCCCAAAGCACCAATGCTACGGCTGCGCCGTACCAGATCGGCATACTTACCCTGAACCAGAAATCCCGCAAGAAATGCTCCTAATTGATTGAAAATCGGTAACCGCTACCGCGAACCGTCTGGATCAGTTTATCCATGGCAAGCGGCTCCAGTGCGGCGCGCAGCCGCCGAATATGCACGTCCACCGTGCGCTCCTCGACGAATACCTGCGTGCCCCACACCTGGTCCAGCAGTTGGGCGCGACTGTATACACGTTCGGCATGCGACATGAAAAAATGCAGCAGACGAAACTCGGTCGGCCCCAAGTTCACAATCGTACCATTTGCCGTGACCCGATGGGATGTCGGCGACAGCTCCAGACCGCCTGCGGCAACCGTATCCTCCGACATCTGCGGCACATGGCGGCGCAACACGGCGCGGATGCGCGCCATCAGTTCGCGCGGAGAGAAGGGTTTGGTGATGTAATCGTCGGCCCCCGATTCCAGCCCCAATACTTTGTCGCGCTCTTCGCCGCGCGCGGTCAGCATGATGATCGGGATGTCTTTTGTCCGCGCATCGGCACGGAATTGTTTCGCCAGTATCACGCCGCTGGTATCGGGCAGCATCCAGTCCAGCAGAATCAGGTCGGGCATATTGCCGCGTATCTGTTGCCAGGCACCATCAGCGTTTCCCGCACACAATGCTTTGAAGCCGGCCTGGGTCACATTGAATGCCAGCAGCTCCCGGATCGCCGGCTCGTCTTCCACTATCAATATCTTCGCAGTCATCGCTTGTCCTTGCTTCTTGGTCGGGATGACGAAGAATATGAAGTATTTGTGACAGGAAGATGACAGTCGTCAGCTTTGCGCATGGGCGTGATGCCGGTCACGCATTAAATTGGGTAGCATCGAACCGAGCAGCATCCCGGCGATGCTAAACAGCAGGCCCACCAGCTGCGGCGGCCAGTAGGTGTCCTGCCCGTATTTTTCCATGGCCAGCCATACGCCGATACCCAGCGTGATGGATAGTAGCGCACCCTGATTGCTGGCACGCTTCCAGTACAAGCCGAATGCCAGCGGCACAAAAGCACCGACCAGCGTGACCTTGTAGGCATCCTCCACCATGTGGAAGATGCTCGATTCGGAGTTCAGGGCAAACCACAACACCATGCCGCCAAAGGTCACCAGGATGATGCGCATGGTGCGCAGCAGCTGCTGGTCGCTCATGTGTTTGAGCGCGAAATGCTTGAGGATGTTCTCGGTGAACATCGCCGAGGGCGCGAGCAGTGTGGCGGAAGCCGTGCTCATGATTGCCGACAGCAACGCGCCGAAGAACAGCACCTGCGCGATCAGCGGCGTGTGGTTCAGGATCAGGCTGGGCAGCACCATCTGTGAGTCGCTCTCGATCAGCCCGTTGAAGAATTCGGGATCGATCAGCGTTGCAGAGTAGGCCAGAAACATCGGAATAAAGGCGAACGCAAAATACAGCAAGCCGCCGAGCACCGTGCCGCGCACCGCGATTTTTTCGCTCTTGGCCGAAGTCATGCGCTGGAACACGTCCTGCTGCGGGATAGAACCCAGCATCATCGTGATGCCGGCCCCGATGAAAGGTATCCATGCCTCCATGCCGCCGCTCGGCAGGAAATTCAATTTTCCGGCGGCCTCTGCATGGCTGACCACGCGTGTCACGCCGCCCGCATCGCCACTGATCAGGATGGCAATGAATATCAGCGCGGCCATGATCACGGTCATCTGCACGAAATCGAGCAGGGCCACCGACCACATCCCGCCGAACATCGTGTAGGCGAGCACGATGGAGATGCCAAGGATCATGCCAGCCTCGTTGGTGATCGCGCCACCGCTGACCACATTGAACACCAGTCCCAACGCTACCACCTGTGCGGACACCCAGCCCAGATACGACAGCATAATGCACACCGTCATGATCAACTCAACAGCCTGGTTGTAACGGGCGCGGTAAAAATCGCCGATGGTGAGCAGGTTCATGCGGTACAGCATCGGTGCGAAGAACAGCCCCGCAAGTATCAGGCACATGCTGGCGCCGAACGGATCGGCGACCACGCCGCCCATCCCCTCTTCCACAAAAGTGGCGGAGATCCCCAACACGGTCTCGGCACCGAACCAAGTGGCAAACACCGTCGCGGTGACCACGGGCATCGGCAGATTGCGCCCGGCCACGACGAAGTCACGGGAATTATGGACGCGCTTGGAAGCGTAAAGGCCGACGCCCACTGAAAACAGCAGATACAGGAATACAAACCAGATCAACATGATGAAATCTCGCTTATTTGGGACAGGCGCGATTCTAGCAGTCCTGAAAAAACTGGAATAGCGGGAATTCAGTGCGCGCAGGCAACGCATGGAAATCACGCGCCGGCATACCACCGTGCCAAACCGTAACAGCCGCCCAGAATCAAGTCACCCATCAGGATATTCAAGAGAATCAAGCTGTTCAGAGCTACAATAACGAGACTGAAAATTGCCGTGTTGGGGTTGTATGAGCAATTGAGAATGGACATTTCCGAAAAATGTGTAATTCAAGAAAAATCAGGCTTGGCCTTTCTGACTCAGCATTCGTCTGTTCTATTGCAAGTTCTTTCATACACGGAGTAAATTACAGCGTTCCCGGATTTCGGCCATGATGATCATGAATCGATTTTTGCAAGCCTTTGGGTTGGTTGCCACCCTGATTTTTGTGCTCATCACGCACGCAGCTTGGGCTTTGGTTCAACCCAAGCCCGTATCGCTGGGGAGGGAAGGCATCGACTTCATCGCACCGGATTATGTCGAGGCCTTGCTGGACAGCAGCCGGCTGCTCACTTACGAAGACGTCACCGCCTCACCTTTGCAGGGGCAATTCAATTCCCGTGGAGAGGATGGCCTCAATTTCGGTGTAACAAAAAAGGTTGTATGGATACGGTTTGCTCTAAACAATCCTACCCTGCAGCATGATTGGATTCTTCTGCTGGACAACCCCCGACTGGAACGGGTCGAATTGTATTTCCGCGCCCCGACGGGTGAGGTGCAGCACATGGTGTCGGGAGAGTCCACTCCCTTTGAAGTACGCCCATACCCTGGTCGCGAGGTGGCTTTCCCGCTGATGATTCCGCCAGACGGGCAATTGACGGTGTACGCCCGGATCGACACCGCCGCGACGCTTTCGGTGCCACTGCAGGTGCTCACCCCGCGCCAGTACGAACACCAGACGCGAGTCTCGGCTGTCATGCTGAGCAGCATCATCGGTGCGATGGTGTTGCTGTTCATCGTGGCTGTACTCGGTTTGTTGCGTTACAGCGGCACGCGCATGTATGCCTACACGACGATGGTATTCGTACAACTGGTATTCGTGTTGATCCAGGACGGTCTCGGCACAGAATACCTGTGGCCCGAACACCCGGAGTGGACTCTGACTTTGAAGCTATTCTTCATTTTCCTGCTTGCCCCGGTCGCGTTGTACTACACCTCGGTGACGCTCAATTTTCGCGATTACGCGCCCAAACTCAGAATGGTGGCGCTGGCGCTTGTCGCGCTGGGTATTTTTGGCGCACTAAGTTCGCCGTGGCTGCCAGGACAGCTCGTCAACAGAGCGGCAACCCTGCTATCCGGCGTAACCGCAGCGCTGCTGCTAGGGGCGATTCCCTACGTATGGCTGCGCGGCAACAAAGAGGCTCGTGCTTTTTTCCTCTCGGGATTGCCTTTGATGTTGAGTGCACTCGCCGTTCTGGCTCACAACTATGCGCTGTTCCGCTTTTCCACCGCCTACGTCTTTCTGACGTACAAGCTGACTTACCTGCTGTTTCTGACATTACAACTCATCCATACGCTGGGGCGGTTGCGGGTGGAAAGAAGCGAAGCCTTGAGCCAATCCCAGCGGATGCGGGCCTGGCGCGAAGTGTCTGCCGAGCTGGCATCCGTACAGCCCGTACCCACGCAGTCGCCCGAAAAATCATCCGTGCAAACATCCATACAGACGTCACCACATGCACCCAACCAACCGATACGTATCCACACGCTGGGCCGTTGCGAGGTCTGGCGTGACGGCAACCGGGTGCGCTTCGCCAGCCGAGGCGTGCCGCGCCAACAATTCATGCTGGCTCTCGTGCTCTCTGGCGGAACACGTGGCATCAACCGCACGGTAATCCTCGACACCCTGTGGCCGGACTCAGAGGGAGATCTGGCCGAAAAATCCTTCCGCACCACGCTGTATCGCCTGCGTCAGACCATAGGCTCCGATGCCTTGCAGCTATCCAACTCTACGCTCAGCGTTAATACCGAAATAGCTTGGGAAGAAAGTACCGCATTCGAGAAACTGGCCACGAGCCTGGTTCAGGCTATAAAATCCAATCCAGAGCCACACATTATTGAACAGGCAATCAACGCGCTGCGGCTCTATGCGGGAGACTTCTTGCCCGGCTTCGACCTGCCTCCGGTCACCGCGCGGCGCGAGCATCTGCGCCGGATTTTCCACGACCTGGTGGTACGAGTGGCGGAACACCACATCGCTAACGACGCATTTTTCAGCGCCATCGAAATCTACCAGCACGGCCTGAGCCACAGTCTACCCAGCGAACGGCTGTTTCAGGGACTGTTGCGCTGCCACCTCGCGCTGGGACAACACGCAGAAGGCCTTTCGGCCTATGAACGTTGCCGCGCCTTTTTGCACGAACACCTCAACGCGCAACCGGCTGCGGAAACAGAACGCCTGAAACACGCCCTAGCCGACCCGCAAGGCTCGCTCATCGCCGCCCCCGTCGCACGCTGACGTGCGACTCGACCCGGGGAGGATATAACATTTGTTTCAATCGCCAATCCCAATCGAATCAATCAGGCAATCAGCCGAGACGCCGAATCATTTCCACTCCCCGTCACTACGCGGTTAATATATTCTGGAACCGAATTCAACAATTGCCGGTTTTTATAAAAATCACAAAAATATTTCGCAATTTCGCCTTCGTGTGATGCTCGTGTGACGCGAAGATGGCATAGTGGCATCGTGCGGAAGGGGGTTATCGCTAGCCCGCAACACGAAAAATACACTCTTAATAAAGGGAGACATCATGAAAACAATCAAATTCCTGCTGGCGATACTCGTCAGCTTCGCTATTGTTGCTTGCGGCGGAGGTGGGGGCGGCGGCAGCCCCGCACCCGCTGTCACCCTAAGCTCCATCGCCATCACCCCGGCCTCGGCCACGGTCGCCAAGGGAGCAACAGCGAGTCTGACCGCGACCGGCACGTTCTCGAACGGCTTCACCTCCGACATCACCAGCCAAGTCACCTGGACTTCCGCAACGCCCGCCACGGCCAGCACAGGTTCCACCGGCATAGTAACGGGCAATGCGGTCGGCACCACCACCGTGACTGCGGCCTTGAGCGGCATCACCTCGCCTGCCGCCAACATCACGGTCACTCCAGCAACGCTGACCAGCATCACTCTGAGTCCGCTCAATCCCACCGTACCCCGTGGCGCCACCCAGCAGTTCACCGCCACCGGCCTGTTTACCGACGGCTCTGTAGCCGCGCTGACAACCGGTACGACATGGTCCAGCGCTACCACGGCTAACGCCACAATTGATGCAGCGGGTCTGGCGACAACACCCAATACCTCCACCATCGGAGGTACGTCTACCATCTCCGTCACCAGCGGCGCTATCACCAGCACCACCATTCTGACTGTAGGTGCCGCCAATTTCGCCAGCGTTGCCGTCACGCCAATCAGTTCAACCATCACAGCGGGATTGACGGCTAACTTATCGGCCACTGCCACCTATACCGATGCCACTACGACCAACGTGACCAACACGGCCACTTGGAGCAGCGCAAACACCGGCATAGCCACAGTGAGCGCTGCCGGTGTCGTCACGGGTGTAGCGACGGGCTCGACCACTATCACCGCCAGCATGGGCGGGGTTCCTTCACCTGCGGCAACCATCACGGTCACCGCGGCCACGCTCACCGGCATTTCCATCGCACCCACAACTCCCAGTGTAGCCAAAGGCTTGACACAACAGTTTACGGCTACCGGAACTTTCAACAATGGCACTAGCGGGGACGTATCCGGCTCGGTAACCTGGAATTCCAGCGTCCCGACGATAGCCACTTTGAACGCAATAGGTCTGGCTTCCACATTGGCACAAGGAACCACCAATATTACCGCCACCAGCGGGGTACTGACTTCCAATACGGCAAGCCTAACAGTCACCGCGCCCGTGCTGGTCAGCATTGCGGTCACCCCGGCTAACGCCACGCTGATGACCCGCCAGACCCAACAGTACGCGGCGACAGGAACCTATTCCGATACCACCACGGCCAACCTGACTGCAAGCTCCACCTGGACTTCCAGCAATAGTGGAGCGGTCACTGTCGGCGCATCTACCGGGTTGGCTACAGTCGCCTACGCTGGGGTGGGGGCTACCACCATCGGCGCCACCAGTGGCGGCATAGTCGGCTCCACCGCGCTGAGCACAGTGCTGCAACAGACCTGGAGCAGCGGTAGCAACACGGTGAACGCACTGTCGGTGTATGGCAACAGAGGAGTGGCCTCCGCAACCAACGTTCCGGGCGCAAGATGGGGCAGCATTTCATGGATCGATGCTGCGGGCAGCCTCTGGCTTTTCGGGGGGGGCGGATATAACAACATTGGACAAGGGCTGTTGAACGACTTGTGGAAGTGGGATGGGGCCAACTGGACCTGGGTCAGTGGTAGCGCTAATCTGAATACTCAAGGCTTCTATGGCACCTTGGGTACTGGTTCAACCGCGAATCTTCCAGGAACAAGGACGAACAGCATTTCCTGGGCTGATACTGCGGGCAATCTGTGGTTATTCGGCGGGGTTGGAATGGACTCCCTTGGAAACAATGGAGACATGAACGATCTATGGAAATACAATATTGCCGCCAAAACCTGGACTTGGGTTGGTGGCAGTTCAACGTGGAATGCCGCCGGCGTCTACGGCACACAAGGCATCGCCGCCACCATCAACATTCCCGGCGCAAGAGAAAACAGTATTTCCTGGGCCGATGCTGCGGGCAACCTGTGGCTGTTCGGCGGGCGTTTTCCAGGCCCCGCATTCGGCAACGATTTGTGGAAATACAACCTTGCCGGCAATACTTGGACTTGGGTCAGCGGCAGCAGTACCACGAATGCGATTGGCGTTTACGGAACCAAGGGTGTTGCCGCGCCCGGCAACGTACCGGGGGCCAGGGAGCGCAGCATTTCATGGATCGATGGCGCAGGCAACCTATGGCTGTTCGGGGGATTCGGGTTGGACTCCAGTACATACGGAGACTTGAACGACCTGTGGAAATTCGACGTGGTCAGTGGCCAATGGACCTGGGTTAGCGGCAGCAATACGCGCAATGCCACGGGAGTGTATGGCACCCAAGGCATTGCTGCCGCAGTTAACGTTCCCGGCGCCAGAGAAGGAAGCATTTCCTGGCGTGACGCGACGACGGGCAGCTTGTGGTTGTACGGTGGGATTGCTGCTGGCGGCACCACCATCCTCCATGATCTCTGGAAATGGGATGGCGCCAACTGGACCTGGGTCAGCGGCGGCAGCAGTGCCCCGGGAGTGTATGGCACTATAGGTATGGGCGCGGCCACCAACCTTGTCGGCGCGAGATGGAGCAGCATTCCGTGGAAGGACACCGCAGGAAACCTGTGGCTGTTCGGGGGCAATGGGTTTGGTTCGACCATCACGCAAGGCTTACTCAACGATTTATGGAAATTGAGCCCATAAGGAAGCAAAAGAGCCGGAGCGATCCGGCTCTTTTGCTTCATGGCATTTGCCTTAATCCTAAAAACGGCAGTTAGCCCATCTCCAAAGAGAATAGCTGAGCGTAAATTGGAGGCGGTCGCCGAGTTATTTTCGACACGATGCATAATAGGGCACGGTTTCCCGCATCCTGCTGATGGAGGTTGGAATCTGATTCACTTTTGAAAATACTTCACTTGTGGCAACGTTGCGAAATGTGCGTCGCTGGTGACCAAGGTTGCATGATGCTGGCGCGCCGAGGCGTAGATGATGGCATCGGCTGTCGCCAGTTTGAATTCTTGTGCGATGTCCGCCGCGATTAGCGCGATGGAGGTGTCGAGTGGCACGATGGTCGCGGTCTGGGTTGCAGCAATGGCGGATAAGGCTGTTGGCTGGTCTATTTCCCGGCATAGCCATTTGTATAGCTCGTGCTGTACGAGCGTGGGTACGATCAGGGAATCCGGGGCATTCAGGTAGCGCGAATATTTCTGCGATAGCGGCGTATCGGTCATCCATTCGATCCAGCCGCAGGTATCCACCAGATACATCAGGCGCGATCCTTGCGGTCACGGTAATGTGCGGGGTTCGCCCCGCGTGCAATGCCGCGCAATTGCTTGATGGAAGTCTTGGGAGTCAACTGAAGAACGGAACCCATCGGGATAAATTCAAATTGCTGTCCGGGCAGAATATGCATGGCTTCCCGCACTTCTTTGGGCAAGGAGATTTGATATTTGCTTGATACGGTAGCGGTAGTCATTTTTACGAATCCGTGATCGATTGAGATACGGCAATTTACACGGTGTCAGCAACTGGAGCAACCATTACATAGGTACTGTAGCCCCCTCGCAAAACCATACCAATCTAAAGTAGAGTTTATTCCTAGAAAGGAAGCTCTACATGAAGAAATCGAGATTTACTGAACAACAAATTGTTGCGATCCTCAGGGAAGTCGAGATCGG
>Ga0224495_10000121_pt1 | contig 59288 bp, 56 predicted proteins | sample SF_Jul11_sed_USG_FD_168128 | JGI IMG/M metagenome (GOLD analysis project Ga0224495, IMG submission 168128) | Sediment microbial communities from San Francisco Bay, California, United States - SF_Jul11_sed_USGS_4_1 | ecosystem: Environmental > Aquatic > Marine > Sediment | place: USA: California...
ACGAGTTAAGAACCATGCTGATGAACGCCGGATTGATAAAGGCCGGCATGCCTGGTTCTGCCCCTCCCAAAAGGCCGTAAAAGCACTATACGTATATTTGATTTGAAAGGGCTGATATGCCGACATTTACATATGCAGGCAAGAAGAACACCGGAGAGGTTGTCAAGGGAACCATAGACGCTACCGATTCGATGCAGGCTGCCTCGCTTTTGAAGGCGCAGAAGATAACCGCTACCACGATAACCGAGGGCGGCGGCGGTCTTAAGATGGAGATAAAGCTTCCCTGGGGCGGCGGCGTAAAGGTCAAAGAGATATGCATATTCACGCGTCAGTTCGCGGTCATGATAGACGCCGGACTGCCGCTTGTTCAGTGTCTGGACATCCTCGGAAGCCAGCAGGAGAATCCGGAGTTTAAAAAGGTCATAATGGAGGTAAAGGGAAGTGTCGAAGGCGGTACGACCTTTGCCGAGGCGCTTAGAAAGCATCCGAAGGTATTTGACGAGCTTTTTGTGAACCTCGTTGCTGCGGGTGAGGTCGGCGGTATACTCGATACCATTTTGAATAGACTTTCCCAGTTCATGGAAAAGGCCGAGGAACTAAGGGGCAAGGTGAAAAGCGCGATGACCTATCCTGTGGCGGTTATCATCATATCCGCGATAATCGTTGCCGGACTTCTGCTTTTCGTCGTTCCTATATTCGAGGACATGTTCAAGAGCTTTGGCAAGGCGCTTCCGATGCCGACGCAGATGGTTGTCACCATGAGCAGAGGGCTTGCCAGTTACTGGTATCTTATATTGGGAGCGATAGGCGGGAGTATATACGGTCTCAAGGCCCTGTATAAAACGTCCAAGGGGCGTTATCAGATGGACAAGCTGTTTCTTAAAATGCCGGTTATTGGCGATATACTCAGAAAAACCGCAGTTGCAAGATTTACGCGTACGCTGGGCACGATGCTCTCAAGCGGTGTTCCTATACTCGATGCCCTCGATATAGTCTCTAAAACTTCCGGTAACGTCATAATTGAAGAAGCCATATTGAAGGCAAAGTCCAGTATCAGCGAGGGTAAAACCCTTGCTGATCCTCTGCAGGCAACAAAGGTCTTTCCGGGCATGGTCACGCAGATGATAAGTGTCGGAGAGGCAACAGGCGCCATGGACTCGATGCTTGGAAAAATCGCGGACTTCTACGAAGAAGAGGTCGATGTTGCCGTCGAATCGCTTACATCTCTTATCGAGCCGATGCTGATGGCCTTTCTCGGAGTCGTGGTCGGAGGCCTAGTCATAGCGCTCTACCTTCCGATATTCGGCCTTGCCGGAGCTGCCGGCGGCTAATAAGGAGAGGCCGCGCGCTGAGATATCTTTTTTGACGTTTTGCCGCCGGTTTAAGCCATGAAATCCTCCATAACACATTCGCTCAGGAGCAAGTTGCTTGCCCTGATGGTGCTTCGTGTCGTGCTTGCCGTGGCGTTTCTCGGTCTTACCGTATGGCTCCAGCATAAGACCTTCCTGATAGAAGATTATAAACTGTTTTATCCCATATACGCGGTTGTCGTATTAATGGGGGTTCTCACTATCGTCTATGCGGCTTTCTTGAACCGTATCGGCAGCCTAAAGCTGTTTGCCTATGCCCAGGTTACAGGCGATGTGCTGCTTACAACGCTCATAGTTTACGTGACAGGGGCGGTAGACAGTTATCTTTCCGTCCTGTATCCGCTCACAGTCATAGGCGGCGCAATAATACTTGGTAAACGCGGCGGATATTATGCCGCGCTTTTATCGAGCCTGTTCTACGCAATCCTTATAGATTTTGATTATTATAATCTGCTGCCGTATAAATATAAAGTCTTTAACTCTGTTGCTTCAAGTATTTCGTGGGAGGATATGCTAACTACCATTTCCACGAATATATTGTCGTTTATCGTTGTGGCGTATCTGTCTGGATATATAGCCGCCAGGATGGCTAGGATGGAGAAGGAGCTTTTTGAAAAGGAAATAGACTTTGAGAAGCTGGAGAAACTTAATCGCCATATAGTCGATAATATTCCAACCGGCGTTATGACACTTGATGAACTCGGACGCATCACGTCTTTCAATAAGGCCGCCTCCGACATAACGGGTTTGGCGTTGAGGGACGTATACTTTAGAACGGTGGCCGAGGTGTTCGATGGTCTCGATGTGGCGAGCCTGTTCGATAAGGAAAAGGTAAAAAGAGTCGAGCTTGAATACGTGGCAAGAAACGGGCAGCGCCGCACACTCGGCTTCGAACTTAGTCGAGGCGAGGAAAGAGAGCTTCATACAGTCGCGATATTCGAGGACCTTAGCGATATAAAACGTCTCGAGGAGCGTCTTAGAAGGGACGACAGGTTAAAGGCCTTGGGCGAGCTTTCCGCGTCAATTGCCCACGAGGTGAGAAATCCGCTTGCGTCGATTAGCGGCTCCATACACGTGCTTAACAACGAACTCAAGCTCGATGGCGATAAGCGCCATTTGATGGAGATAGTAGTCCGTGAGACCGAGAGGCTTAATGCGCTAATAACGGATTTTCTTGTTTTCGCGAAACCGGCAAAGGGCAGGTTCGAGTCGTTTGATCTGAATATCGTTGTGGACGAAACGGCGAAGGTGTTTGCCAACAACCAGGATGCCGGGAATATAACGATAGAGCAGTCGCTTTTGCCGTCGCCTCTTGTGGTAGACGGCGACAGAAGACAGATTTCGCAGGTGTTTTGGAACCTCTTTGTGAACGCAGCCTCGGCAATGCCCGGCGGAGGCAGTTTGAGGTTGAGCTCGCGTACCATGAACGGGTCTCAAAATGCCGCGGTAGTTGAGATTGCGGACTCGGGCACCGGCATAAAGCCGGAGGATATCGGGCGCATATTCGATCCGTTCTTTTCTACAAAAGAAGCAGGGACGGGACTCGGCCTTGCCATAGTGCACAGAATAGTTGAGAGCCACGGCGGCGAGATACACGTGGAAAGCAGGCTTGGCAAGGGAACGACGTTCTCGGTATCGCTGCCGTTATCAAGAGAAGCAAAGGCCATGCAGCAGAGCGAAGCGGTTCACTGAAAAGGCGGATAAAAAACATGTCAAAACCGAAAATAATAATCGTTGACGACGAAAAAAGCATGAGGGATTTCCTATCCATACTTTTCTCAAAGGACGGCTACGAGGTGTCAGCGTTTGCCAATGCAGCCGAGGCCATAAAGCAGTTCGAGACCTCCGGGGCCGACCTCGTAATAACGGATCTCAAGATGCCTGGCTCGATTAGCGGCCTGGACCTGCTAAAGCGCCTTAAGGAGATAGAGCCTGCCGTAACGGTCATAATGCTTACAGCGTATGCATCCGTGGACACTGCCATAGAGGCCATGAAGGCCGGGGCTTATGATTACTTCACAAAGCCGTTTAATGTCGAGGAAATCCGCATACAGGTGAAGCGGGCGCTCGAGCGGATGGCGATGGAGAAGGAAAACTTCGTTCTAAAGAAGGGTTTCAAGGCAAAGCACGGTTTTGCCGGCATGGTTGGAGAGAGCCCGCAGATGGGTGAAGTTTATCAGGCCGTGATGAGTGTGGCTTCGACAAAGGCGAGCGTGCTTATTTCTGGCGAGAGCGGCACCGGTAAGGAACTTGTCGCAAGGGCCGTGCACGATGAGGGGGCGCGTAAAGACAAACCTTTTGTATGCATCAACTGCGGCGCCATTCCCGAAACGCTTCTCGAAAGCGAGCTCTTCGGGTACGTTAAAGGCGCTTTTACCGGCGCATCCGCCAATAAGCAGGGGCTTGTCGAGCTTGCAGAAGGCGGAACCCTCTTTCTCGACGAGATAACCGAGATGCCGCTGAATCTTCAGGTAAAGCTTTTAAGGTTCATCCAGGAGAGGAATATAAGGCGCATCGGCGGGACCTCGGATATCCAGGTCGACATCCGTATCATCGCAGCGACCAACAGGGATATCGAGGCAGAGGTCAAGGCAGGCCGCTTCAGGGAAGACCTTTACTACCGCTTGAACGTCATACGCATAGACGTGCCGCCGTTAAGAGAGAGGGCAAGCGATATACCCGCCCTTGTAAGATATTTTCTCGAAAAGTACTGCCGCGAGCATTCGAAGAACATCTCGTCGGTATCGGGCAGGGCAATGGAGCTTTTGATGGATTACGGTTTCCCGGGCAACGTTAGGGAACTCGAGAATGCTATTGAGCGGGGCGTTACGCTTGAGGCCGGGGCAGTGCTCGATGCCGAGAGCCTTCCGCCGTCTATAAGGAGGGCGGCTTCTGCCACGGCGCCAAGGGGAGAGGGAAATGCGGCATTGTCAGGTTTTGCGGCAACGCTTTCAGAGGAAATGAAGCCCGATATCGCTCCTGGAGGCATAGACCTTGATAAAGTGGTTGCTGATTTCGAAAAGACAATAATAGAAAAGGCCCTTGATGCGGCTAAAGGCGGAAAGAAGAAGGCAGCAGAGCTTCTTGGTATAAGTTTTCGCTCCATGCGTTATAAACTTGCAAAGTACGGCAAGGACGATGAGTGATAAAAATTGTCAAAAGACGGTTTTCTATTGAAGGCTGGCGACATTTTTTGTCATTTAGTCTTACAATGTGTTGAAAACAAAGGAGTATGTTTGTGGCATGACTATTGCAGTATATTAATAGTAGATGAAGCAGTCAGATTCCAACTTTTGTAAGCAGTAAAATAAAATGCAGTAAAAAAGGAGGAATCAAGATGTTAAAGACAATACTCGCAGCACTCAAGAAGAAAGAGGAAGGCTTCACGCTCGTTGAGCTCCTCATCGTCGTCGCGATCATAGCCATCCTCGCGGCAATCGCAATCCCGCAGTTCTCCGCATACAGAAGAAGGGGTTATGCCGCAACCATGAACTCCGATGCAAAGAACGCATACACCGCAGCACAGGCACAGCTTGCCGATGAACCGACGCTTTCGGTTGATTGCAGCGATGCAACAAAAATGACAGCCGCCGGTTATAAGGCGTCAGCTGGTGTAACGTGCGCCGGCGTCATTACCACATCAACCGGTTCATTTACGCTGTCTTCGGCATGGGTTGCCAACAACGAAGTCAGCGCCCCGATCATCAACTTCAACGGCGAACTTACCAAGTCGACCGCGAAGTAATTACTGGAAATACCGAAGCATCGAACCGGAGGGGAATCCCCCCTCCGGTTCTTTTTTTGTCATTGTTTGTACAACAGATGCGGCCGAAAACGCTTCAGGTCAAGGGCAAGCGGAGGAAATAAGAATGCAGCAGAGCTTCTCGGCATAAATTTTCGCGCTATGCGTTATAAATTGGCAAAGTGTGGCAAGGATAGATGGTGACATGATTTGTCACCAGAGGAGTTTTAATGGTAAATAAAGTGACATTTTTTGACATGCTATAGCGTAACGCTTTGAAAATACAAGATAATTTATTTTGGCATGACTGTTGCAAATAGTATCGAGTGGCCAGACTATTTAAAGTTTTGGCAGGCAATAAACTAAAACCTATAGGAGGAAAAAAATGTTAAAGACAATACTCGCAGCACTCAAGAAGAAAGAGGAAGGCTTCACGCTCGTCGAGCTTCTCATCGTCGTCGCGATCATAGCCATCCTCGCGGCAATCGCAATCCCGCAGTTCTCCGCATACAGGAGAAGGGGTTATGCCGCAACCATGAACTCCGATGCAAAGAACGCATACACCGCAGCACAGGCACAGCTTGCCGATGAACCGACGCTAACGGTTGATTGCAGCAATACAGCAAATATGACAGCCGCCGGTTATAAGGCGTCAGCTGGTGTAACGTGCGCCGGCAACATTACCACATCAACCGGTTCATTTACGCTTTCCTCGGCATGGGTTGCCAACGGCGAGGTAACTTCTCCTATCATCAACTACAACGGCGAACTTACCAAGTCGGTCGCAAAGTAATTACTGGAAATACCGAAGCATCGAACCGGAGGGGAATCCCCTCCGGTTCTTTTTTTTGCCGCGGACGGCGTGTCAGCGCAGAAACGCAAAACTAATTCCTTGACACCAAACTCTTTTATGTTAAAATAAAAAACTCATGGGCGCGGTTTTGTGCAATATGCGCGCTCAGTGCGGCTAAAAGCGGGAGTAGCTCAGTGGTAGAGCACAACCTTGCCAAGGTTGGGGCCGCGGGTTCGACCCCCGTCTCCCGCTCCAAATTACGGCCGTCGGCACTTCTAATATACTTAGCCTGTCTATACGTCCGCCACCCAAGGCGGTTTTGTTTTTTAAAAAACTTTTGGCCGGCCCTTTGCTGTAGTGATTTTCATGTCCTCCATCTTCGCGGGCGGCCTTTACCGTGCGCATGACTTCGGCAGAGAACGCAAAACTCGACAGCTTTTCGAGCTTTCTAAGGAAGAAGGACCTTAAGTCCACGCAGCAGCGCCATGTCATCGCTGCCACGTTTTTTTCAATCACCACGCACATCAATCTCGAAGAACTTCTGAAAAAGGTAAAGAAGAAGAACCCAAATGTCGGGTTTGCAACGGTCTACCGCACCATGAAGCTTCTTCTGGAGGGGGGGCTGGCTGTAGAGCGCCACTTCGGGGACGGACAGACAAGGTATGAGAATGTGCCCGAGGACGGGCACCACGACCATCTTATTTGCGTCAAATGCTCCGATATAGTCGAGTTCACGAACCAGAAGATAGAGAAGCTCCAGGAGGAGACCGCCAGGAAACACGATTTCAAGGTAGTGAGGCACAAGCTCGAGCTCTACGGTTATTGCCGTAAGTGCAGGTAGGGCCGGGCCGGTAAAAAATTTTTGCCTTGTAAATGAAAATGAAAATTGATATCATTTAGTAGTTCGCCCGGACGCCCGGCTGCCGGATACCCGGCCGTCAGGCAGGCTTTGGAAAGGATGCATGCTGGAGCATAACTTAAATACAAAGGTAGCGCTTGTAGGTAACCCGAATGTCGGTAAAAGCGTCATATTCGGCGTGCTTACCGGCGCTTATGCCAACGTGTCCAATTATCCGGGCACTACAGTCGAGGTGTCTCGCGGAAGCGCCGAGATAAAAGGGAAAAAATGCCTCATTATAGACACCCCGGGCGTTAACTCAATCGTGCCTGCTTCCGAAGACGAACGCGTCACGCGCGACATACTTCTTAATGATCACATAGACTATATAGCCCTTGTTGCTGATTCGAAAAACCTTAAAAGGGCGCTTGTCATAGCAACCGAGCTTGCAGAGATGTCCGTGCCGTGCGCCCTGGCCCTTAATATGTACGACGAGGCAGGGGAGCGCGGCATACATGTGGACGCGGCCTTGCTCGAAAAAAAGCTCTCCATTCCGGTCGTGCCTGTTATTGCAACGCAGAGGTGGAATGTTGACAAGTTTAAGGAAAGAGTGTTTGACGGCGCTGTGCCGCTCTTAAGCGTGCAGTATCCGCCTGCCATAGAGGCTGCGCTCGATTCTATTGTAAAGCTGCTGCCGGCTTCTTTCAAGGCCGCAAGGGCCGTGGCCCTTATGCTTCTTGGCGGAGATAAAACCCTGGAGGGGTGGGTGCGGGATGCCTCCGGCGAGCAGGCAAGGCTTGCCATAGAAGAGATACGTAAAAACGCGGCAAAACGGTATGCCGAGCCGCTTGGCTATATAATAAATAAGGAACGTCTAAGGTATGCGGACTCGATAGTCAAGGATACCGTAAGGGCCGAGACAAAGGGCGCGGGCCCGCTAAAGGACAAGCTCGGCACGCTCTCGATGCACCCGGTCTGGGGCTTTGTCTTTCTGGCTCTTGTGCTTGGCGCGATGTACGGTTTTGTCGGAGTGCTTGGAGCGGGGTATGCAGTTGACTTCATAACATCCGCTATCTTCGGTAAATACCTTGTTCCGTGGACCTCGCGCGTTGTCGAGTATGTAGTTGGCCCCGGCTTTATAAAAGACCTGCTTGTTGGCCCTTACGGGCTCGTGAGCATGGCGTTTACCTACGCAATCGCCATAGTGCTTCCGATAGTCGGTTCGTTCTTCATATTCTTCGGGCTTCTTGAGGATTCGGGCTACCTGCCGCGTCTTGCGGTCATGGTGGACAGGGCATTTCGGCGCATGGGGCTAAACGGCAAGGCCGTTCTTCCGATGGTTCTTGGGCTCGGCTGCGGCACCATGGCAACGATGACAGCGAGGATTCTCGAGACGAGAAAGGAGCGCATCATAGTGACGCTTCTACTCGCGCTCGGCATCCCTTGTTCTGCGCAGCTTGGCGTCATCATGGGCATGCTCTCGGCAATCTCTTTATGGGGCGCGCTCGTATGGTGCGTGAGCATTATCATAGTGATTGTCATAGTGTCCTACCTCGCGTCGCTTATAGTAAAGGGCGGCACCTCGGATTTTGTTTTGGAGATACCGCCGTTTCGCGCTCCAAAGCCATCGAATATCGCCCTTAAAACGCTTGTGCGGGTGGAGTGGTATTTAAAAGAAGCCGTGCCGCTTTTTATTCTCGGCACGCTCACGCTTTTTACTGCCGATAAGCTCGGGCTTGTCTCTCTTATGGAGAGATGGAGCGCGCCGCTTTTCGAAACGCTTCTCTCGCTTCCCAGGGAAGTCGCTTCCCCGTTCGTGCTCGGGTTTTTAAGGCGTGATTACGGCGCAGCCGGGCTCTTTATGCTCCAGAAAAACGGGCTGCTCGACGGCGTGCAAACGGTAGTGAGCCTCGTTACCATGACGCTTTTTGTTCCGTGCATAGCAAACTTCTTCATGATAATAAAGGAGCGGGGCATTAAAGTGGCGTTCTGGATGGCCCTTTTCATATTCCCGGCAGCGGTACTTGCAGGAGCGCTGCTGAATTTTATTTTGCGGCTCTTTGGCGCAGCATTTTAAGTTCCTTTAAGGAGGATATATGGCAGACGAGCGGGCTGTTGAAGAGGTTCTCGAGTTCATATGGGCAAAGGGCGAGGAAGGCGCGGACTCTATAAAGGAACTCCTCTGTGTTGACGAAGTGCAGCGCACCGGAGGCGACCTGGAGACCATAAAGGAGATGGAGCGAGACGGCCTGGTAACGGTCAATAAGGATTCCGTAAGCCTTACCGAAAAGGGCGCGGTGCTGGCAAAGGGTGTAGTGCGGCGGCACAGGCTTGCCGAGCGTCTTCTTGCCGACGTGCTCGACGTTCACGACGAAGAAACGCTTGAGCGCCACGCCTGCAGCTTCGAGCATTCTCTCTCGGCCGCGGTTGCCGACAGTATCTGTACTCTCCTTGGGCATCCGCCTTCGTGCCCGCACGGGCTTCCCATACCAAAGGGCGAGTGTTGCACAAGGGGGGCCGAAAGGATACGGCCTCTGGTGCTTCCGCTTCTGGACATAGATGCGGGTGAGAGCGTTAGAATCGCTTTCATTGCGCCAAAGACCTTTAAGCGTATCGAAAAGCTCGGCTCCATGGGCCTGGTGCCGGGAAGCGTAATTAAGCTCGTGCAAAAGAGGCCGGCCTATGTCATAAAGCTTGCGGAAACAACGGTTGCGATAGAGGAGGACATAGCAGCCGATATTTTCGTGAAGCAGCTTAGATAAGCCTGTGTAAGATTTGCATTGGACTTGACCACTTTATGAACCGACAAATACTTGACAAGTTCCCTAAGATGCGATATCTATATTCTAACTTCTTGATTATATTGAAAATATAACAAGTGTTACCGAAAGGCGTAAATCAAAATGAAATCACATAAAGATATACTGGTTGCTATAGTGGGGCTTGGCAGGGTTGGGAGTAAGTTTCTTGCTTCCTTTGGGGCCAAGGTTGGTTCTATAAAGATAGTTGCTGCAGCCGAGAGAGACAGGTCGGCTCCCGGGGTGGAGGTAGCGAGTAAGCTTGGCGTAAAGGTGGTTAAGGATACAAAAGAGCTTGCGATGCTTGGCGAGAAAATAGACATCATATTCGACCTTAGCGGCTGCGCTGATACGAGAAAGGTCCTAAGAAGCGAACTCGCGAGATCCGGCAACCAGCACACCGCAATCGCAACCGAGACCATGGCATTCCTTATCTGGGAACTTATGGGAGAGAAGGAGAAGCTTCCTGACGCTCACAATAAAAAAGGGTATTAGGTATCAATAGGAATATGTAAAAAAAGGCCGCGCCTTAAAGCGCGGCCTTTTTTGTTTTCAAAGGCGCAGGAAATGGTATTATAACCGGCATACGTATAGCTCTGCAGCGCCATTTGAACGCGGGTTCTAACGGACGCAAAAAAGTCGATTGCATAAGAGGGCTGTTCGATGCCGTTTTTTACGAGACTGATGGCTGTTTTTTATACGCGTTTTAGGGGCCTTGCAAACAGGGCTGCCAAAGGCCTTTCGGCAAGGCCGCAATTAGACATACCGTGGACGCTTTTTATAAAACCGCTTAAAGATTCCCGTATTGCCATAATAACGACAGCAGGTGTTCATCGCTCTACTGACAGGCCTTTTGACATGTCTGATGCAGACGGCGATCCGACTTTTCGCGTGATAAACGCCGATACGCCCGTAACCTCTCTTAAAATTACGCACGACTATTACGACCACCGCGATGCGGATAAGGATATAAACGTAGTTTTTCCAATAGAGCGTCTTCGTGAGCTTGAAAAAGACGGTGTTATCGGCGGCGTTGCCATGCGTCACTTCGGCCTCATGGGCCACATCAAAGGACGTTTCATAAAGCCTCTTGTCGAGACCACTGCGTCTGAGATTGCGCGTATGCTTAAAGAAGATAAAGTCGATGCCGTAGTTTTAACCCCCGGGTGAGTGACCTGTAACCGGTCCGTCGGACTGGTGGCAAGGGTTATCGAGGATAGCGGCATCTCAACGGTTGCCGTGTCGATTATAAGAAAGCTCACGGAAGAGGCAGGAGTGCCCAGAGCCGTGTTCCTTCACTGGCCTCTTGGGCATCCGCTTGGCGAGCCGTTTAACTCGCTGCAGCAGCGCATAGTATTGATAAGGGCGCTAAAAAGACTTACACTAGCCGATAAACCAGGCATCATAGAAGACCTGCCTTTTCGGTGGCGAAGGCACGAAGATTTGAAGGAGTAGCACGTGGCGCTTAGGGGTAAGAGTGGACAATGATTACGCAGCAAAAACAGCTTGCAGATGAGTTGCTTGAAAATGGTTGGGTAATAATGGAAAAAACCACAGTGTCCACCGAGTGGTGGCTCGATGAATTTTGGATTATAGAGTCTACATGGTCGCCGGTTGGTTTGAAATTGTATGTCAGGTTTATTGTAGATCCTCAGCATGTTAGGATGCGGAAAAAAGGCGAGCAGGTGCTGATTGTAAGTGCAGGGTTTGAAATTGGGGATTCGTGGCGCGCCAAGGACTGTGAGCCCGAGATTTATTTGAAGCCGCATTGGGAAAGAAACCTCCCCGGCTTTATTGCGAAGTTGTCGAAAATAAGAGATGGATATCGTGAGGAAAAGACATTGTGACTTAAAGGAGTAGCGCGCGTGACGTTCCATGGAAATCGAATATCCGTACGCATGATGGTTGTTCTTCTGTGCGCGGCATTTATTGCGGCACTGCCGCTGCCTTCCTTTGCTCATAATGACGAGGAAGCGAATATACGCGTCTATAACGAATACGCGCCCTCGGTCGTGAACATTACGACAACCACCGTGTCCTACGACTTCTTTCTAAATATCGTTCCGAAGAGCGGCTCTGGCTCCGGCATAATCATCGACACGCTTGGAGATATCGTCACCAATTACCATGTCATAGAGAACGCAAAGAGCCTAGAGGTAACGCTCTTTGACGGCAGTAAGTACGAGGCAAAGCTTGCGGGCATAGATCCTGATAACGACCTTGCCGTGTTAAAGATAGACGCGCCAAAGGAAAAATTAAAGCCTGTAGTCTACGGCGATTCAACGAAGGTGAGGGTCGGGCAAAAGGTGCTCGCAATAGGCAATCCGTTCGGGCTCGAGGGCACGCTTACCGTCGGCATAGTGAGCTCGCTTGGAAGAACGATGCGCACGGAAAACGGCCGCTTGATGCGCGGCGTAATACAGACAGATGCTGCGATAAACCCCGGAAACTCTGGCGGGGCGCTGCTTAATGCAGAAGGCAGGCTCATAGGCGTAAATACCGCGATATTTTCCCCGCGCGGCGGCAACATCGGCATAGGGTTTGCCATACCCGCAGGCATTGTTAGAAAATCCGTTGACGAGATGATAAAGCGCGGTTACGTGATACGCGCGTGGCTTGGCATAAACGGCCAGAGTATAGATACTACGTTCTCAAAGGTCCTTGGGCTTGGCGGCGAGGAGGGCGTGCTCATAGCAGAGATATACAAGGCTGGCCCGGCCGAGAAGGCCGCTCTTAAAGGGGGAACCGGATACAGGAGGCTTGGTAACGTGTTCGTGGCAGTGGGAGGAGACCTTATCGTTGCCCTTGACGGTAAGAAGGTCAAGAATAACGACGAGCTAAACGAACTGCTAGACACTTACAAGCCGGGGGCAAAGGTGGAGCTTACCATCATGCGAGGGAAGAAAAAGCTTATTGTGCCAGTGGAGCTTGGCGAGGCGCCGAGGCCGAAGTGAGGCGCGCGATTTTTAGGCGCATACGTTTTGGCGTAAGGAATACGCGTGTCCAAAAACCACTTGACTTAAAAGGGATTATTCTGTTAAATATTGCAATTCGTAAAACGTATTTGGCAACGCGATGAAAGCAGAAACCTTCGAGCGGGGTATACACCCTGCGTACAATAAGGAACTAAGCCTTGGTTCCGTGGTTGATTTAGCGTTGCCAACGCGCGTAATCATACCGCTGCATCAGCATATAGGAGCCCCGTCAACGCCGGTAGTTAAAAAAGGCGATGATGTGACCGAGGGGCAGCTTATAGGCGACGGCACGTCTTTCGTTTCCGCTCCTGTACACGCAAGCATTTCAGGTAAAGTCAAAGACATAGTAATGCATCCGTACCCGGCCGGCGGCTCTGCTTTGTCCATTATCATAGAAGGCGACGGCGTTACCCGTAAGGACTGGGGTTCGGTTGCCGGCGCGCTTGACCTCGGCTCCATGACAGTGGAAGAACTGCGCTCGAAAATACGCGCAGCCGGCATAGTCGGCATGGGAGGAGCGGCATTTCCGACGTCCGTTAAGCTTTCACCTCCGCCGGAAAAGAAAATCGACACTGTCGTGTTAAACGGCTGCGAGTGCGAGCCGTTTCTTACCTCCGACCATAGAATAATGGTGGATACGCCTCTTAAGGTCGTCTGGGGGCTAAAGGCCATCATGCGCGCAGTTGGCGCGTCAAAGGGCGTCATAGGCGTTGAGGATAACAAGACCGATGCTATCGAGGCGCTTTCAAAGGCAGCAAAAGAGATATCAAGCGATATAACCATAACCGCGCTCGAGACAAAGTATCCGCAGGGCGCTGAGAAGATGCTAATACATGCGGTGCTAAAGAGAAAGGTGCCGCTTGGAAAGCTGCCGATGGATGCGGGCGTTGTCGTAAATAACGTCGGCACCGCTGCAGCAATATTCGACGCTCTTAAAACAGGTAAGCCCCTTATCGAGAGAATAGTGACAGTTAGCGGTAACGGCATAAATAAGCCCGGCAACTTCCGCGTAAGGGTCGGCACGCCGTTTGAAGAGGTAATTGAAGCCGCAGGCGGAATAAAGGACGGCGACGAGGTGGTGGTTATAAACGGAGGGCCGATGATGGGCATTGCGCAAAGGACCCTTGATGCCCCTGTTGTGAAAGGTACCTCCGGCATAACGATACTTCAGGCAAAAACAGTTAAGCCGCTTTCCTATAAGCCGTGCATAAAGTGCGCCTCATGCGTCGAGGCATGCCCCATGGGGCTGATGCCATATAAGCTTGCGGATATGGGAAGGCTTGAGATGGCAGAGCTTTTCAAGGAATGGAGCGGCACTGCCTGTATCGAGTGCGGGTGCTGCTCGTTCGTTTGCCCCTCCAAGAGGCCGCTTGTTGAGTGGATACGGGTCGGTAAAATAAAGCTTAGGGAAGCAGAGCGCAAAAAGAGCGCTTAAAAAGGATTTTTTGATGGAAGAAACTGTAAATAAGACAGCGGCCGCTGCGCCTCAGGCAGCCGAGGAAAAGAAGACGAGGGCGTTTGTTGTATCGTCGTCGCCGCACGTCTTTGACCAAACGAATGTTTACCGCATCATGCATGCCGTTATTCTCGCGCTTATTCCTGCATGCGGTGTGAGCGTGTATGTATTTGGCCCAAGGGCGCTCCTTATAATAGTTGTAAGCCTTGTTTCTGCCGTAGTAACGGAGATAGTGTGCCAGAGGTTTTTAAAGAAACCTGTCACCGTAGCCGACGGAAGCGCGGCCATAACCGGCATACTCATAGCTCTTACGCTTCCGCCAAGCTTCCCGATATTTGGCGTAATACTTGGTAATGTCTTTGCCATAGCAATCGGCAAACAGATATTTGGCGGCCTCGGGCTAAACATCTTTAACCCCGCGCTTCTTGGCAGAGCGTTTTTGCAGGCCACTTACCCGGTGCTGATTACCACGTGGACAGACCCGTTCAACTACGGCTCAACGGCAGTCGATGCGATAGCAGGGGCTACACCTCTTGCGCTTAAAAAGTTCGAGGGCGCGATGGCAGCGCATTCGGATATGCTGCTTGGCAATGTCGCAGGCTCTCTTGGCGAGACCTCTGTGATAGCCATACTTGTCGGCGGTCTTATTCTTCGTTATCTCGGGCATATAAACTGGAAGCTGCCGCTAGGTTTTCTCGGAAGCATTGCCTTTACAAGCGGCGTATTCTGGCTCATAGACCCCACGAAGTACGCGGACCCGCTCTATCATTTATGCGCAGGTGGCGCGATGCTTGGCGCGTGGTTCATGGTTACGGACATGGTAACTTCTCCGACAACACCGAAAGGGCAGTGGATATTTGCAATAACAGCAGGCGCAATAACCGTCATCATAAGGCTCTTTGGAGGGTTACCCGAGGGCGTTATGTACTCGATACTTCTTATGAACGCGGTAACGCCGCTAATCAACAGGTGGACGAGGCCCAAGGTGTTTGGAGAGCTTGAGGCAAGGAGCAAGGCGTGAACCTTTCGGCAAGGATGATAATAACGCTTACGGTCACCGCGCTCGTGGTAGGCGGCATACTGACCGTATTTTATAAGAGCGTTGAGCCGAGAATCGAGCACAACAGGCTCGAAGAGGAGAAGAAGGCCATATTCGCGGTGCTAGATGGCGCGAGCGCGTACGATACCATATCGAAGGATATAGCGCTTGCAAGCGGCAAGAAACGCACGGTGCGCATATTCAAAGGCAAGGATGCGAATGGCAATATAGTTGGCTATGCATTCGTTGCGAACGGCCCTGGGTTTGCCGGCATCATATCGATGATGGTCGGGTTGAACGTTGATAAGGAAAGCCTTGCGGGAATGAAGGTCTTAGACCAGGTCGAGACACCGGGGCTTGGCAATAAGATAGTGGAAAATAAATTTACCGACCAGTTCAAGGGCCTTAAGATAAAGCCCAAGATAGGGTACGTTAAACTCAAGAAGCCCGAGCAGCCAACGGATATACAGGCTATAACAGGGGCAACGATATCGAGTGTGGCAGTGATAAACGCCATCAACAACGAGGTAAACGTGGTGCTTGGTATCCTTGCCGAAGAGGGCGATGGCGCAGCTGCAGTAAAGGCACCGGAGGGTAAGTAACGATGTCGCTTTCAAAGATATTTAAAACAGGGCTTTGGAATAATAATGCGGTCATAAAGCTGCTCCTTGGCATGTGCCCGACACTTGCGGTCACCAATTCCGCAATCAACGGCCTTGCCATGGGGCTTGCATCGACATTCGTTGTTCTGTGCTCGAGTTCGTTTGTTTCCGTGATAAGGCGCATAGTCCCCGGTGGCGTTAGGATACCGACTTATATCGTTATTATCGCCGGGTTCGTTACCTTGGCCGATTTCTTTCTCAGGGCGTTTTTCCCTGCCATAAGCAAGGCCCTTGGTCCGTATGTGCCGCTAATCGTCGTGAACTGCATGATAATGGGCAGGGCAGAGGCCTTTGCCTCGAAGAATCCTATACTGCCGTCTTTTGTGGACGCAGCAGGCATGGGAATAGGTTTTACCTGGGTGCTTGTCGTACTAGGCTCTGTAAGAGAGGTGCTAGGTAACGGCAGCATATTTAACTTTGTTTTCGCTCCCGAAAGCGTCTACACGCCGTGGATTATCATGATACTTCCGGCAGGCGCCTTCATAAGCCTCGGGCTTATGATAGGGCTGATAAATTACTTTAGCATGAGAAAGGCGAGGGCTGCACAATGAAGCCGGTACTGATATTTCTCTCGGCCGCCGTTGTAAATAACTTCGTCCTTGCCTACTTCCTTGGCATATGCCCGTTCCTCGGCGTTTCGAAGCGCATCGATACTGCCGTGAACATGGGGCTTGCTACAACCTTTGTCATGGCCATAGCCGCTGTTATAACGTGGCTTATAAACGCCTTCATACTGGTTGAGTACAATCTGCCGTTTTTGCAAAACGTCACGTATATAATAACGATAGCCGGGCTCGTGCAGTTTGTCGAGATGTTCATAAAAAAGACCAGCCCGCATCTGTACAGGAGCCTTGGCATATTCCTGCCGCTGATAACGACTAACTGCGCCATACTCGGTCTTGCGCTCTTCTCGGCGCTAAGAGAGTATACCTTCATAGAGTGCATGGCTTTTGGCATAGGAGCGGGTGTTGGATTTACGCTTGCGCTCGTTATAATGGCAGGGATAAGGGAAGAGCTAGAGTTCGCGGATATACCTGCGTATTTAAAAGGCGCGCCCATGACGCTTCTTGTGGCAGGAATGCTGGCGCTCGCGTTCATGGGGTTTGCAGGACTTATATCGGTATAAGCGAGGATTTTGGCTTAAAATTGCCGCTGCCGTGTGTTATACTGAACTATTGACGCTATGACAACTACATTACTCATATCTCTTGCAACGATGGGCGGACTGGGTGTGGCATTTGCGCTGCTCCTTGTCTATGGCAGTAAGAAGTTCCATGTGGAAGAGGATCCGCTTGTCGAGGCTCTCAATGCCGTGCTTCCCGGGACCAACTGCGGCGCCTGCGGTTATGCCGGGTGCGCCGCGCTTGCCGAACTTCTTGCAAAGGGAGATGCGCCGATAAACGCGTGTCCTGCCGGAGGTCAGGAGGTTGCGGACCTGATAGCAAAGGCCCTTGGCAAGGAATCGTTAAAGGCAAAACGCATACTTGCAGTGGTGCTTTGCCGCGGCGGCAACGCAGAGGCAGTGAAGAATGCCGTTTATAGGGGGGATATGAGCTGCTCTGCGGCCAATATTACCGGAGGAGAGAAGCTTTGCTCGTACTCGTGCCTTGGTTACGCTGACTGCGTGAGGGCGTGCGCGTACGACGCTATAGACATGAGCTCAAACGGCCTTCCGGTCGTGTTCTACGACAAATGCATAGGCTGCGGCGCGTGCGCAAAGGCGTGCCCGAGAAATATAATCGAGATGCACGATGAATTGCACAAGCTCTTCGTGTACTGCAAGAATAAGGACAAGGGCCCCCAGGCAAAGAAGGCCTGCAAGGTCTCGTGCATAGCCTGTACACTTTGCGTAAAGGACGCCGGAGCGGAAGGCGCCATAGCCATGAAAGACAATCTTGCCGTTATAAACTACGACAGCTGCCCTCAAAACGACGCATCCACCAAACGCTGCCCCACAAAGTGCATCCTCTACGGCGAAGAAGAGCTCTCCACGAAAAGCGCGTTCTACTCGAAGCAGGAAAATAAGAGCGCGGTCTGAGCTTAAAATTTAATAATCGGTTTTTAACCGTATTTTAATCCTATTTTGATAGCATGGAGTAATACGATCAATTTAAGTTAGCGGAGAGTTACCAGTTGTTTTTATTTAGAAAAATCATAGCCGTTACTGTTGTTATGTTTTTTTCTCTTGCGCTCACTTCATGCGAAAAAGCGCAACCTTCGTCAGCATCGCTTCGCGCAGGAGAAAAGCGCGCAACGATTGCGCCGGAGTATTTTACAGGCAAGGCGTATAAGGCGTATTTCGCGGCAAAGGAAATTCCCGAGGTCTTGGATAGTCTGTACTGCTACTGCGACTGCGCAAAGCATGCCGGGCATCTTAGTCTGCTTACGTGTTTTGTCTCGATGCACGGGCAGGGCTGCGATGTGTGCATGGACGAAGCCATAATGGCTTATGAGCTTCATCAGCAGGGCAAGGATATACTCAGTATCAGGAAGGCTGTAGACGAAAAATTCGCGCGTTGATGCGCAAAAGAGGTTATAGCGAGATGAATAGAAATAACATCGTAATAATAGTTGTTATCGTCGTGGCCGTAGCAATAGCCGCGTATCTCATAGGCTCGAAATCCGGAGACAGCACGGCGACCGGCGTTAAGCAGGGCATGCCGCAAAATGGCGGCGCGTATTATCCTATGCCGCAGACAAACCCGAACGAGGTAATAGCAGAGCTTGAAAAACAGATAGCCGCCAATCCGAAGGACGCGAAGCTGCATGTGAGCATCGGCAAGGCGTACTTCGGCTTGCAGAAGTTCGATATGGCGGCCGCGCACTATAAGAACGCCGTAAAGCTCGACCCTAAGGACGTCGATTCGTATAACGACCTAGGGCTTTCGCTCCATTATATGAAGAACTCATCCGAGGCCATATCTTTTATCGATAAGGGGATAGCGGTGAACCCGTATTATCAGCGTATATGGCTTACAAAAGGGTTCGTGCTCGCCACCGGGCTAAACGACGTAAACGGCGCAAACGAGGCGTGGAAAAAGGCCATATCCATAGACCCAAACAGCGAGGTTGCCGCTGCCGCAAAAAGTTATATAGCCAAAGTAGGTCAGACAAAGGCCGGTAAATAATCGATTATGTCCAACGATACCGGTCAGAATGCAGAGAAGAAAAGCTTGGTAAGCAATATCCCGCTTACTGTCTGGAGCATATTCAGCTCGCTTAAGTTCACCATCTTCATCCTCATGGCGATAGCCTTTGTCTCGATATTCGGCACCATAGTCGAACAGGGCAGAGAGATGTCGGTTTACGTCGCCGAGTACGGCGAGAAGTGGGCGCGCGTCATCGAGGTGCTGCGCTTAGACGACATGTACCACACCGGATGGTTTACTTCGCTTCTCATACTGCTCGTCCTTAATATCATCGCATGCACGTGGGAGAGGTTTCCATCCAAGTGGAAATCCCTTCTTGGCCATGCAGACGACTTCAATACCGCTGTTATAAAAAATCTTTCCCACAAGGAAAGTGTTAGGGTTTACCGCAGCTCTCGCGCAGCAGTCGAGCTTACCACCGCCATGTTTGCAAAGCACAAGTATAAGCACAGAGTGCGGGAGAACTCCGACGGCTCTGTGGCCGTCTACGCGTGGAAGGGGCTGATAGGCCGCTTTGGCTCCGATGTTACGCACGTGAGCCTTTTTGTAATCCTTCTTGGCGCCATCATCGGCAGTTACTGGGGATATAAGGATTTCAAGAGCATGACCGTGGGTACGACGGCGACGGTAAAGAACGCTGATTTTTCGTTAAGGCTAGATAAGTTCTGGATAGATTACTACGAGAGCGGGCAGATACGCCAGTATAACTCGATCCTTACCGTTATCGAGGGCGGCAAGGAAGTGTTCCAAAAGCAGATATGGGTAAATGAGCCGTTATACTATAAGGGGATACGGTTCTACCAGTCGAGTTGGGGCAAATCATGGAACAGGATACAGGCTGCGAACCTTGTTCTAAAGAGAATAGACAGCGGCGCCGAAGTGACGACCTTCTCCGTGCCGTGGGGAGAGATGGTGAATGTCCCCGGCACGCCGTATTCAGTCAAAATCGCCGGGTTTGTCTCGGACTTCGCATTCGACCCGGAGACAAAGCAGATATATTCAAGCGGCGACGACCATAAAAATCCGGCCCTGATGCTCGAGGTCTATGAAAAGGATAAGGAAAGAAATACCGCATGGATATTCGGCAATATCCCAGGTTTTAGACAAGCCATACCGGGCACGAAATACGATCTGCTTCTCGATTCATATAACCCGGCGCTCTATTCCGGTCTTTCCGTGAATAAGGACCCTGGCACCAACATCGTGTGGCTTGGCACCGGCATCATGGGCGTTGGGTTCTTTTTCGCGTTCTTTATATTCCACAGGCGCGTGTGGGTGCAGGTCTCGCCGGATGGTAACGCTATGTCGGTGGTTGACATCGGCGGCATGACCAATAAAAACACCCTTGGATTTGAAAAAGAGTTCGCTGAAATGGTAAAATCATTGAAAGACATCCCTATGGGGGGAACGGAGGCAAAGTAACATGGAAAGCCAGGGACCAAAAGTAGTAATGTCGCTAATGTTCTTTACCATGAGCTTCGCCTTTTATGCGCTGGCTGCCGGGTTTTATGTCGGCAACTGGGTGTTCAGGAAAAAATGGATAGGGCTCATCGCCACATCCCTTACCGTGGTGGCCGCGCTCTCTACCACCATGATCCTCGTAAGCAGGGCCATAGAGAGCGGGCATGCGCCGTTCTCGAACCTCTATGAGTCCATGGTGCTTTTCGTTTGGGCGCTCAACGTCGGCTATCTCTGGTTCGAGCTGAAATATAAGATGAAGGTGCTTGGCGCGGTCATCATGCCCATAACCGTTGCCTCGATGTTTGCCGCGTGGATGCTTCCTTACCGCTTTAAGGACGTCGGCGACCTTAACCCGGCGCTGCAGAATAAGTGGAAGTGGATGGTAGAGTTTTTCTCCAAGTTCGGCCTCGAAAAGTACGCCATAGGCTGGTTGGATTTCCATGTGTTCACGACGTTTGTAGGGTATGCGGCCTTTGCCATAGCGTTTGGCCTGGCAATAGCGTATCTTGTGAGAAACCACTACGAGACGACCGGCAAGACCAACGCGCTCGTAAGCGCATTCCCTGAGTCCAAGGTGCTCGACGAGCTCGAGTACATATCCATAGCATGGGGTTTTCCGTTTCTCGGCATAGGAATCGTGTCTGGCGCCGTGTGGGCAAATGCCGCATGGGGTACGTACTGGTCCTGGGACCCGAAGGAAACATGGTCGCTTATAACCTGGCTCATATACGCCGCCTATCTGCATGCGCGCGTTACCAGGGGGTGGAGAGGAACGAAGGCCGCTTGGCTTTCTATAGCCGGGTTTGCGGCGGTCATATTCCTATACTGGGGCGTAAGCTTCATACTGCCGGGGTTGCACGCGTACGCTTAGAGCATCGGATGCTTTGTTTTGTCATGCGTCTTAGCCGATTCATATTTATTCATGGCATATATTATCATACGGAGCGCAGAGCATGGTCGATAACGCTGATAACGAGAAAAACCTAACACCCATAATCGTTGCCGTGGTAGCGGTGATAGTTGCGGCTGTCGTTGCATTCGTGTTCATGGGGCGCGACAGCTATAAGGAAATAGAAAAGTCCAGCAGCGCAATTGATTTCGTTTTGCCGGATATGGACGGTAAGCTCCGTAAGCTTGGCGACTATAAGGGTAAGGTCGTGTTCCTAAACTTCTGGGCCACGTGGTGCCCGCCGTGCAAGGAAGAGATGCCTTCCATGCAGGTGCTCTACGATAATCTTAAGGACAAGAACTTCGTTATCGTGGCTGTAAGCTCCGATACTTCGGCAGACGACGTAAAGAAGTTTATCGGCGAAAACAAGCTGACCTTCCCCGTGCTTCTTGACCCGAAGGGAAAAATCAAGGAGGCCTACAAGACCACAGGCTTCCCCGAGACCTTTATAATAGACCAGAACGGCGTTGTCGCGGAGAAGGTGGTTGGCCCGAGGAACTGGACCGATAACGGGAATTTGTCTGTTATCTTTGACTTAATAAAGAACGGCCCCAGGCCGCGTAAGTAGTGATAATGCCAGACCTCTTGCAAGAGAGTGTGCGCTACGGCAGGGAATTGACGGTAAACATGCCTATCAGTGAGAGGGAAAAGAAGGTTCTTATCGGAGCCGTTGTCGCGGCCGTTATTGTCGCCGTCGCCATATTCGCAACTCTTGTAACCTATCAGAGCAAGCCCAAGCTGCGTCAGCCACCGCCGCCTCAGCAGCAGGCGCCTTTGCCATTTCAATCCGTATCCGCCGTCAATGTGCTAGGTGTCGAGGAACTAAAGCCAACGAAGCCGCCCGGGTTCGCAATTCCCGATATAGACGGCGTAACGCGCACCTTAGACGATTATAAGGGGCGTGTCGTGCTCCTTAACTTCTGGGCAACGTGGTGCGAGCCCTGCAGGGTAGAGATGCCGCATTTCGAGGAACTGCACCGTATGTATTCTCTGAAGGGGCTCTCCGTAGTCGCCATAAACGATTACGAGACGATGGAGAAGGCAAGGATATTCGCAAAAAAGAACAGACTTTCCTTTACAGTACTCGTCGACGAGAGCGGCAAGGTAAGCGAGAGCTATATGGCTGTATTTTTGCCTACCACGTTTATCATAGATAGAGAGGGCAATGCCATTGCCAAGATAGCCGGCGTTCGCGATTGGACCTCGCCGCAGTTTAGGGCGTACCTGGAGAAGCTCCTTACTCAGGGAAAGGTTGTGGAAAAAAAGAAGGGTAAAACGAAGGAGAAGAAGCAGTAATGACGACAGAATCGTTTTTACAGCTTGCGTATATGGGAAAGCTCGCTATGGCCTTTGGCGGCGGGCTCATCTCCTTTGTTTCGCCGTGCGTGCTTCCGCTGGTCCCGTCCTACATATCGTTTGTTACGGGGGTATCGTTTGAGGAACTCACCAACCAGGACGACTCAAAGGGGCTAAAGAGGGTAATACTTCTTAACTCGCTGATGTTCGTCATAGGGTTTTCCGTTGTCTTCGTTCTCGTGCTCGGGCTCTCGGCCCAGTACGTGAGCCACGCCATCGTCGAGTACAAGGACATCATACGGCGCATAGGCGGGGCCGTGATATTCCTTCTTGGCATACACGTTATCGGCATAATCAACATAAAGTCCCTTAACATGGATAAGCGTTTTCATTTCTTCAAAAATAAGCCGCAGGGGCTTGTGGGCTCGTTCTTTGTGGGCGTGGGGTTTGCGGCAGGATGGACGCCGTGCATCGGCCCAATCCTCTCCGCCATCTTCGCTGCGGCGGCTACGGCAACGAGCAGGGTGGAGAGCCTCTCGCTCTTTGCCGCTTATTCGCTTGGTCTTGCAGTGCCGTTCATGCTCACTTCGCTTGGCATAAACACGTTTTTGAAGCACTTTAACAAGATAAAGAAACACATGCGCCTCGTCTCCATAATAACCGGCATTCTCCTTATGGTAACAGGAAGCTTGATATTTTTGAATTCTTTTGCTACAATAACCTCATTCTTCTATTCTATCATGCCCGCTCTGGGCTAAGGGGTGTACGAGATTATGGCCAGTCCCGTAGTGGAAGTATACGCTAGAACCGGTTGTTGTCTCTGTAAGGAAGCAAAGAAGATTATCGGAAGGGTGAAAACCGAGATACCCTTCAGCTTCAAGGAAGTCGACATAGCCTCCAGTGAGGACCTTCTAAGGCGTTATACCGATCATGTGCCAACGGTCTTCATAAACGGCAAAAAGGCTTTCAAGTTTAAGGTGGACGAGGGTGAGTTTAAGAAGAAGGTCCGCCGCGAGATTATCAAGGCAGGACTTACCAAGGCTTCTTTAAAAACACCTGTAAAGCCTTAATCTTATTAATCTTTTTTGTAGTTTTCCGCTTCGGTTAGGTGGTTGGAAATGCTTGCCTATCTTCGCTCCGCATAATTACTTGATTTTCTGCCTAAATTCATGTAAATTCTATAACAGTCTCTTTTTTGCAAAAAAGAGGCAGGAGCTTCTCTAACTCTATGAAAAAACTATTTTTTTATACTGCCCTCATATGTGCACTGATTTTTGTGCCTGTGGAGAATTCCTTTGCCGCAAGCGCAAAGATAGTGAACGCAGCGCTTGATGCGACAAGCGGATTGTCCTTTACAATGAATGTAGAGGGCGCCATGACAAAGGACATGGAAAAGGCCATCATGAGCGGCATGCCAACGAAGTTTACCTTCCTTGTCGAGGTATATAAGATAAAGCCCCTGTGGCCGGATGCAAAGGTTGGCTCATGGAAGTTCCATCACATCGTCAAGTACGACGTCCTTAAAGAGGAGTTCGAGGTAAGGCTTGGCGAGTCCAATACCGTTATCAAGACTAAGGATAGGGGCGAGATGGTTGCCCTTATGACCGGGTGTAAAAACGTCTCCATATCGCCGATGCCGATACTCGAGCCCGGCAAGCGCTATAAGTTTCGCATCAAGGCCATGCTCGATGAAATCACGCTTCCGTTCTACTTGGACTATCTGTTTTTCTTTATAAAGCTATGGGAGTTCGAAACGCCCTGGTACGCCATAGAGTTCGTTCACGGTCAAAAGTAACCACGACAGGCCGCGCCGCTTATGACAGAGGTCATTAAAGACAACGACGGTAACGAGGATAAAAGGCGGCACCGCGAGTATTATCTCATATTCGCGCTGATACCCGTTATAGCCGCGCTTGCGTACTTCGAGTCCAATATCGTGTCATTTGGCGGCAATGTCCCGGTTGCCACCAATATCCTGGTACTTGGCCTCATTAACATCAATATACTTTTCCTCATCCTGCTTATATTTCTTATCCTCAGAAACGCTTTTAAGCTCTACATGGAAAATAAGCTCAGGTTCGCAGGCTCTCGCCTAAAGACCAAGGTCGTGGGCTCGTTCGTGGGGCTTACGATAGTGCCCACACTCCTTCTTTTTTTCGTGGTCATAGGGCTCGTCAATAAGAGCATAGATGCGTGGTTCGACATAAAGGTCGAGGACTCGCTTCAGGAATCCCTTGACCTTGCCAGGGCCTTTCACAAGGACACCTCCGATAAGGTGTTAAACGCCTCTTGGCGCATGGCCTCGGACATAGAAAAGGACATGGCGGCCAAGAACGGCGTCATGGACAGGGCCTTTGTAAAATCGCTTATCGACAGAAAGCTCGTTGACCAGTATTTTTCCACCATCGAGGTGTATTCCTCCAAGTCAAAGCGCGTTGCCTACGCCGTTTCCGGAAACGTCAGTCCGGCTATGGTGCCTGACATAGAAGCGGCTGAGATAGAAAAGGCTGTCACAAAGGGAGCGCATACCTTCGTGCAAACGCTTCACGCAGGAGAGGTGATACGCGGGGTCTCGCCGATAAACTTCGAAAAGGGCGCGGCAGGCGCAGTGGCGGTGACGTACTTCATGCCGCAAAACCTCGTTGAGAAGATGGGGGCCATAGCAACGGCCTTCGAGGGCTATAAGCAGCTCCAGGTCATGAAGAACCCGGTGAAGGTAACGTACTTTACCGTGCTTCTGGCCCTTACGCTCCTTATCGTGTTCTTCGCAATATGGATAGGACAGTCGCTCGCAAAGAGCATCACCGGCCCCATACTGGAGCTTGCCGAGGGCACAAACGCCATCGCAGGCGGCAACCTCGATTACAGAATAAAGATAGAGAGCAGGGACGAAATAGGGCAGCTTGTTAAGTCCTTTAACCGCATGACCGAGGACCTGAAGGCAGGTAAGGCAGGGCTCGAGAGCGCCAACATGACGCTAAGGGACATCAACCTCGAGCTTGATTCCAGGCGGCGTTATATAGAGGTCGTTCTGGACGACATACCTTCGGGGGTCGTGTCCATAGACAGGGGCGGCACGATAACCTCCATAAACAGGATAGCGGCAGAGATGCTGTGGGTATCTGAGCACGGCTCGATAGGAAAGGACTATAACGACGTTTTCAGACGCGAGGACGCCGAGGTCGTGGGCGAGATGATAAAGGAGATGAACGAGCTTGGCGTGGACAGTATCGAGCGGCAGATGAAGGTAAACGTCAAGGACAAGGGCGAGATGAGCGTGCTCGTGCACCTTAGCGCGCTTAAGAGCCTTGGCGGAGAGTACCTTGGCATGGTTGCGGTACTCGACGACTTAACGCACATGCTAAAGACCCAGAGGATGCTTGCGTGGAAAGAAGTGGCAAAACGCATTGCGCATGAAATCAAGAACCCGCTTACCCCCATTCAGCTCTCGGCCCAGAGGCTAAGGAAAAAGTATCTTGGCACGTTCCCGGGCGACGTCTCTGTCTTCGATGAGTGCACGCAGACAATAATCAGGCAGGTCGAGGAATTGAAGATACTGGTAAACGAGTTTTCGAGCTTCGCGAGGATGCCAGCGGCAAACCCCGTGCCAAACGACCTTAACGCCATAATAGACGAGACCGTTATCCTCTACAGGGGCGCGCACAAGGGCGTTGCCTTTGATTTTGTTCCGGATAACGGCGTTCCGGTCATGGACATAGATAAAGACCAGTTTAAGAGGATGCTTATAAATCTCTTTGATAATTCCGTGGACGCCATGGGAGGAAGCGGCTCGATACGCGTAACAACGGTCTATGACGTTGCCATAAGCAGCGTAAGGCTCGAAGTCGCCGATACCGGCCCCGGTATTCCGGACGAAGACAAGCCGAGGCTGTTTGAGCCGTATTTCTCGACAAAGAAGACCGGCACGGGGCTCGGGCTTGCTATAGTGAGTAACATAATCTCCGATCATAACGGTTATATACGCGTCAGGGATAATTCTCCCAAGGGAACCGTATTCTCCATAGAACTTCCGGTGAAAGCGAGGGCATAGTGAAAAGCATTCTCATCATAGACGATGAAAAGAACATACTCGAATCCTTAGACGGCATACTCACCGACGAGGGCTTTGACGTATCCACGGCAGCAAGCGCCGAGGAAGGGCTCGAAAAGGTGGAGGCGGCCCTTCCGGACCTGATACTTCTAGATATATGGCTTCCGGGAAAGGACGGCATAGCGGCGCTTAAGGAAATAAGTGCGGCGCATCCGGACATCCCGATAATCATGATATCCGGGCACGGCACCATCGAGACGGCCGTAAAGGCAACGAAGCTTGGGGCGTATGATTTTCTCGAAAAGCCTTTGTCCCTTGAAAAGGTCGTTCTTACCGTCGAGCACGCGCTCGAGCAGAGGAGGCTAAGGGAGGAAAACCGCGCGCTTGCCGGAAAGGTGCAGGGTAAATACGAGCTCATAGGCTCAACCGAGCCAATCGAGCGCTTGAGAAAGGACATACGGCGTGTCGCGCCGACAAACTCATGGGTGCTTATTACCGGCGAGAACGGCACGGGTAAGGAGCTTGTTGCGAGAAATATTTATCTCTTTTCCAACCGCGCAACCAAGCCCTTTGTCGCTGTCAACTGTGCGGCAATCCCAGAGGAACTTATCGAGAGCGAGCTCTTTGGACATGAGAAGGGCGCGTTTACCGGCGCAACTGCCGCGAAAAAGGGAAAGTTCGATATGGCCGATACCGGAACGCTGTTCCTTGACGAGATAGGGGATATGAGCCTCAAGACGCAGGCAAAGATACTTCGCATACTCGAAGAGCAGAGCTTCGAGCGCGTGGGGGGCACGAAGAAAATCAAGGTCGATGTGCGCGTGGTCGCTGCCACCAATAAAGACCTTAAACAAGAGATACAGAAAGGGACCTTCAGAGAAGACCTTTACCACCGTTTGAACGTCATTCCGTTCCACGTGCCGACGCTTAGGGACAGGGCCGCGGATGTGAGGCTCTTTGTCGAGCATTTTATCAAGGTGTTCTCCGAGGAGATAAAGACCGCCCGCCCTGTTGTCAGTAAAGAGGCTGTTGCCGTGCTCGAAGGTTATGCATGGCCCGGGAACGTTCGCGAGTTGAGAAATCTGATGGAGCGGCTCGTTATCATGTCGCCTTCTAACTCCATAGGTGTCGAAGACCTGCCTGATTATGTTTGCGGCGGACAGGGCGAAGGAGGCAGCGCATTCTTATCAGGGGATTCCTTGAAAGAAGCGAGGAACGGTTTTGAGCGGGCCTTTATAATCAAGAAACTCAAGGAATGCGACGGCAACATCGCAAAGACCGCGGAGACCATAGGCATAGAGAGAAGCCACCTCTACAGGAAAATCAAGTTCTACGGCATAGATGCGTAGACAGGGAGCCACGGTAAGGTGAAAAGGGAATCCATACTCATAGTCGACGATGACAAGGGCATGCAGACGGTTCTGACCGCTGTGCTCGGCTCTGCGTATGAAACTTCCACTGCAGGAAGCGGCGAGGAGGCCCTCGGATTGTTAAATAAGCGTGGCTTCGACCTCGTGCTACTCGATATGAACCTCCCGGACATGGGCGGCATAGATGTGCTGCGAAAAATAAAGGCAGAGGTCTACGACGACACCTGCGTTATCGTCATATCCGCGCTCGATACGGCAAGGAGCGTGCTCGATGCGTTAAGGCACGGCGCTGCTGATTATGTCACAAAGCCATTCGAGACCGACGCGCTTATGGGCCGCGTGGCGCATTACCTCGAGGGAAGGCGGCTTAAGCGGGAAATAACATTTATAAAAGAAGAGCTGCAGGAGAGAATTGGATATCAGGGGATAGTTACGAGGTCAGCCAAAATGCAGTCTGCTCTCGATACAGCAAAGAAAGTCAGCGCAACGTCATCGAGCGTGCTCATAACCGGCGAGAGCGGCACGGGCAAGGAACTCGTCGCAAGATGCATACACGAACTAAGCGAGAGGCGCAGCAAACCGTTTGTCGCCATAAACTGCGGGGCCATGCCGGCAGAGCTTATGGAGAGCGAGATATTCGGGTACGAAAAAGGGGCCTTTACAGGGGCTACCAAGGCAAGGGTCGGGAAGTTCGAATATGCGGACGGAGGCACCGTATTTTTAGATGAAATAGCCAACATGCCGCTTTCTCTACAGGCAAAACTCCTTCGGGTCATACAGGAGAGGACATTTGAGCGCGTTGGGGCCAACCGGACTATCGAGGTGGACATACGTTTTATCGTCGCAACAAATGCGGACCTGATGCTGGAGGTTAAAAAGGGCGCGTTTCGAGACGACCTATTCTATAGGTTGAATGTCGTGCCAATAAAGCTGCCGCCGCTTCGCGAAAGGCATGAAGATATAGAGCTTCTTTCGAATATTGCGGTTGAGACCTATGCCAAGAAGTTTAGAAAAAATATCCCAGGCATATCGCCCGAGGCGCTTACCGTGTTAAAAGAATACGAGTGGCCGGGCAATGTTCGCGAACTGCAAAACATAATGGAGCGGCTCGTTGTGCTCGGCCAGGACGGCGCCAATATATCGGCTGCGGATATTCCTTCGGACTTTAAAAAGAAGACCTCTGCAGCGTGCGCCGGCACTACTTCAGGCGATACGGACCTCAAAGAGGCTTGCAGGCGTTTTGAAAAGGAGCATATCACATCCGTGCTTGAAAGTGTCGGGTGGAGCAGGACAAAGGCTGCTGCAGCTCTCGGAGTGCACAGGAATACGCTTCTAAATAAGATGCAGGAGCTCGGTATAGGCAGGGAGTCCTCCGGCGGTTTACAAACAACCGGGAACTATGGTAAAAAGACTAAAGGACAGGCATAAATTACTTAATAAGGGGAACGACGGGCATGGCCGGACATTCGAGATGGGCTAACATAAAACACAAGAAACAAAAGAGCGATGCGAAGCGGGGAAAGGTTTTCACCAAGCTCGTAAAGGAGATCATGGTGGCTGCGAAGCTTGGCGGCAGCGACATAGGCTCGAACCCGAGGCTTCGCGGAGCGGTAGAAAGGGCAAAGAGCGAGAACCTGCCGGCCGATAATATAGACCGCGCAATCAAGAAAGGTGCTGGCGAGCTCTCCGGCGTTACATACGAAGAGGGCATATACGAGGGGTACGCCGCAGCAGGGGTGGCGGTGCTCGTGGCCTATATGACCGACAACAAGAACAGAACAGCCGGGGACGTGCGTTCCATATTCACCAAAAACGACGGACGCTTCGGTGAGAGCGGCTCGGTAGGGTGGATATTCGACAAGAAGGGGGTCTTCACCTTCGATATGGCGAGTGTTAAGGAAGAGGCGCTCATGGAGGCTGCCATAGAGGCAGGCGCCGACGATGTTGTAAGAAATGACGACGACGCTGTCTTCGAGGTCTATTCAGACCCGACTCTTTTTCATGCCGTAAAGACCGCCTTTGACGAAAAGAAGCTCAAGTACTCGGTTGCGGAAATAAGCATGATACCGAAGAACACCGTCAAGGTCACGGGTGGCGACGTAGGCAAGGTGCTAAAGCTCCTCGATGCCCTCGAAGACAACGACGACGTGCAAAACGTGTACGCGAACTTCGACATTTCCAAAGAAGACATGGAGAAGGTGGCGTAGTGGCTTTTTCCTTTAAGGGGGCTTTGTGAGGGTCCTTGGCGTTGACCCGGGCACACTTGTTACCGGGTACGGCGTTATAGAAGAGGCAAAGGGCGCTTTCAGGGCGATTGCAGGCGGCGATATAAAGATGGACTCTGCGCTGGAATTGCCGGAGAGGCTTCTAAAGATTTTCGATACTCTCGTAAGTGTTATAGACGAACATAAGCCGGATTGTCTCTCCCTTGAGTCCGCGTTCTTTGCAAAGAACGCCAGGAGCGCGCTCTTTATAGGGCACGCCAGAGGGGTTGTGATGCTAAGCGCTGCGCGTTTTGGCATAAAGGTCTTCGAGTACCCGCCCTCTACGGTAAAGCAGGCGGTGACTGGCTCAGGAGGGGCTACAAAGGAGCAGGTGGAGAAGATGGTCAGGCTTTTGACAGGCGTTGATAAGAAGATGCGCCCTGATGTGTACGACGCATACGCCGCGGCAATATGCCACATAAACCATTCGGCAGTGGCAGCGCTTGGCCCTATTAGGCGCGGCAGGGGAGGAAGGCGCAGATGATTGCAAGGCTTAACGGGAAAATTGTTGAAAAGGACACTTTAATAGCCATCGTGGATGTTGCGGGTGTTGGCTACGAGGTCAACATTCCGCTCTCTACCTATTACAGGCTGCCTGAGCCTGGCGGAGAAGTAACGCTTTTTATATCGACCTTTGTGAGAGAGGATTCAATTGACCTCTACGGGTTCTTTACAATCGACGAGAAAAATCTTTTCAGACTGCTTACATCCGTAAGCGGCGTTGGCCCGAAGCTTGCGCGTAATATTATCTCTGGGCTTCCTTCCGCGGACCTTCTTGGCGCGATTGCCTCCGGTGATGTCGAGAAGCTAAAGGGAATATCCGGGGTTGGCAAGAAGACGGCGGACAGGGTCATAGTTGAACTGAAGGATAAGGCAAAGGACATGGCCATTACCTCGAAGAATGTGCCGCATGCCGTGATTTTTACAGACGAACTTTTAAACGACGTTGTATCGGCGCTAAAGAATCTCGGCTACAAGGCCCAGGGCGCCGAAGAGGCCGTGAGGACGGTATTAAAGGAACTGCCCGGCGGCGCGCCGTTCGAGCAGATTCTCAAGGAAGCATTAAAGATGCTTTCGAGATAAGGATAACCTTTTATGGACGACAGAGACATTTCTCCGGCAAGACTTCCGGACGACGGATTCGAAACGAGCCTTCGTCCGCGCGTGATGCAGGACTTCGTAGGACAGGACAAGGAAAAGGAAAATCTTTCCGTGTTCATCGGCGCTGCAAAGGCCAGAAAGGAGCAGCTCGACCACGTGCTCTTCTACGGCCCGCCGGGCCTTGGAAAGACAACGCTTGCCCACATCATCGCAAACGAACTTGGCTCCAATATCCGTACCACGTCAGGGCCTGCCATAGAAAAGGCCGGGGACCTGGCTGCAATACTCACTAACCTCGAGGCAAACGACGTGCTCTTTATAGACGAGATACACCGGCTCCAAAGCGTTGTCGAGGAAATCCTTTACCCCGCGATGGAAGACTTTCAGATAGATATAATGATAGGGCAGGGGCCGTCTGCAAGGTCCATAAAGCTCGATCTGCCGAAGTTTACGCTTATCGGCGCGACAACAAGGGCAGGGCTCCTGACATCTCCGCTTAGAGACAGGTTCGGCGTAATCGTGAGGCTCGACTTTTATACGCCTGAGGAATTAAAGATTATCATAAACCGTTCGAGCGCCATACTAGGCGTTGCCATTACCGAGGACGGTTCTCTGGAGATTGCGAAGCGAAGCCGAGGCACCCCGCGTATTGCCAACAGGCTTCTTAAGCGCGTTCGCGATTTTGCAGAGATGAAGCATAACGGCAAGGTCACGGGAGACGTTGCGCGCTATGCCCTCGATAAGCTCGATATCGACATGCGCGGCTTTGATAAAATGGACAGGCGAATCCTTACCGCCATTATAGACAACTTTGGCGGCGGCCCGGTCGGGGTGGATTCGCTCTCAGCATGCCTTAACGAAGAGAGGGACGCGATAGAGGACCTCTACGAGCCTTACCTCATACAGGAAGGGTTCATAATGAGGACATCGAGAGGGCGCATGGCAACGCGTCTTGCGTATGAGCACGTCGGAAGGCCATACACAGAAAAAGAAGACCGCCAGGGAAGGCTAATATAGCGCAATCATGAAACGCATACTCGTTCATATCTGCTGCGGCCCGTGCTCTATAATGCCTATCAAGGAAATGCTCGAAGGAACATACGAGGTCACCGGGTTTTTCTATAACCCGAACATACACCCCGAGGCAGAGTTCAGGAAAAGAATAGAGGCCACGAAGCTCCTTTCATCGAAAATGGGCATCGAGGTAATATTCGACGAGGAGTATAATCCGAGGCCGTACTTCGAGCGTCTTTACGGGACGAATAAAAAAGCAATTCCAAAAGATATCAGGTGCGAGAACTGCTATGCATTAAGGCTCGAGAGAACTGCCGTTACTGCGCGCGCATTTGGTTACGACGCGTTCTCGTCATCTCTTTTGTATAGCCGTTACCAGAAGCATGACGAGGTCGTGGCAATCGGCAGAGAGCTTGAAAAGGCCGTTGATGTGCCGTTTTTCAATGAAGACTTTCGAAAGGGCTGGCACGAGGGCATAAAGCTCTCGAAGGAATACGGCCTCTACAGGCAAAAGTACTGCGGCTGCGTCTTTAGCCTTCACGAAAGATAATTGGGCATGCGTAATTTTTCATTCAATATCGCCGCGCGCCGCGCTGTGTTCGACGAGCCCTTTGAGATAGTGGAGAGAAAGGGCGCCGGGCATCCGGACTATATATGCGACGCGGTGATGGAGTCCATATCGATTGAGCTTTCGCGCGAGTATATAAAGCGCTTTGGCTCGGTGCTGCATCATAATATCGACAAAGGGCTATTGTCCGCCGGGAGCGTAAAAAAGCGTTTTGGCGGCGGCAGCGTTACAGAGCCCATGACGCTTACAGTCGGCGACAGGGCGGCATTCGGCGTAAAAGGCAGGCGCGTTGCCGTAAAAGACATTGTCGTAAAAGCCGCGAGAAGGTGGTTTACGGAGAACCTGAGGTTTGTCGACGCGCTAAAGCATCTGGAGGTGCGCGTTGAGCTAAGACCTGGCTCCGAGGAGCTTACCTCCATTTTTGCGGCAAAAGAAGCGATACTTGGCGCTAACGACACCTCTGCTGCTGTCGGCACTGCGCCGTTTACGCCGACAGAGCGGGCGGTGTTTCTCGTAGAAAGGTTTTTGAACGGAGCGGCCTTCAAGGCGGCGTTCCCGCATACAGGCGAGGATGTGAAGGTCATGGGGGTTAGAGACGGTAAATCCCTGGACTTGACTATCGCAATGCCGCTTGTTGCGCGCTATGTGAAGAACGAGCGCGATTACTTTCAAAAGAAGGCAGCAGTGCTGGCTGCGCTTAAATCGTTTACAGCAGCGCTGCCGTTTAAAAAAGTCGGCGTGTCGCTAAATACGCTCGATAGAAAAGGCTCGGGCATCGAAGGCGTGTACCTGACGCTCCTTGGCACATCTGCCGAGGATGCGGATTCCGGACAGGTCGGCAGAGGCAACCGCGTAAACGGCGTTATATCGCTAAACCGTCCGTCAGGGAGCGAGGCTGCGGCAGGGAAGAACCCCGTTAGCCACGTCGGCAAGATTTATTCTGTCCTTAGCCACAAGATGGCCCATGTCATCTACGAAAGTGTGGACGGTGCGGCCGAGGTCTATGTGTGGCTTCTAAGCTCCATAGGAACGCCGATAAACGAGCCAAAGAGGCTTGCGGTCGAGATAGTGCCAAAGGGGCGCGGCTTCTCAAGGACTGCGGCGCGTAAAAAGGCGGAAAAGATATGTTCGGATTCAATGGCCGATATACGGGCCTTCACACACGCGCTTATTCGAGGCGAATATCCGGTTTGCTAAAGGAGGAATACGATGGCTGCAAAGCATGATCCGGAAAGATTCAGGGCCGGGCTGATAGAGAAGAAAAGAGAGCTCTGGAATAAACTCAGGGAAGAGTATTTTACAAGGCTCGGTAAGGAGTATAACGAGCAGTTTTCGTCACCGCAGGACGTCGAAGACCTGGCAGTAAGTGACCTTATAGAGGAAACAGGGCTTACGGTTGCGGACATAAGGCTTGGCGAACTCGAGGCAATAGAAAAGACAATTGAAAGGATTGACGACGGCACTTACGGAAAGTGCGAGGACTGCGGCGAGGCAGTGGACGGCGCGAGGCTTTCTGCAATGCCTTATGCCGCAAGATGCCTTGCGTGCCAATCGAAGCGGGAGCGATAGGCCGAGCGTAGTGTTTTAAGATGCCTCAATATAAACCTTCCTACATAGAGCTTCATAGAACGGGCGATCTTCATAAGCGGGCCTCTCTGCTTTTGGAGAGGCTAAAGGACTGCACACTTTGCCCTCATAACTGTCATGTCGACAGGGTTGGCGGTAATGTCGGCGTGTGCAGGGTGGGCGCGAATCCGGTAGTGTCGTCTGCAGAGCCGCATTACGGCGAGGAGCCGCCGCTTGTTGGCACGCTTGGCAGCGGAACTATCTTCATGACGTATTGCAATCTTAAGTGTGTCTTCTGCCAGAACTACGACATAAGCCACCTTGGAGACGGTACTGAGATAACAATAGACGAACTTGCTTCCGAGATGCTAAAGCTCCAGAACAGGGGCTGCCATAACATAAACTTCGTAAGCCCGACTCATCAGATAGCGCAGATAGTTGCCGCGGTAGCAAGGGCCGCTGACATGGGGCTCGAGGTGCCGCTCGTGTATAACTCGGGCGGGTATGAGTCGGCGGAGGTTATAAAGATGCTGGATGGGGTCTTTGATATCTATATGCCAGATATCAAGTACGGCGACGACGCGCACGCAAAGAAATTCTCCGCCGTCCCGGATTATGTCGAGCGGGCCCTTGAGTCCTTAAAGGAGATGCATCGCCAGGTCGGGGACCTTGTCCTGGACGCGAAGCGGATTGCGCAGAGAGGGCTTCTCATACGCCACCTCGTGCTGCCCGAAGGTCTTGCCAATACGAAAAAGGTCATGACGTTCATTGCCGAAGAGATATCGAAAAATTCCTACGTCAATATAATGGACCAGTACAGGCCGTGTTTTAATGCAGGTGCGCATCCTCCGCTCGATAGAAGAATCACACGCAAGGAATATGAGGAAGCTGTTGAGATTGCAAAAGCAGCAGGTATTAGGCGCATAGCTGGCGTAACGGCGTAGGGCCTGATGGATAAGAAGATAAAAACCGAAAGGCAAATTTCAGCAGGCGGCGTGGTTTACAGGCGAGCCAAGGGTACTTTGATAGAAGTCGCGCTAATAGAGGTAGAGTCGAGTAAGGGCCTTGTCTGGTCGCTTCCAAAGGGGCTAAGAAAAGACGGCGAGAACCTCGCCAGAACAGCGCACCGCGAGGTTAAGGAAGAGACCGGATTAGACGGGCATATAGTAAAGAGTATAGATAACATCCATTATTTTTACTGCGAGAAAACAGAGGAAGGCACCAAGCGGTTTTTTAAGATAGTATATTTTTTCCTCATGGAATACAGCGGCGGCGAGACAACAGGTCACGACGACGAGGTCATTGAGTGCCGCTGGTTCCCGTTAGATGAGGCAATAGAGCTCGTAGCGTATAAAGACGAGCAAGAGGTGCTTAAAAAGGCAGGAAATATGATATTATCCCTTAAAAATTAAGGGCTTGTCATTGTTTTGGGTATTGTGGTAAGTTATTCGTGCATGGACGATATCAAGCGGACTTAAAGGAGCGCATGAAGATAACAGCTGAAATGATAGAAGAGCACGGGCTTACAACCGACGAATACGCCCGTATAAAGGAACTGCTAAAAAGAGAGCCAAATTACCTCGAACTTGGCATATTCTCCGTGATGTGGAGCGAGCACTGCAGCTACAAGTCCTCGCGCGTGCACCTTAAGAACTTCCCGACAAAAGGCCCGCGCGTTTTGCAGGGCCCGGGCGAGAATGCCGGGGTCGTTGACATAGGCGACGGCCTTGCCGTCACCTTTAAGATGGAGAGCCACAACCATCCTTCTTATATAGAGCCCTATCAGGGCGCTGCAACCGGGGTAGGTGGAATACTAAGGGACGTCTTTACCATGGGCGCAAGGCCTGTTGCGCTCCTTAACTCGCTTCGTTTCGGCTCACCCGAGCATCCGAAGACCAGATACCTTGTAAACGGCGTTGTAGCCGGAATCGCAGGGTATGGCAACTGCATGGGCATACCTACTGTCGGCGGCGAGGTGTTCTTTCATGAATCCTACAACGGCAACTGCCTTGTGAACGCGATGACAGTCGGAATCGTAAAGAGCGATAAGATATTTAGGGGCAATGCCTCCGGTGTCGGCAATCCCGTGCTGTACGTCGGCTCCAAGACAGGCAGAGACGGCATACACGGCGCAACAATGGCAAGCGATGTATTTGGCGAGGGCGGAGAGGAAAGGCGCCCGACGGTTCAGGTCGGCGACCCGTTCACGGAGAAGCTTCTTTTAGAGGCGTGCCTCGAGGCCTTTAAGACCGATTATATCGTCGGCATTCAGGATATGGGAGCGGCAGGGCTTACTTCGTCGAGTGTGGAGATGGCCTCGCGCGCAGGAACAGGCATAGAAATAGATGTTACCCTCGTGCCGCGTAGAGAAGAGGGCATGACGCCCTATGAAGTGATGCTCTCGGAATCCCAGGAGCGCATGCTCATGGTCGCGAAAAAAGGGTGCGAGGATAAGCTCCTTGAAATATTTAAGAAGTGGGACCTCGATGCCGCTGTTATCGGCAAGGTCACTGATTCGGGGTTTGTCCGTATAATGGAGGGTAAGACCGTTGCTGCCGAAATACCCGCCGAAGTCTTGACCGAAAACGCGCCCGTTTACACCAGGCCGTCAAAGAGGCCGGATTACCAGGACGAGCTACAAAAGCTCGATACCGCGAAAATACCTCTGCCAAAGGATTATAACGAGGTTTTATTAAAGCTTGCCGGTTCGCTAAACATTGCAAGCAAGGAGTGGGTTTATTCGCAATATGATTATATGGTGCGCACGGACACTGTCGTAAGCCCCGGCTCCGATGCCGCTGTTGTGCGCATAAAGGGCACCAATAAGGCAATAGCCGTGACATCGGACTGTAATTCGAGGTACTGCTACTTAGACCCCAGGACCGGAGGCGCGATAGCAGTAGCAGAGGCTGCAAGGAATATAACTGTCTCAGGAGGGCTTCCTCTTGCGCTTACCGATTGCCTGAACTTTGGAAACCCCGAGAGGCCAGATGTCATGTGGCAGTTCGAAAACTGCATAAAGGGCATGACCGAGGCGTGTAATAAGCTCTCCGTGCCGGTTGTTAGCGGTAATGTCAGCCTCTATAACGAGACCTCCGGTGTGTCGGTGTATCCGACACCGACTGTTGGCATGGTCGGGTTAATAGAGGACATGGCGCATGTAACAACGCAGCATTTTAAAAAGGAAGGCGATGTTATCGTGCTTCTTGGCGCGACAAAAGAGGAACTTGGCGGCAGCCAGTACCTAAAGACCGTGCACGGCATGGATAAGGGCGCTCCTCCAACGCTTGATCTCAATGCCGAGCTTGGGCTTCAAGATGCTTGTAGAGAGATGATAAGGAGTGGTATAATCAAAAGCGCTCATGACATATCCGAGGGCGGGCTTGCCGTTGCCGTTGCCGAAAGCTGCATTACACCGGACGGTTTCAAGGGTGCGGAGGTTAAGGTCGATTTTGGCGCGATGCGCCCTGACGCTGTTCTCTTTGGAGAGAGTCAGTCCAGGATAATAGTGAGCATTAACGAAAAGGACACAGCCTCTCTCGAAAAGATAGCGAAGAAGCACGGAGTAGAGGCTCTGCGTATCGGCACGGTCAAAGGCTCTCTGGTAAAGATAAACGATGTAATCAATATCAGTGCTTCGGATATAACGAAAGCCTGGAAAGAAGCCTTCGCGGCCTTTGTTGCCGCGTAACGGAGATAATATCCCATGTTCGATAAGTTCAATGACGAGTGCGGTGTCGTAGGCGTATATAACCATACCGAGGCTTCGAATATAGCGTACCTCGCGCTGCACGCGCTCCAGCACAGGGGCCAGGAGAGCGCGGGCATAGTGTCTAGCGACGGGGTAACGCTTCATTCCCATAAAGGCATGGGCCTTGTTGCCGAGGTCTTTGACGAAAAAATACTTTCCAACCTTCACGGCGCGTCCGCCATTGGGCACGTAAGGTATTCCACAACAGGCGAATCACATATAAAGAACGCGCAGCCCGTGCTCATAAACTACGCCAGAGGCGCTTTGTCAATGGCGCATAACGGCAACCTCGTTAATGCCGGAAGACTTCGTGACGAGCTTGAGGCATACGGCTCGATATTCCAGTCAACAATGGACACCGAGGTAATCGTCCACCTCATAGCGTCGAGAAAGGAAAACCAGCTTGTAGAGCGCCTCACATACGCCCTTGGCAGGGTGCAGGGCGCGTATTCTCTTGTCGTGCTAACTGAGAAGCGTCTTATAGCCGCAAGGGACCCGCACGGCTTCAGGCCGCTAATGCTTGGAAGGTTAAAGGAAGGCTGGATAGTCGCTTCCGAAACTTGCGCATTCGATCTTGTGGAGGCCGAGTTCGTAAGAGAGATAGAGCCCGGAGAGATACTCGTAATCGACGCAACCGGAACAACCTCATATAAACCGTTCGAGAAAAAACCATACACCCCCTGCATATTCGAGTTCATATACTTCGCCAGGCCCGATAGCCGCATATTCGGCCCGATGAACGTCTATAGCATAAGAAAGAATTTTGGCAGAGAGCTCTCGAAGGAGCACGTTGTCGATGCCGACATGGTAATCCCCGTGCCTGATTCTGGTGTTGGCGCAGCGCTTGGATATGCCGAGGCCTCGGGCATACCGTTTGAGATGGGCTTTGTGAGGAATCATTATATAGGCCGCACCTTCATCGAGCCAAAGGACTCCATACGTCACTTCGGCGTGAAATTGAAACTTAATCCAGTGAAGGATCTCTTGAAGGGTAAGCGAATAGTCGTTGTCGACGATTCCATTGTGAGGGGTACTACCAGCAGGAAAATCATCAAGATGATACGGGACGCAGGCGCAAAGGAAGTGCACATGCGCATAAGCTCGCCGCCGACTGTGTCGCCGTGCTTCTACGGCATAGATACTCCTACAAAGGGCGAGCTCGTTGCCGCGAACCACACGGTCGAGGAGATTAACAGGTTTATTACCTCCGATACGCTTGGATACCTGAGTGTCGAGGGCATGTACAGGGCGGTTAAGGAGTGCGGCGAGTCTTTTTGCGACGCTTGCTTTACCGAGAAGTACCCTGTCGAGAAGCAGCACGACAGGGCGCAGCCCCAACTGGTGCTTTTTAAATAAAGGGAGAACGATGCGCGTAGTTTTTGACAAGAATGTAGTTAAAAGATGGGGTGCGCTGCTTTTTGCCGGCGCGGTTATATTTGCGCTTAACGGCTGCGTTGTACGGCAGATGCTTAAGTCCGACGCCTACACGGCGGCCCTTAACAGGTGGACGAGCACGGCAAAGGTCTACAAGGATATCGAGATGAGGCTTTCCATGACAGCCACCTTCAAGAGCCTCGAGTACAGGAAGGCCTATGTCGAAGAGTTCGCACGCAAGTACCAGATAGACACGGAAAGCAAGGACCGGCTGCTCGCAAGGGAAATAGAGACGCACGGCGCGTATAACGAATTTTTCGTCGTTGCGTACACGCCGCTTTATCAGTGGAACGACCTCGAGCAGAAGAAATCCGTGTGGAAGCTCTATCTTATGAACAAGAACGGCGCAAAGACGCTGCCAATTGAGATAACCAAGGTCGACCACACCGAGGCGTTTTATATAGAATTCTTCCCGTACCTTGACCACTGGAGCAACGCCTATGTGGTCAAGTTCCCGCGCTACGATTCAACGGGCGCGGTATCGCTTGGAGAGGAAGACGCGGAGCTTTTGAGGATTGTTGTCACAGGGCCGCTTGGCAATGGCGAGGCAACCTGGAAGCTGGATAAAAAGGCACCCGTGAATGGCGGACAAGAAGAAAAGTAAAGAGCTCATAGACAGGATACTTTCACACCCGACAGCCGTGTTTTTTCTTATCGGCGTTATTGTCGTGATTTTTTCGGTAGTGCTTTTCGCAGTCAAACCAAACCTCCTTACACGTATCGATCTGCAGTTTTCGGATGTAATGTTCAAGGTGCGCGGTCCGGTTGCGCCCCCCGAAGACGTCGTCATCGTCGCCGTTGACGAGAAGAGCATAAATGAAGTCGGCAGGTGGCCGTGGAACAGGACAAAGACCGCGGAGCTTATTGACGGGCTAAACGAGGCTTCTGCAGTCGGGCTTGATATTGTTTTTTCCGAGCCGCAGCTGCCAAGCCCCGGATGCCTTGACGAAGGGTCGGACGCCGCGCTCGCAGCTTCTATAAGAAAAGCCGGGAACGTGGTGCTTGGATATTACTTCAGGGACGATTCCACCGAAGAGCCATCGAAATTGGCGCTCGATAAGCTCTCCGATGCCAAGGTAAAGATAACGCGCCGCGTGGACGGCTCCAAGAGTGAACAGGGCGGCGCTGTCGCAATGGTTAAGAAAAGCACAGGCGTTGAGTTGAATATCGAGCCCATACTCGAAGCCGGCGCTGCGGGGCAGGGCTCCTTTAACGTTACCCCCGGCACAGACGGCGTGCTAAGGACCGCTAACCTCGTTATCGGGTATAAAGAGGGCATGTACCCGGTGCTTTCGATGGAGGCGCTTAAGGTTTATCTCGGTGAACAGATAATAGTCAACGAAGGCGAGTACGGCGTAGACAGTCTTAACATAGGCGAGGCATATATTCCGACCGATGAGCAGGGCCGCTTCCTTTTGAATTACTACGGCCCGGGCGGGACCATAAAAACGTATTCCGCGGCCGATGTCATGAATAAGCGTCTGCCGCCGGGCACTTTCAAGGATAAGGTCGTCTTTATAGGCATAACGGAAATAGGCATCTACGATATAAGGGTAACACCGATGGATCCCGTGTTCCCCGGGGTCGAAATGCATGCTACCGTCGTCGGCAACGTCATGGAAGGGAATTTTATAGTAAAGGACGCTGTCACGGCGTTCTTTACGTTCCTTGGCATATTGTTTTTGCCGCTTATTCTGGCCTTTGTCATTTCGAGAACCCACAGGACATATGTGACCCTTGCGGCATTTGCCGTGCTCTTTCTAGTGTCATCGGTAGTGGCATATATGCTTTTCGCAAAGGCAGGCATGATGGTGAGCCTGTTTTATCCGCTCGTATCGCTTTCTTTGGCGTACGTGTCAATGGAAGCTTATAGAAACCTCGTTGTGGAAGGAAAAAGCAAGTTCTATAAAAAGGCCTTCTCGACGTATGTGCCGCCGCAGCTTGTTAGCGAAATTATAAAGAACCCTGAGAAGCTAAAGCTTGGCGGAGAGAAGAAGATAATCTCGGTTCTTTTCTCCGACATACGCGGTTTCACGACCATGTCGGAGAGCCTGGAACCGCAGCGTCTGGTAGCGCTCCTTAACAGCTACCTCACACCCATGACAGAGATAGTGTTTAAAGAGCAGGGCACGCTCGATAAATACATAGGCGACGCCATCATGGCCATATTCAACGCGCCTGTCGATGTTGTCGACCACCCGAGGCGCGCCTGCACGACCGCTGTTACGATGATAAGGGCGTTGCCGAAATTGAACGAAGGATGGAAAACAGCCGGCTTTCCGCCGGTCGATATAGGCATCGGCATTAATACGGGCGAGGCCGTTGTCGGCAACATGGGCGCTGATCTGCGTTTCGATTACACAGCAATAGGCGATACCGTGAACCTTGCTTCCAGGCTTGAGGGCATGACCAAGCAGTACGGCGTAAAAATCATCGTTAACGAAAGCACCTATAGCGCCTGCAAGGAAGACTTCGTCTTCAGGCTGATCGACCTCGTGAGGGTCAAGGGCAAGAACGAGCCTGCGGCAGTGTATGAGCTTATGGGGTTGACGACCGAGATGGAGAAGTACGCAGCGCTCTCGACAGCCTTCAGGGACGCCTACGTTGATTACAGAAAGGGCAAGTTCAAGACGGCAAAGGCGGCCTTCGAGGCCATACTGGCCAAATATCCAAGTGACGGCCCGTCGCTTACCTACATCAAGCGCTGCGACGAGTTCATCGCAACGCCTCCGCCTCCCGGGTGGGACGGCGTCTACGTCTCCAAAACTAAATAAGTGTTCTCAGTGCGCCTTGGGCTTTGGCGCTGCCGTTTTCTTTTTCCCGTCAGGGCCGACTATCGATATAACGTACTTTCCGGTCGTGATGTATTTCTTCGAGGCCTTTAATATCTCTTCTCTGGTGACAGACTCTATTATCCCCGGATATTCCTTGTAGAACTCGTGCCCGAAGCCGAGTATGGCGTTAGTGGCCATGTTCGAGGCCATGCTTGAGGCGCCCTGGAGCCCCATCTCGAACTGCCCGACTATCGAGCGTTTTGCCTTGGCTATTTCCTCGTCAGTAACGCCGTCCTTTACGGCTTTATCGAGCTCTTTTAGTATGCCGCTTATGGCCGCGTCCTTTTTCTCCGGGGCAGAGCCTATGTACACGCCGAAGGCCCCGGTATCGGGCGCTGGCACAAGGAACGACGATACTGCATAAGCCAGACTCTGTTTGTCGCGAAGCTCTACGAAGAGGCGTCCTCCCTGGGAGGAAAGTATTTCGTTTAGCACGGTCATCACGTACACGTCCCTGTCGTACATGGACGGGCCGGCAAAACCTATGCCGATGTTTAGCTGCTCTTTGTCCTTTGCCGCGCCGGTGGTCTTGACGGCCGTAATCGACACAGGTTTACCCTTCATGGCTGAGTTGCTTCTTCTGCCCTGGAATGAGCCGAGCTTTTTTCTGGCGTTTTCTATGAACGCCTTCGAATCCATGTCGCCGACTACCGCGATTACCATGCCGCCTGGGGTGTAAACGCTTTTATAGTAATCAACGAGCTCCTTTTTCTTGAATTTGTTTACAGTATCTATGCTGCCCTTTACCGGCATGGAGTAGGGGTGGTCGGAGAAAAGGTCCTTATAAAGAAGCTTGAATGTGTAGCCCGGCAGGTAGTCCTCGTCGCGCTTTATCGCGGCAACAGTGTCCTTCCTGACTTTTTCGATTTCTTCTTCAGGAAATGACGCGTTAAAGAGCACGTCGGTAAAGAGCTCGAACCCTCTGTCGAAGTATTTAGAGAGAAACGTTCCGGAGAGCCCTGCTGTGGTCCTTCCGGAAAATCCTCCAATCGATGCTGCAGTGTCTTCTGTTTCCCTTCCGATATCTTCAAAGCTGCGTTTTAGAGTGCCGCGCGTGAGCATGGATGCCGTGAACGAGCCGATGCCGTTATTTGACGCGGTCTCGTAGAGGAGCCCGCCCTTGACCGTTGCGTACACGGATACGGTCTCGTTCGAGTGGTCTTCCATCACAAGAAGCGTTATGCCGTTTGGCAGCTTTTCCTTTATGACGGCGCTTGGCGCCGCAGTCTTTGGCGGTGTATCCTTGCCGGCCACTGCGTAGGCAAAGGCCAGAGCGTTCCCGAGGGCTTCTTTATCGCCCTGTTTCTTGCCTTTGTCTTTTGATGTTTTGCTTACAGCGAAGTACTCATCCAGGGTGTTCTTTTGCGCCTCCGGAACTATGGCGGCGACGGTAGAGTTTTCGGCTGTAAAGTATTTCACAAGAGTTGCTTTTACGTCCTCTGCCGTAACAGAGCGTACGCCTTCTATATATTTTTCCTCGAAGGACAGGTCTCCTGCGGCGCTCTCGTAGTACCCGAGCTGGCTTGCCTTGCCGTCCATAGTCTCTCTTTGGTATATGAAGTCGCTCTCAAGCTGCAACTTTGCCTTTTCCAGTTCGCGTGGCGTGGGGCCGTCGCGTTTTAAGCGTTCGATTTCTCCGATGGACGCAATGATTGCTTGCGATACCTTGGCAGCGTCGAGCCTTAGCGATACGAGGAAAAGCCCCGGGTCCTTGGGCGTCATCGAGTACGCAGATACGCCGTAGACAAGCTGTTCGTCCATCTTTAGCCTCTTATAGAGGCGGGAGGTCACGCCGTCGCCAAGTATTACCTGTATGACGTCTATTGGGTAAACGTCTTTGTGGTTCACGGACGGTATGTGAAAGGCGAGGGTAAGGTGCGTTTCGTTTATGGGTTTGTATTCGACAACCGTTCTTGGAGCCGTCTGCTCTGGCTCGGGCGTTCTTTCCGAACGCGCGCCTTGCTCCGGCGATGCCTTAAATCCGTTAAAGGCTGCGGTCACCTTTTCGATGGCGGTTTTGGTGTCAACGTCGCCTGCTATGACGAGTATGATGTTATCCGGGGTGTACCATTTCTTGAAAAACCCGACGACCTTCTCTCGCGTGAATTTGCTTACCGTGTCTTCATACCCTATGACAGGGCGGCCGTACGGGTGCTTCGAGTATGCAGTAGAGAGCGTTTTCTTGTAGAGAAGGCGGCCGGGGTTATCCTCGTTCATGCTTATCTCTTCGAGCACGACCTTTAGCTCTTTATCGAGCTCGCTAGGGTCGAAGGCCGAGTTCTGGAGCGCATCGGCTATGACGTCGAGCCCCGTTGAAAAGCTCCTTGCAGGCACTGTTGTGTGGTATACGGTGTTGTCGAATGAGGTGTAGGCGTTTACGTCGCCACCGGCGCTCTCTATCTCTCCTGCTATTTCACCGACCCCGCGCTTTGCCGTGCCCTTAAAGAGCATGTGCTCGAAAACGTGAGCAAGCCCGGCCTCGTCGCCGATCTCGTCGGCAGCTCCTGTGTTGACCCATGCCTGTACGGCAACTACCGGCGCGCTTTTGTCTTCCTCTATTATAACGGTTAGGCCGTTTGGGAGCTTTGTCTTCGTGATATTACGTTTTGCTCCCCATGACGGGGCCGCGGCAGCCAATATCAGTAAAATGGGCAGTGCGGCAGCCAGCAGCGTTTTGAAACAATTGTTTTTTGCAGGCATTGTGGTCATTTCCTCCGTAAGAAGTTTTTACAGGCAATGAGACGCGCGAGGCTTTTATTATACGCTTCTCGAAGCATCTTTTCAACAAGAGAGCATTGCCCATTGACATTCCCGTCGCGCCAGTTAGAATTTATATAAGTAGCACAAAGAGGAGGCTAATATGCCGCAGCCAAGGATAACCGCAGCAGAGCTTAAAAAGCTAATTGATTCGTCCGATACCCCGCTTATACTCGACGTTCGTGGCCCTAATTCGTATGATGCAAGCGATAAGAAGATTCCAGGCGCAGTGAGGATAGGGTTAGATGAACTTGAAGGACGCTTAAGCGAACTGGACCGGACACGCCAGGTAGTAGCGTACTGCACCTGAACAAACGAGCATTCGAGCGCCCGTGCGGCTGCTATTCTATCGCATAACGGCTTTAAGCGCGTTGCAGCGCTTCTGGACGGCTTCGACGGATGGGTGAGGGCAGGGTACCCGGTGGAGAAGAAGTAGCGACTATCTACGGCCTTTCCTGTGCTTCTTTATCATACCGGGCGAGGTAATAGCCGTTGGGGAAAGCGCTTTTTCGAGCTCTTTTTTCGTTAGAAGCCCCTTTTCTATTATTAGCGTTGCTATGTCCATGTCTTTTTCCACGGCTTCTTTGCTAAGCTTTGCAGCCTCGCTATATCCTATTAGCGGGTTAAGTATGGTTGCGATGGCAGCAGACCTCCTGAAGTACCTTTCGCAGGCCTTTTTATCGGCCTTTATTCCCGCTAGGCACTTCGTTGTTAGCGTGTTTACTGCGTTTGTAAGTATCTCCAGTGATTGTAGCAGATTGTGGTTTATTACCGGCATCATGACGTTTAGCTCGAGCTGCCCGGCCTGCGCTGCCATCGCTATTGCCGTATCATTGCCTATTACCTGAAACCCCACCATGCAGACCATCTCCGGGACTACGGGGTTGACCTTCCCGGGCATTATGGAAGACCCGGGTTGCAGGGCCGGAAGTGTTATTTCGGATAGCCCTGTGCGAGGGCCTGAGCTAAGTAGTCTTAAGTCGTTGGATATGCGTATTAGCTCTATGGCAAGTGACTTAAGCGAGCCGGAGAGGGTGGTAAATGGCAGCATGCTCTGCATTGAGTATGGCAGGTTATCGCTTGTTTTGAGGCCAGTTATACCGGAAACCTGAGAAATAATCTTACATATTAGCTTCTGGTATCCCTTGGGCGTATTAATGCCTGTGCCAACAGCGCTTCCGCCTATGCCAAGGGTTTTTAGCCCCTTTTGCGCTTCTTTTATAAGGCCCAAGCTTTCTTCTATTGCCAGGGCATAGGCTAAGAACTCCTGGCCAAGGCGTATTGGCACGGCGTCCTGAAGGTGCGTTCTGCCGGACTTTATGACAGTGTCGAACTCCCGGGCCTTTTTTCTTAGCGAGGCAGAAAGGGTATTAAGCTCTTTTATAAGGGCTGCGGACGCCTTAAGTGCCGCAATACGCATGGCCGTTGGAATGACGTCGTTTGTGGACTGCGACATGTTCACGTGGTCGTTTGGATGTATGACCGAATAGTCGCCCTTTTTTCCGCCAAGTATCTCTATTGCGCGGTTGGCGATTACCTCGTTCGCGTTCATGTTGTGCGAGGTGCCGGCCCCGGCCTGAAAAACGTCGACGTGAAAGTGCTCTGATAGTTGGCCGTTTATTATCTCGTCAGAGGCCTTTATGATTGCTCGGGCCCTACGCTTATCGAGTACTCCAAGCTTATAGTTAGCCTCTGCTGCCGCGCGTTTGACGATTGCCGTTGCCTCTCTGAATTCCGTGGTGGCGTGGAGCCTGCTTATCCGGAAGTTTTCCATGGCGCGAAGCGTCTGTATGCCGATGTAGGCATTGGATGGAAGAAACCTTGCGCCAAGAGAATCGGTCTCAATGCGCATTCCGGTTTTCTTTGCCATTAGGGCCTACCTCTCTATTGTAAGTTTCTTGTTGGCTGCAAGCGGAGCGCTTATGATGATATGTCCGGCGAGGGTGTCCATTTCCTTGCCGCCGACAAGGAGCTTGACGCGCTTTATGCGGGAGTTTAGCGCCACGGTGTTGACTATCGAGTAGATGGTCTGAAGCTCGGCTGCGGAGCCGCCAGGGTGGTTTTCTACCACCTCTTTACTGAGGTCAACGTAGGCTACGTCGTTCTTTATCTTGACCGAGAGAAGCTTCGTGCCTTCTGGTATCGTTGAATCAAGCCCTGTTTTCGAGCCTTTTATGAGTATTGCTACGGCCTCTGTAATCTGTTCCTCAACAGAGCCTTTCTTTAGCGGACGCTTTTCTGCCTTGAGGTTAACTCCGTCGGGTGAGAGGAAATATATTTCAGCGTCGAATGCCTCGCCTTCCTTTATATGTGCCGGGGCAGGCGTTGGCTCGATAGGCGACGTTACTACAGCAGCGGGCGGTTTTTCCGTAGGCTTGTCCGGTTTCGACGGCTTTATTAAATCCGGGAAGAACTTATCCCCGAAAAACACCAGAAACAGCACGCAGGCGATGAAGGCGAGTCCTGCAGATAGTAAGAAGTGCCACGATATGCCAGTACTCTTCCTTGCCACCCCGGTTATCCTCCTATGTCCACGAGAGTGGCCTCTGTTATGTCTTCGCCAATGAATACCTTGCCGACCTTCATGAACCTTTCGGGCGAGTCTGTCACGTAGTATGCGTGCTTTGCCTTGGCTGTTCTTGCTTTCGTAAGCAGCCCCTTACTTTCGAGAGTCAGCCGCACGGCATCGGCGGTTGTTGCCGCAGAGTCTATTATCTCTACATCCTCGCCCATGATCTCGCCGAGTATGGGCTTTAGAAGCGGGTAGTGCGTGCATCCGGCAAGGAGCACATCCACGGAGGCGTTCTTAAGTTTTTGCAGGTACGTCTCTGCCGTAAGCCTTGCGACTTCATTATCTGTCCAGCCTTCCTCCACAAGAGGCACGAAGAGCTGGCAGGGCTGCGTTACGACCTCTATCGTCGGGTCTACTTTCTTTATGGCGTTTACGTAGGCGCTGCTCCTGATGGTGCCTTCCGTGCCTATTACGCCTATCTTGCCCTTAACGCTCGCCCTTACTGCCGCCGCAGCTCCAGGCTCTATGACGCCTACAACAGGGATGGGTAGCGTACTCCGAAGCTCTTCAAGGGCGTAGGCGGTAGCTGTATTGCAGGCAACGACCAGCATCTTTATGTCAAAGCGCAGGAGAAAGTCGGTAATCTTTAGCGAGTACTTTATGACCGTCTCTTTCGACTTCGTGCCGTAGGGAACCCTGGCCGTGTCGCCAAGGTATATTGTGTCCTCGTTTGGAAGGGTCCGGATGATTTCCTTTAAGACGGTAAGGCCGCCTATGCCGGAATCGAATATGCCTATGGGTCGTATCGCGCTCATGCCTTAATTAAGTCTATGGAATAGGTGCGTTATTGTCAATGGAAATTTGGGGGCGATATGCTGTATAATCGGTCTGTGGAAGGGGGGACGGGGATGTCCGGCCGATATGCACGCAGCCTCCTCCCGGAAACAATAATGCATTGAGAGGATTTTTCCAAGGTGCCTTTAAAAGCTTTTTCACGAGACATAGAGATTTATATAAAGTCCCGCTACGGGCTGATATGCATCGAAACCGTGGAGGAGGAACGCGCCGAAGAAGTCATAAGGCACATCGCGTTTTCCATGGACATGGCCTTTGCCAAATGGTGCCCGGCAACAGGGCTTACCATGCACTACTCCAATACGCCCATTGACAAGACCAAGGACATTCTCAGTGCCGTTGAAGAGCTCGAAAACGTCAGTTTCGGCGGCATATGGTTTTGCGCCGGCCTTCATGACGGGTTCGAAAAGAGCCTTAATTCGCAGACGATCTTTAACATGGTAAAAAAACTCGCGAAGTCCACGGGCGCCATCGTCATGGTCGGCGACAATCATAATATTCCGGACAGAATAAAACCGTACGCGGCCTTTGTGAAGCTGCCGCTTCCTGGCAAGGTGGAGCTTCACCGTATGATAAAAGGCGTTATCCGCGACCTCGAAAGTAAAATGAAGGTGCATGTCGACATATCGCAAGACGACGCCGAGCGGATGGTCAATAATCTGTCAGGCCTTACGTTCGTTGAGGCGCAAAAGGTGGTTACAAAGGCAATAGTCGAGGACGGCATGCTCACGGCCGACGATATCGCAAGGATAGTTGAGTCGAAAAAAAATATCATCGCCAAGGAAGGCGTGCTCGAGTATTATTCTGCTCCTGACGGCAAGGCCGAAACAATGGATACCGTCGCAGGGCTTGATAGTCTCAAGGCGTGGCTCGAAAAGCGAAAAAAAATACTGACCAGCCCGAATGAGGCGAAAAAGTACGGCCTGGATTTTCCAAAGGGCATACTGCTTTTAGGTGTCCCGGGCACGGGTAAAAGCCTTTCTGCAAAGGCAGTTGCGCGCGAGTGGGGGCTGCCGCTTCTTAAGATGGATACCTCGGCCCTCTATAACAAGTTTATCGGCGAGACCGAGAAAAACTTCAAGCGCGCCATGACAGTCGCGGAAAAGATGTCGCCTGTCATATTGTGGATAGACGAGATAGAAAAGGCATTTTCACAAGGGGACTCCACCATGGACGGAGGGCTTTCCCAGCGCGTGCTCGGCACGTTTCTTTCGTGGCTGCAGGATAGAAACGGCAGGGTATTCATAATGGCCACGGCCAACGACATAGCCAAGCTGCCGCCGGAACTTCTAAGAAAAGGACGCTTCGACGAGATATTCTTCGTCGATCTGCCCTCTGCCGCTTCGCGCGAGAAGATATTCGAGATACAGCTTAAAAAGCGCGGCCAGGACCATTCGGGATTCGATCTCCGCGGGCTTTCGATGAAGAGCGAGGGGTTCTCGGGCGCCGAAATAGAGCAGGTTGTTTTGAGCGCTCTTTACACGGCGTTCTCTGACGGCGAGAAACTTACTGCGGCGCATATCGAAAAAGAAATCACCTCAACCCAGCCTCTCTCCGTAACAAGGGCCGAGGACATAAGCGCCATGAGGCAATGGGCAGATGGCAGGGCCGTTAAGGTATAAGCTTTATTTTTTTGCGGCATCGACCATGGATTTTAAAGGATAATATGCCGTATAATCGTCTTTGATTGCGAGTAAAGGGGGGACGGGGATGGACAAAAAAGGCGCATATCTAAGTACCATCGAAACTGAGCATGCCAAGATACGCGAGATAATCCGCGAGTTAAATGGGCTGCTCGAAGGCAAGAACGATGTCGCGTTCCTGCACAGGCCTCTTGTCGAGCTGTCGGTTCTCTTGCCGCGCCACGTGGACGGCGAGGACGCAGTCTTTTACAGGGAGCTTAGAAGCGAAGCCGTGATAAAAGGCCAGGCCGCGCTTCTTCCGGCGCTTGACGTCTACATGAGTTCCATGCACGAACTTACGAGGCGTGTAGAGGAGTTCTTTCAAAGATATCTTGGCGACTCTATAAAAGTCGAAAAGGACAGGGAAGAGTCCTTTGTTCGTGAGCTTTCAGCCCTTCTCGACGACGTCATCAAGCGCATGGATAGCGAAGAGGGAAGCCTTTTTCATATATACAGGGCATACTTTCCAAAAGACTAACAATGGAAAATTCCGAAATAGCGGCTATATTCGAGGATATCGCGCATCTCTTGGAGATTCGCGGCGAGAACCCGTTTCGCGTGCGCTCGTATAAGCGCGCTGCCGAGGCCGTAAGCTCCATGACGGTAAGCGCAGAGAAGCTTGTTGGCGAGGACGAAAAAAGCCTTGAAGAAATACCTGGCATAGGCAAAAGCATACATGAAAAAATAGTCGAGATAGTAAGGACCGGCGACTGCTCGCTAAAGAAAGAGCTTCTCGAAAAGTTTCCAGATGGCATACTCGATTTACTAAAAATTTCCGGCGTTGGCCCGAAAAAGGCAGCGCTCTTTTATGAAAAGCTCGGCATCGGCAATGTCGACGACCTTGAAAAGGCCGTTAACGAAGGCAGGCTTGGCGACGTTGCAGGGCTTGGCGAAAAAACAGAAATCAACCTTAAGCGCGCAATAGCCGCGTACCGTTCGATACAGGGCTCTTCGCTAAGATACAAACTGTCGCTTGCAATGTCTAGCGTGGATAAGTATTCAAAGCACATGCTCTCGGTAAAATCCGTAAAGCGGGCCGAGTTCGCAGGAAGCCTTAGAAGATGGAAGGAGACCGTCGGAGACCTCGATATGCTCGTAGAAAGCAATGACCACGAGGCAGCGCTTGAGAGGTTTGTGTCTTACGGCGAGGTGGCCGAGGTTGTGCAAAGAGGTGAAAAAAAAGCAGCAGTGCGTCTTAAAAACCGGCTGCAGGTGGACCTTCGCGTGGTGGATAAGGACGAGTTTGGCGCGGCACTTCAGTATTTTACAGGTTCGAAGTCCCATAATGTGGCTTTGCGTGACCGCGCAAAGCGCATGGGGTTTAAAATTAACGAGTACGGCGTATTCAGCGAAAAGACAGGGAAGAAGGTCGCAGGCGCAGATGAAAAAGGGGTTTATGAAAAGGTCGGGCTTTGCTGGATAGAGCCTGAACTCAGGGAAGATATCGGGGAGATCGCTGCTGCTGAAAAAGGCAAATTGCCAAAGCTTGTCGATGTAGATGACATACAGGGCGACCTTCACATGCACACGACCGAGAGCGATGGGCATAATTCATTAGAGCAAATGGCAGAGGCGGCGATCAAACGCGGGTATTCTTATATTGCCATCACAGAGCACTCGAAGGCAGTCGGCATAGCGCACGGGCTCGATGAGACAAGGCTTAGAAAATCGCTTAAGGCAATAGACAACCTGAATGAAAAACTTAAAAAGAAAAAGGCAAAGTTCTTCGTGCTAAAAGGCGCTGAGGTGGACATCAGGCACGACGGCTCACTAGACTATGAGGAGGACGCGCTGGGAGAGCTTGACTGTGTTGTCGCTGCTGTACATTCGTCCTTTAATATGCCGAAGGCTGAGATGACCGAGCGCATAATACGCGCAATCGAGAGCGGGCTCGTGAACATAATCGCCCACCCGACCGGGCGCCTCATAGGGTACAGGCCGCCTTACGAGATGGACATGGAGAAGGTTGTAAAGGCCGCGAAGACGCACAATGTCGCGCTCGAGCTGAATTCTTTTCCGGAAAGGCTCGATTTATCGGACGTTCACTGCCGCCTTGCAAAGGAACACGGCGTGCCTGTCGTGATATCCACGGATGCGCACTCTGAGCACGATTTCGCGAATATAGTCTACGGCGTGCATACCGCGAGACGAGGGTGGCTAGAGAAAAATGACGTGCTAAACGCGAGACCGCTTGTTGAATTGAAAAAGTTCCTTGCCAAGGGAGGATAACCGATGCTTACTCACATACGCAAAAGGTCGAGAAAGACAGGGCTGCCGCCTGGCACGGTCGTATATACGGGCGATAAGAAAGACGCTGCCGTGCACATAGACGTGCTGCGCTACGGCCCGGATACCTTCGAGATGCGAGAAGGTGTTAGTGCCGCTGACTTAAGGCCTCCTGTAAAGGGCGATTCTACCGTCACGTGGGTTTCCGTGACCGGCGTGCATGATGCGCATATGCTCGAGACGATAGGCGGTATCTACGGCCTCCATCCGCTCGTTTTGGAGGACATAGCCAATACCGGACAGAGGACCAAGGTCGAGAGGTTCGACGAGTACGTGTTCATAGTGATGAAGCTTCTCGGGGCGCACTCTGGCGGGCATCACCCGCATCCCGAGCAGCTTTGCATAATAGTTGGCGATGGGTTTGTCATAACTTTTTCGGAAACGCTCCCGGTACTTTTCTCGCCCATAAGAAAAAGGCTTTCGAACATAAAAGAACAGCTAAGGCACAAGGACTCCGGGTACCTCGCGTACGCTGTGATGGATGCGGTTGTCGACGGGCATTTTATCGTGCTGGACGGTTTTGCCGAAAGGCTTGAAACGCTAGATAAGGAGGTTCTCTCGAGCCCGAACCAGAAAACGCTAAGAAGCATATACACGCTAAAGGGAGAGCTCCATCTGATAAGGAAAACTATCGCGCCGCTTCGAGAGATATTTGTTTCTCTCGAGCGCGGCGATACGCCTGTATTCGACGTCTCGGGCAGGTTCTATCTTAGAGACATCTACGACCATGTCATACAGTTGACCGAAATAACCGATTCCTACCGCGAGGCAGCCACCGAAATGACCGAGATATATCTCTCGAACGTCAACATGCGCACGAACACCGTCATTCAGGAGCTTACTGTTGTTGCTACCATATTCCTGCCGCTTACCTTCCTAACAGGCGTATACGGCATGAATTTCAAAAACATGCCGGAGCTCGAGCATCCGTATGGGTATTTTATCTCGCTTGCGGCAATGGGCGTGCTCGCGGTCGGGCTTTTCTTGTACTTTAGGCGTAAGAGGATATTTTTAAGTAAATAATGGTTACGCCTGACGAAGGATACCCATGCTTACGAAGTACTCCATAAGGACGCTTAAGAGGGTAGAGTTCCTTGATATAACCTCCAGGGTCGACGAGGCCGTGCGCCAAAGCGGCGTTATCGAGGGCATTGCCATAGTGTTTTGCCCGCACACTACGGCCGGTATTACCATCAACGAGAACGCGGACCCTTCGGTTGTGTTGGATATGATAAACAAGACATCTAAACTTATCGAGGAGGGCGATAATGCCTACCGCCATGCAGAGGGAAATTCCGACTCGCACATCAAGTCATCTTTGTTTGGCGCTTCTCTAACGCTTATAATAGACGGCGGAAGGCCGCTTCTTGGCACATGGCAGGGCGTGTACTTCGCCGAGTTCGACGGCCCGAGGGAAAGAATCTTTTACGTAAAAGTAATCGAGGGGTAGGGTTACGCCGAGGCCTGTTTAAGCGGCTGCGAATTAACTATCTTCTCAGCCTTTACTCTCGCAATCCTGTTCTTTTCCATGTCAACTACTGTGTAGCGCATACTGTCCTTTGTGACGAACTCTCCGCCCTTTGGCATTCTCTGCAGCATGGCGAGCATGTAGCCGGCAAGCGTGTTGTGCTCGAGGAGCTCCTCTTCGCTGAAGCTTAGCCCGAGGTCCACCAAGTCTCTTAGCGAAGCGGATGCGTCGATTAGCATGGAGCCGTCCTTTAGTTTCTCGACAAGCCCGCCTTTTTCTATATCGTACTCGTCCTCTATCTCTCCGACAAGCTCTTCGAGTATGTCCTCGATTGTCACTATTCCGTCCACATCGCCGTGCTCGTTAACCACGATGGCAAGGTGCACGCGTTTACGCTGCATCTCTCTTAGGAGGCGGCTTATCATTATCGAATTGGGCACGATGTAGGGCGTCCTTATGAGGCTTTTCAAGTCGAATGTGGCGCACCCGACGGAGGCCTTGAACACGTCCTTGTTGTAGATGACGCCCTGTATCTGGTCGAGGTGCTCCTTGTAGACCGGATATCTCGAGAACCCGGTGTCGGTGATGAATTTTAATACCTTATCCGAGGGCGTGTTGATATCGATGGCGCTTACGTTGGGCTTGGACACCATTATCTCAGAAACGTTTCTATCGGCGAAGTCGAATATTCCGTGCAAAAGCTCGGCCTCGGTCTTCTCGAATACTCCCTTGGCAGTGCCTTCTTTTATGTAATATTTGATTTCTTCTTCAGGCAAAAAGAGGTGGTCGGTCTTTTCCTTTATGCCAAACATGTGCAGCAGGAAGCGCGTCGAGGTCGTGAGGACAAGAACGAACGGCGATACGGCCTTGGCCATCATGTCTATGGGCCGCGCGGCCATCATGGCTATGCGCTCGGCATGTCTAAGCGCTATGGACTTTGGAAATAGCTCGCCAAGCACGAGGGTTGCATAGGACAGCAGGACAACCACGATGCCTATGGCAAGAGGCTCGGCTATGTTCTGTATCGGTTCAAAGGGTACGGACGCTAGAAGTGGCTTTAGGAACTCTACCGCCGCAACACCGCCTATGACAGAGGCGAGGGTGCCAACTATTGTGACGCCTACCTGCACTGTCGCCAGAAAGCGCTCCGGGTCGTCCTTCATGTCGCGGACAAGCTTGGCCGACTCCCTGCCTTCTCTGGCAAGGTGCTCAACAACGCTTCGTCTCGATGATATGATTGATATTTCTGCTGACGAGAAGTACCCGTTAATGAGAATCAGGATGAGGATTAAGATTGCTTCGAGTAATATACTGTCTATGGGATTTACTCTCCTTTCGCTTGTAGGGCGGTTTCTCCGGTAACTCGAATCAAGCTGCCGTTAAAAAACCGCCCTGGCTCCCGTGGCAATAAGTATACCATAAAGGGTAGTCGCACGGCAAGTGGCGCCGCAATAATTTTTTTATACTTCAATAAAAACAAGCTGTTGCGGTAAATACTTGAGACTTATTATAGGGACTTAAATGGCCTTTTCCCCGCAAATACGGCTGTTCGGCCAAGCTCCTGCTCGATTCTAAGTAGCTGGTTGTACTTGGCCAGGCGGTCGGTCCTGGAGGCTGAGCCGGTCTTTATCTGCCCGGCGTTGGTTGCAACACTGATATCGGCAATTGTCGAGTCCTCGGTCTCGCCGCTCCTGTGCGAGATGACGGCCGTGTAGTTCGCGTTCTTTGCCATCTCTACCGCTTCGAGCGTTTCGGTGAGCGTGCCTATCTGATTGACCTTCACGAGTATGGAGTTAGCGATGCCGTTTCTGATGCCTTTTTCGAGTATCTTGACGTTCGTGACGAAAAGGTCGTCGCCAACGAGCTGGGTCTTTGTTCCGAGCGCATCGGTAAGTATCTTCCAGCCCTTGTGGTCGTCCTCCGCAGCGCCGTCCTCGATAGATACGATGGGGTAGGCCTTTACGAGCGAGGCAAGGTAGTCTACCATTTTATCGGAAGAGAGTTTCTTGCCGTCGATGTCATAGGAGCCGCCTTTGTGGAACTCACTCGATGCGCAGTCAAGCGCGATGAACACGTCCTTACCGGCGGTGTAGCCCGCCTTCTTGGCTGCCTCGATAATGACCTCGATTGCTTCTCTGTTGCTCCTAAGATTTGGCGCAAAGCCGCCTTCGTCGCCAACAGCGGTGTTGAGGCCCCTGGACTTAAGAAGCGCCTTTAGCGAGTGGAATATCTCCGTGCCCATGCGAAGGCTCTCGGAGAAGGTATCCGCGCCGGCAGGCACTATCATGAACTCCTGGATGTCCAGGTTATTGTCCGCGTGCGCGCCGCCGTTTATGATGTTCATCAAAGGGGTGGGGAGCACCTTTGCGTTCGTGCCGCCGATGTAGTTATATAGCGGCAGGGCAGATACTTCGGCCCCGGCCCTGGCAAGGGCCAGCGATACGCCAAGTATTGCGTTGGCGCCAAGCTTTCCCTTGTTGGCGGTGCCGTCAAGGTCGATCATCAAGCGGTCTATGTATGCCTGGTCTCTGCAGTCAAGGCCGATGATTTCCGGCGCGATCTTCTTTAGCACGTTGGAAACGGCTTTTTGTACGCCCTTGCCAAGGTAGCGGTTCTTGTCGCCGTCCCTTAGCTCCACTGCCTCGAGCTTTCCGGTGGATGCGCCCGAGGGCACTGCAGCGCGCCCGATTACGCCGTCCTCTGTGATGACGTCTACCTCGACTGTGGGGTTGCCTCTTGAGTCGAGTATTTCGCGTGCGTTGATGTCTACTATGTTGGACATGTCGTGATATGCTCCTGTTTGTTGGTATAGGGTGGTGATGAGCGTGTTCTTGTGTGTTGCGGGGATATTATACTTTTTTGGCAGTAAAATGCAAGTGTGGAAGAGGGGATGGTGTCATTCCCGCGAAAGCGGGAATCCAGTGTCTCTTGTCTGTCATCCCGAACTTGTTTCGGGATATCGTCTTTTATAAAAGCCAGATGGTGAACCTCGTTCAGCATAACAAGAAGTTTTGCCCCTGCGGGGCGGCTTTTGGGTATGGGGCAGGCGGGGCTGCGACCCCGCCGCATAACCGCCCCATGCGCTGCCCCGCTTAAATCGCTTCGCTCATGCGACCCCGGCAGCGCATCCGCCTCTTATGCGGCCCGCTTTAAGCCCCGCGTATGCCCCATACCCGGGGTTTGGGGAAAAATAGAAACCGCCGATTTTTGAGTGATACTTTGTCAGAGGCGACTTTGACTTACTCAATGTATCCTACGGATACACCTGCGGCGTAAAAGCCGGCCATTATACGCGCCGCCAAGGCGGCACGATGCCTCGCTTGACGCAAAATCCCGCATCAAGTACGGGACAAGCTTGGCGGTTTGATTCATGGTTAAGGATTTGCTTGACTTTTTTGGTAAGGTGAGGGGATAATCTTTTTTCAAACATTGAATTAGAAGCTAGAATGAAATAATTTGTTGCGAGGCGCTATGACTGAAAAAAATGCTGATTTACTAGGTATCAAATCCTTCGGAGAGGCAGCGAATACTTTAGCAAAGGGTGTTGTAGATGCCGCTGGAGCATTTTTAGGCAGAATTTGTTTGCCAGCAGCTGAGGAGTTTGGTTTATATCTTGAGGATAAGGTGTCGGCATGGCGAACTAAAAATACTGCCAATATAGTTTTAGGTGCTAAGCAAATACTCGAGTCTCAAGGTGGAATAAAAAACAAACACGCACATCCTCGATTGGTCCATACTATTTTAGAGAATGGCTCATGGGTGGAAGACACGGATATTCAGAAGATGTGGGCTGGTTTGTTGGCCAGTTCATGCACTGAATCCGGAGATTGCGAAGAAAATCTGATGTTTAGTAATTTGTTGAAACAGCTTACTAGTTTGCAGGTCAAAATATTAAAATATGCTTGTGAGCATTCTGAGAAATATATTATTACTCCGACAGGTCTGCCATTTTCTAACGCCTTATATATAAGCACAGAAAAATTAAAAGCTATCACTGGTGTGGTAGATATTCATAGGCTAGATAGGGAGTTGGATCATTTAAGGTCTTTAGAACTTATAATAGGTGGGTATAATAGTTTGGGCAGTAATCCTGAAATTACACCAACAGCTTTAAGTATGCACTTGTATGTTAGAGGGCACGGTTCGGAGGAATCTCCTGTAAGTTTTTTTGGTATAACAAAAACTCGCTAACAATTATTCTGAGCAACGCCCACTGTACTTTATCTAATCCGTCATTCCCGCGTGTCTCTGGGCGGGAATCCAGAAAGGCCGTGCAAGTAAAGGGACTGGATTCCTGCTTGCGCAGGAATGACGAAAAAGCGGATGAGGGGTTATAAGTAAAGGATTACAATAAAAGCATTTATCATTCAATCCGTCATTCCCGCGTGTCTCCGGGCGGGAATCCAGAAGGTTTTGAAGAATTTTTACGTATATATTCTTTGCAGTAAACGCAACGGCACTTTGTATGCAGGGTTGACCTCTAACCTTGCAAAAAGAACGTATGAGCACAAAAATAATCAGGTAGACGGTTTTACAAAAACATACGGCGTTCATCGTCTTGTCTGGTACGAAATGCACGAAACATGGGAAGGCGCCGTTAAAAGGGAAAAACAGTTGAAGCGGTGGAAGAGGGCGTATAAATTGCGCCTTATAGAAGAAAGCAATCCGGAGTGGAAGGATTTGTACGAGGACATTTGCAGGTAGAAAACCTGGATTCCCGCCCAAAAGAATGCGGGAATGACGAATTGGGGAAAGCACTGGGTTGTTATAAGATGGTAATGGTGCTGTCGGTCAGGTTTAACCTTATTTCAAACTTGCAAGTCGGCTGGCAGGCAAGGCGCATGTGATTTTTCGAGTGCAGGCGTCACGCCTGCCGCAAAAATCGGCGGTTTATTGGCACGGTTAATAAGTCATATCCATGAAAAAACCATTCAAATACGATGCGTCCGGACTAAACGAGGCGCAATTCGAGCCCGGCTCCGGCAAGAGGGTGCTTAAGAATCTGCTCGGCATAAAATCCAAGCGGGCGATGGACAAAATAGAGGCCGCTGCATACATGATGGCAATAAAGGAATCCGCGAAGATTTATGATAAAGGCCATAGGTTCACGCTAAAGGATATTTGTAAAATCCATAAAATCTGGCTCGGAAAAATATATAAGTGGGCAGGACAATACAGAAATGTCAATGTGAGCAAGGGCGGATTCCAATTTGCTGCCGCCAAATACGTCCGCCACCTAATGCCGGA